>Ga0233431_1005532_pt1 | contig 12173 bp, 11 predicted proteins | sample SI_118_April2016_FD_179867 | JGI IMG/M metagenome (GOLD analysis project Ga0233431, IMG submission 179867) | Seawater microbial communities from Saanich Inlet, British Columbia, Canada - SI_118_April2016_200_MG | ecosystem: Environmental > Aquatic > Marine > Inlet | place: Canada: British...
GTTTATTGTATTCGGCATTCACTTATTACACTGGTTTCAGGGTAAATAGTGGGGAGTATAAGCTAATGGGCTTAGCTCCTTATGGAAATTCAGCTTCGGCACAACTGAAGTCCTTTAAAGAGATTATTCTCAAAGAATTGGTAGATATTCGGGAAGATGGATCCTTACTCCTGAATATGAAATATTTCAATTTCGCCACAGGTTTGCAAATGACCAATGATAAAAAATGGACGAGATTATTTGGCTTACCACCTCGAATCGAAGAAATGCCAATCACGCAGGAGTATATGAATTTGGCTTTAGCCATTCAACAAATAACGGAAGAAGTTGTAATAAAACTTGCTGAAACAGCAAAAAGACTCACTAACTCAGAAAACTTGGTAATGGCTGGTGGTGTTGCATTGAATAGCGTTGCAAATGGAAAAGTACTTAAAACTAACTTATTCAAAAACATTTGGATACAACCAGCAGCAGGCGATGCTGGAGGAGCTTTAGGTGCAGCCTACCTGGCATGGTATGTTTGGAAAGGTGAAAAAAGAGTAAAAATTGACTCTCCTGACTCCATGAAGGGAGCTTTTTTAGGCCCAGAGTTTTCTGAAAAAAATATTTTAGCTGTAGTCAGAAAATATCAGGCTTCTTTTAATTATCATGAACAATTCAACGATCTCACAGCTTACACAGCTACAAAAATTAGCAAAGGAAATGTAGTCGGATGGTTTCAAGGACGTATGGAATATGGTCCCAGGGCACTTGGTAACAGAAGTATTTTGGGGGATGCTCGAAACCCTGATATGCAAAAGAAGATGAATCTTAAAATCAAATATCGAGAAGGATTCAGACCTTTTGCCCCAACTGTTCTTGAAGAAGATATTAATGAATACTTCGATATCAGCTGCCCATCTCCTTATATGCTTCACGTAATTCCGGTGTTAGATAAAAGGTTAATTCAATTACCAGAAAATTTCAGAAACATGGAATTGTATGAGCGATTATACACATTACGCTCTGATGTGCCTGCTATTACTCACATTGATAATTCAGCTCGAATTCAAAGCGTTCATAAAAATACAAATTTCAAATATTGGAGCTTGATTAATGAGTTTAAACGTCAAACAGGATATGGTGTAATCGTAAACACCAGTTTCAATGTTAGAGGAGAACCCATTGTTTGTACACCAGATGATGCATTCAGATGCTTTATGAGGACAGAAATGGATTATTTGGTGATGGGCAACTATATTTTTGATAAAAAAATGCAGACAAACCTGAAAAACGATTCTAATTGGAAAGAAGAGTTTAAGCTGGATTAAACATCAATACGTATTATTTAAGTGTATGAAGAATGTATTACTATTTTTTGTGGGCATAGTCGTGGTCTTTGGATTATGCTCTTGCCAAAAGGAATTGGATTTAAACAGACTTGAATACTACAATGTTCACGATTTCTTGAATTCAAAAAACTGCAATACCAAATGTGGGAACCAAGCTGAATGTGAAGGACAACTGACTCGACTTAAAGGATTTATTGATGAATTCCATACAAACCGAGAAAGCAATACTTTTTATTTATTTGACTTGAATAAGAGCAATGTAAATATTGAAGTAAAGGTAGATTCAACTATTAGCGACTTCATATTTGATTTCATACAAGCGAACAGCAAAAGCAACTTCAAAATAAAAGGAATTATTGAAGGCTACGACAGACCAACAAACTTCACATGCACAAGAGGTTTTATCATTCATTTACTGTCTGAAAAGGATTTGGAAGTAGAATAAATGAGCCATTTATCCATCTTTCAAACTTAATTGAACATTATTTTCAACTATTTATACACAGATTATTTATAAAAGCTGTGAACAAAAAGCCCTCTGGTTGCCCTAATACCACATTTCATTTTTTGCTTTGTTTATTATTATTTTCAGAAAAGCCGTTTATATGCCTTAATGTACGATTATACTCCAACAATCTTATTTTCAAGCATTTACAAAAACAAAATAATATCTATTTTAGAAATTAATTTATATATTAATAGATAATTAATGTTTTATATACATTATAAGTAAAAAAAAACATTTTTGCAAGAAATTTTACACACTAAAAGTAAAAAATATATGTAAACGTTTTTTTGCAATTGATTGATATTTCAATACATTTGCGCTTTAATTTAAATCAGAGCACAGTTTTATGGATATTTTCAAAAAGATTTCAGAAAGACCTGGACCATTAGGTCAGTATTCTTCTTATGCACATGGATATTTCATGTTCCCAACATTGGAAGGAGAGATTTCGAATCGGATGAAATTTAGAGGGGAAGAAAAAATTATTTGGAGTTTAAACAATTACCTTGGCCTGGCCAACCACCCTGAAGTTAGGGAAGCTGATGCTCAAGGAGCAGCAGAATTTGGACTTGCTCGTCCTATGGGAGCCAGAATGATGTCAGGTGATTCTCCATATCATCAACAATTAGAAAACGAATTATCTGAATTTGTTAGAAAAGATGATACTTTTTTACTCAACTTTGGTTATCAAGGAGTTGTTTCAATCCTAGATTGTATTTTAGATAGACATGATATATTGGTATATGATGCTGAGTCACACGCATGTATTGTAGATGGCGCAAGACTTCATATGGGTAAACGCTTTGCGTTTAAGCACAATGACATGGAAAGCCTTGAAAAGCAACTCCAGCATGCATCTGCACTTGTTACTGATAAAGGAGGAATCCTTGTCGTTAGTGAAGGTGTATTTGGAATGTCAGGTAATCAAGGAGATTTGAAAGGTATTGTTGAATTAAAGAAAAAATTTAACTTCAGAATATTTATTGATGATGCGCATGGTTTTGGTGTTATGGGTCCAAAAGGAGAAGGAACTCATATTCATCAGGATGTTCAGGATGAAATTGATATGTATTTCTCAACATTTGCTAAATCAATGGCCAGTATAGGTGCTTTTGTATCAGCAAACAAAGAAATCATAACTTACTTGAGGTATAATATGCGTTCTCAGATATACGCAAAGTCATTGCCACTCCCTCTTGTTATTGGAGATTTAAAACGTCTTGATTTAATCAGACGAAGTACTGAACACAAAGATAAACTTTGGGTAGTTGTTAATAAATTGCAAGAAGGACTTACAGAAAGAGGTTTAGATATAGGAACAACAAATTCATGTGTTACACCTGTTTATCTGAAAGGAAGTGTTCCTGAAGCAGCAAATTTGATTATTGACCTTCGCGAAAATTATGGTATCTTCTGTTCATTAGTTGTTTACCCTGTTATTCCAAAAGGGGAAATAATGATCAGAATTGTTGCAAGTGCAAATCATACTGATGATGATATTCAGAAAACATTAGATGCTTTCACTGAAATTAAACAAAAATTGAATGATAAGTATTACTCCACAGAGGAAGTAATATTTCCTAATAAGTAATTTTTAATCTTTTAACTTCATAAATATTTAATTATGAACAGATATGCTCAATTAAGAGAGTTATTACTCTCACTCGAAACAGATTTCATTAAATTCTATGAAAAAAACAACAAAGCTGCTGGAACAAGAGTAAGAAAAGGTATGCAGCAACTGAAAGTTTTGGCTCAGGACATCAGAAGTGAGGTTCAGGGTTTAAAGAACGATGACGAGTAAACCAGCTTAAGTAATTTTATTACTTAACCAACGTATAAATGAACTGTATAATCACATAGATTATGCAGTTTGTTTTTATGTATTATAAGATAAGAAATACCAACCATAACAGACTACTATAAATAAGCCAGGTCTTTATCGGCAGATAGGACTTTAGCTTCACTCCTTCTTTCTTGACAAAAAATATCAGTATCAATTCGTACACATAAAATGCCGATAAGGTGGCAAAAGGTACTGCAAAAATGCCAAAACGGCTAATCAGTAATAATCCCAGTCCAAAATTAACCGAAAACTCTATTGCTGAAGCATACATGACTTGTCTGTTTTTTTGCATGCCCAATAAAACTGTTTGCGGGAATACCATTCTACTGACAACTAGTAACAAATAAATATTGAATATTTTGTAGGAATCTTCAAACGTTTCGGTGAAGGCAAAGCGATAAATATACTGACTACTAAGCATCAGTACTAGCGTTAATGGAAATAGTATATGCATTAACCTTTTTGAACTATTCTTAAGCTGAGCTAAGGAGTCCTTCAATTTTCCATTGGCAATTGCATTCGCCACGGTTCCGCTTAAAACAACACTCAATGTGTTGGCCAAAATACGAGAAAGAGGAAACTCTCTGGCTCCATAACGAAATAGTGCAAATTCATGATCTGAAGCATAAGACTTTACGATAAAACCATTTACATATTCAGTACTTCCACCTATCAATAAAGTTATAATTATGGGTGTGGATTTCGATAAATAGGCTTTTACTAATGCAAAATCGAAAGATGCTTTGCCATATTTCCTGACCAAAAAAACAAGAAAGATAAATTTAAACAAAGCGAGAATAGCTATACAATATACAGCCACCAATAAGCTAGCTCCAAAAAACAAGGGAACACAAAACACCAGCAATTGAATACTAAAAACGATAATAGCGTACAGTATAATTGACTTGTTTTTCTGATTGACCAAATAGATATATTCGATCAAAAAACTGGGTGAATTAAACAAAATGAATAATCCGTATGCAATAAAAAGCGACACATTAATAGTATCGAAAAACATAGCTCCCAGAGCAATAACAGCAAAAAATGAAAGAATAGATAAAGCCGATAATGAAATAAAGGTATTGTAAATTACCGATTTTCTGTCCTCTTCGCTTTTATTGTAATAATAAGGCAAAAAAGTAGTCATCAGACCTGATACCCAAAAAAATGTTAGTCCAGTACCTACTAGTAACAGTGTCTCATACTGACTGATGATTTTTGTATCCTTGTAAAACTGGGCCAGAAAAATTGAAACACCAAATACAACTGCTGTTCGAACCAATTGTACTATTTGCAGGCTAAAAACCTTATTGTCGAGTTTATTTAGCAGTAAGCTTAATCTCACAAATTCTTGAATTATGGGTTAAACAGGATAACGTATTGCCCAAATACTATCGTAATTATTCTCAATATATTGTTCAGTTATACTGATACATTCATTTAATTTCTCAACAATATCCGCTTGACAAAAGATTGGCAAGCTAACTCTTTCCAACACTTTATTAAGAACAAAGATGATAGCCTCGTTATTGGTGTATTTATATAAATATCTTTTTGATCTGAATTTGTCGAAAAATGTACAAAACGACTGAATTACTGCTTCATCTTCTTTATAAAACAAATCGCCAACTTCCTGAATATCTATTTGATCTAAATCGGCATAAAATAACTCCAGAATTTGAGGTTCCTTTTTAATAATTACCCGATCAATAATCAATTCCAATAAAATATGCGCCAGAAAATGCTTTCTTTTTCGAACTGTTTCAATTTGAGAAACAGTAAATAAAGACTTAATATATTTGGTATGTGTGATAAAATAGTCTGACTGATGAAATAAGGAATCCAAATCATAATGTTTTAATACTCCTTTAACTATCTGCATATTGTATTCAGAAATTGCCTCAATATGATTCCTGTCAGTTACTTTCCACCCTCGTTTTTGAATACTCAGTAAATCGGGCAGAATTAATCCAAAATTATAATGTGGATTTCCCCTTTCTCCATCCAAATAGTAATGAGCAATAAAATTCATATAATGAAGGTTATCATATTATTGAATACAAATAGATACGTTTTACATCATCTATTTTACTAGAATTAAAAATCCTAATCAACTCTGAAAAAACTTAAAAGCAGTTGTTTAGGTTTATTTATCATCTGTTTTGTTCCTAAGAAAGTTAAAATAAAATTACCATTTGCCGAGTTAATTTACTTTTTGTTATCCCCAATTGTGCATCCACATGGAAACACCTAATTTTGCAAAAAAAACAATATATGAATTTTGTAGAAGAATTGAGATGGAGAGGTATGATTCATGATGTGATGCCGGGAACTGAAGAACAACTAAGTAAAAGTCTGACGACTGCCTATATTGGATTTGACCCTACCTCCGACTCCTTACATATAGGAAGCTTGGTTCAAATAATGATTTTGGTTCATTTCCAACGCTCTGGTCATAAGCCTATTGCTTTGGTTGGAGGGGCAACAGGAATGGTCGGAGATCCTTCAGGGAAATCTAAAGAAAGAAACTTATTATCCAAAGAAATTCTTGACCAGAATCTTTCAGCTATACAAAAACAATTAGAAAAATTCCTTGACTTTGATTGTGGTGAAAATTCAGCCGAAATTGTTAATAATTACGATTGGTTCAAGAATATGAACTTTTTGGATTTCATTAGAGATACAGGAAAGCACATTACAGTAAATTATATGATGTCGAAAGAATCTGTAAAAAGCAGATTAGAAACGGGCATGTCATTCACTGAGTTTTCTTATCAATTAATCCAAGGGTACGATTTTTATTGGCTGTATAAAAATAAAAATTGCAAACTTCAATTGGGTGGATCCGATCAATGGGGAAATATTGTTACGGGTACAGAATTGATTCGCAGAAAAGATGGAGGCGAAGCTTTTGCCATCACATCTCCCCTATTAAAAAAAGCTGATGGCGGTAAATTTGGAAAAACCGAAGATGGAAATGTATGGCTTAATCCAGCTTATACAACTCCCTACAAGTTTTATCAATTTTGGCTCAATACATCTGATGAAGACGCTCAAAACTATATTAAAGTATTTACACTTTTATCAAAAGAAACAATAGAATCGTTAATAGAAGAGCACAATAAGGAACCGCATTTACGTTTGTTACAAAAAAAACTTGCTGAAGAAGTTACCGTTTATGTTCACTCCCAAGAAGAGTATGAAAATGCCATTGAAGCATCTCAAATACTTTTTGGAAAAGGTACTTCAGAGAATTTAGCTAAACTTGATGAGGCAACTTTCTTATCCGTTTTTGAAGGAGTTCCTCAAAGCGAACTATCACAAGCAGATATTGAAAAAGGAATTTCATTGGCCGATTTATTAGCAGAAAAAACTGATATTTTTCCTTCCAAAGGAGAATTCAAACGTTTTGTGAAAGGTGGTGGTTTATCTATCAATAAAAATAAAATCATTGATGCGGATTTAGTGATTAATGAAACGTCATTATTAAACAACAAATACATACTCGTTCAAAAAGGCAAGAAAAATTATTACTTAATAAGTATAAACAAATGATTGACAGGGAGCTGGCTAAAACAAAATTTAAAGAAATAGATAAAGAACATCTATTGAAAGTGATAGAGGCTACCTTATTGGAATTCCCTAAAAAACTTGATTTGGTATTGAAAAATAGTAAAGATCAGTTTTTTGAGGAAACACGCTATTATGCACGACATATTCGCGAATCCTATGCTTTTGTTTTTCATGATACAGAATTGAATAAATTCTGCCATAAAATTGAGGAAGCAGTGAATACAAACGACAGAGGGATTATCATGAACTGCGTCAATGATTTGCAAAAATATGGACCAGCGTTTATTGCTGATTTGAATGCATTTTATAAAGACTTAACTACTAAAATATGAGATATTTACAAAGCTTAATCATCTTCCTTGCCCTTCCTTTATTGAGTCAGGCTCAGGATGAAAAAGAATGGGGAATTCCGTATAATCAAGAAAAGGAATCAATAATTTATGAAGCTGTTATTGACGTAGCTGGAGCTTCAAAAGCAGAATTATATGAACGAGCCATTGCTTGGATAAACACCTATTACACGGCTGGAGCAAATAAAATAACAACAAAAAGCAAAGAAGAAGGTATACTTGAATTAAAAGATCGTCTTATGTTTTATAAGATGCATAAAAAATCAAAAGTAACCGATGTAATTATTGATTATAATTTAACCATTTGGTTTAAAGATGGACGGTTTAAGTATCAAATTACCAATTTCAGAGCTTTTCAGGGAAGCACCTCCCCTCATATTGAGCAATGGATGCAGGCCAGATATTCCGATCCGGATATCGCAATGGAAAGATTCTCTAAACTCAATATCGAAATTGAGAAGCTAGTTGAAAATATGACCAGCAATCTCTCAAATAATAAGCAGAAAGATGATGATGATTGGTAGATTATGATTCTGGGATTTCCTCTTCTTCGCGGCTGAAATAATTGTATAGAAAATCATTTATTCCTTCCTGTCCTAAATTAAGGAACTTGATATTTAAATCGAAACCAGTGTCATTCAACATAATACGACCATGGTTTGCATCTTCTATGTAATAACTAGCAGCAGCATCCTTTAAATTAACACGATATGTCTGGGCAAGTTTATTAGCAATTTCTGATACTTTATCCTTGGTATAGGACATAAATACATACTCGCCCAAAATGAATGTATCATCTAAGAAATAGTACAATACTTTCGCCCGATGTCCATAAACATCTTTTCGGTAACAAAAAACACGTAGGTCTTTACCTTCAATATGTAGAATTGAATAGCCGTATATTTTCTTATACTTTTTCCGATGTTTTTTACGACTGGAAAAAAATGCTGTTTTTTCAAAACCTACTCGCTCCGTGCTATGGTAAATCTGAAATTTGGTATTTGGAAAGAAGATTTCGTAAATATGATGATCAGGATCATCGTGATAACAAAGTTTGTATGGAGTTGGAATATCCTTTTGTTGGCAATATTGGTTAAACCGACTGCTATATTTACCAAAAAAAAGTTGATTAAAAAAATATCCCGGACCTTTCATAAATCTATATCCACGTAATAACAGTTAATTTAGCGTTATTAAATGGCTGCAAATATAGCATATGCTGAGATAAATCTCTTGTTTATTGATTTTTTTGAGCTATACTTTTCGTTTTTTAATTGCCTATTCGATTTACCGATAAATTGGTAGATTATTGTTAATCAACTATCCTAGTTGATTTGTCATACAAACGATCTTTTCCACTCGTTGCCCCATCAAGAAATGCAATCAAAAGTAGAGTTCCATTAGAATATCTTGGTGCAATAAGCGAAGTCATATTTGATGTTTCTCATTTATAGATGGTGTATAAAACTGACCAGATGCAGTATGAAACCAATGATTATTCGTAAAGCTACCTGAAGTAGCTGAATTTATATAATCAAAATATCCCTGTCCTGATTCCATATAGTACTAACATCTTGCAGTTACACAGCCTGAGCTATTCCATGATTAATTATCAGCGCTGGAATAGCAACTTCCATTGCTTCCAACATCAGACCAACACCAACCTAAATGTTACCATCTAAGTTGGTGTTGGTTACGAAAAATGCATCTGCATTTATACGTGAAGGATATGGATTTCCTATTAAATGATAAGCATATCCTGAAGTTGAACCTAACCCACTAAAAAGAACTCAATTTTAGTAATTTATTTGTGTGTACGTCATTTCCTGAGACCAATTTCACAAAGTAATATCCATCTTTTCCCTTGATGTGTATGGTTTCAATTCCTTTGGTTTTTATTTGCTTTTGAACAACTAATTGACCTAATACATCATATACGAATAATTCATAATTTGATTCTTTAGAATTTGTAAGATCAATAATTAAGTCACTAGAATTAAAATAAGTTGTTATTTCACTTATCTGATTTAGTTCATTTTTTTCTTCCAGTGTAGTTAAATTATTTTCAACTATTTGAGATGGATATGAAAAATGCAGAATAAACCTTTTTTCCTCAACAATTGGTTCATACATAAATGAATATTCCCCTGTTTTCATATTTATCATTTTGTTCAATACTAAATCCTCTATGAACACATCCATATCTGTAGCAAAATTATCCAGACCAGAAACACTTAATTTCTTCAGACCACCTGGCCCTGCACTCAAATATAATGGAATACTATTACCTTGTCTATTTTCAGGGATTGCATTGATGGAAAGATCTTTTCCATCATTTGTTTTTGAGTAAATTGTGGTACGATTTATACTATTTCCATCTAATTTATAAGCATCATATTGTCCATCAAAATATTCAGTCGACTGATCATCAAAGTAAACGACTGTTTCGTCATACAAATTAGCATCTTCCAATTTTAATGTCAAGCTATTCTTCTTAGAATTTTCAGCACGCATCTTAATGTCATGGTGCGTACAAGCAATTCCATTTACAGTTAGTTTGGCTGTACCTCCAGTTAAAACACTGACAAAATAGCCTTGAGATGCTGGAATAAATTGAGATCCACCATTGGTAGCATTACCATTTACATAGCTTGAAACAGCACTAGTAGATGGATCCCATACATAGGTAGAATTGTTTATCAATAATTTTGTCCAACCACTTCCATTATCCCAATCAACAGCTGATAAATAAGGATTGCCAACAAAATTGTAGCCATTTGAATAATTTATTAATTCTCTATTCTTTGATCCTTGATATGGTGTGCCTATTATTGATACCGTTGTATTATTTTTAAAATACACATCATAACCATTCAATAAAGTCAGCGTATCGTTTGGACCAATTGATGACCAGGATGAGCTAGCAGGATTGTATTCATAAAGTGCAGCCTGGTTAAAACAATTGCTAGGTGTACCTTGAATAACTGGGGTGAAATAATGCCATTCACCGCCTTTAAAATATCTTTCAAACCGAACCGTACCTGAGCCATAAATTGTCCCAGCACTTAGTAATGAAGCAGTTCGGCCATTCGTATCTGATTCTAAGATTATACATTCGCTTCCATTTAATGTAAACTTATCTATCACAGTAAAAAATACAGTTGAATTCAGTATTAAAGAAGCACTATCAGCTATAATTAGATCATCATTAATCGTAATATTTGAAGCAACAGTGGTTGACCCAGCATTAATATGAAGATCTTCAAAGTTGGTGAAAATTATTGATGGCAAAGTATTGGTGGCAGTTATTTCAACTGTACCAATGCCAGGTGTCCAGGTTGCACCAACCGAACTTTCACCAGCAATTGCTAAAGCTCCTGTGATCAGTGTTCCACCTGCAGCCATGTTTATTTCACTATAAGTTGTATTGAAGTTTTCATTAAGCGAAACTGATCCGGCTGTTAATGTTGCATCTGAAGTAAAAGTGAGAACACCTACTCGATTACCGTGGTTACTGGCAAATCCAACATCCACATTTCCTGTTACGGTTAATGAGGGAGTTAAACCTGAAAAATTCATATATGCAACACCACCTCCATCTCCGATAATTAACGAAGCACATTCAGCATTGGTGACATTCACTGTTACTGTATGGTCATTTTCAATAATCACATCTGAAACCAAATTAGGAACAATTCCATTCGGCCAGGGTGAGTCTGGCGTTGTTGAATTCCAGTTACCTGACCCGGCTGTTGATATGGTGGCTGATATTGCGATTAAAACATTAAAAGTAGTATGTTTTTTTTCATAATTTATTGATTTTATTTCATCATGATTTCTTCTGAATAAATAAGATCTCCATCAGATAAAGTGCTCACAAGAACGAGAAAATCTGTATGATTAGTTGAGCCGCCAACTTTCGTATTGTCGATTGTGATTTTTTTTCGATATGACCAGTTGGCACTGTACCATCCCTGAGCACTTATTTCAGAAAGAGGGAAAATGAAAAGAAGCAGCATTACAAAGAGAACTATTCGTTTATTATCTGATTTTTTCAACATGATGTATTATTGTTAAAAACTGTTTTCAAGTTTTATTAATGAACCTCTTAAAGTCCTAACTCACCAACACCTTAAATGCCACATTATCAAATATATAGAAATAAATTATAGCAAACTTAAACTATTAATATTGAATTTTTAATTATTCTTATTCACAAAATATCTCAATATTAACATTGTACTTTTTTTCTGATTGGAATGATACATAAAAACTCTTTTAACAAAAAGAATGACCTAAAACATCATAATTTTTGCACTGTAAAAATGTTTTATTCCTTATACCTACGCATCAATTGTTGGAGAAGACTTCATTTGTTTAATAGCTTGACAAAAAGCCCCAAACTCCCTATTTTTGCAAATCGAAAAATATATTCTATGGAAATAAACATTGAAAACTTAACAAAAATTTACAGGGAACAAAAAGCGATCAATGCGATTTCTTTCCAGCTGAATAGTGGCGAAGTATTGGGCTTTTTGGGTCCAAATGGTGCAGGGAAAAGCACC
>Ga0233431_1005534_pt1 | contig 12170 bp, 10 predicted proteins | sample SI_118_April2016_FD_179867 | JGI IMG/M metagenome (GOLD analysis project Ga0233431, IMG submission 179867) | Seawater microbial communities from Saanich Inlet, British Columbia, Canada - SI_118_April2016_200_MG | ecosystem: Environmental > Aquatic > Marine > Inlet | place: Canada: British...
ATAGATAGTACCGTCAATGCCTATTACAGGAGAAGATGATATTGAAGCTTCAGCCTGAAACGTCCATTTTATGTCATTTTTTTCAGGCCCCTCGTATGGGCTGCGTCCTGTATGGTGAAGGTCGTGGCGGAACATCGGCCAGGGTGTGCGAGCAACCCTTTCTCCAAAATATTGTGGAGAGATATCCGCGTCCTGTTCGTCTGACCATACAGTTTGTGTTGAGGTATATAAAAGAATACCAATAATGAGAAACGCTAAAGATAACTTATTTCTATGTATAAAAATAATATTATTGTACATTACGAAAAATATTTCCTTTCGATTATTTTGTTGGTTGTATTCAACAGAGGCAGGAGTGTTTATAAAACACCCTTTGTCGAGGGAACTTCATCAGTTCGTTCATCGATTCTTGTCGCCCTGTCAAGGGCCTTTGCTATGCCTTTGAAAATTGCTTCCGCAATGTGATGTGCGTTCTCTCCGTATGGAACGTCTACATGAAGATTCAGACCTGCGTTCACGGTAAATGCTTCCAGAAACTCCTTGATCAATTCAGAGTCAAAATCCCCAATTTTCTTTGAGTCCAATTTTGCATTAAAGACAAGGGCCGAACGCCCGCTGATATCAAGCGCTACATTTGCAAGCGATTCCTGCATTGGTACACTGACGTTTGAAAAACGGACTATACCCGCCTTTTCACCTAAAGCTTCTTTCACCGCCAGTCCCATACAAATACCCACATCCTCAACCGTATGATGAAAGTCTACATTCGTATCACCGGTAGCCTTAATCTCCAGATCAAACAAGGCGTGTTTTGCAAGTAGATCCAGCATGTGGTCAAAGAAGCCTATACCCGTGGACACAGAACGCTTACCCTCACCGTCCAGATTAAGTGACAGATTGATATTCGTTTCATTTGTCTTTCTATCTATATTGGCAGTCCTGTTTTTCATAATCAGCTATTTTGATTCAGTAAAACCAGCTGTATCTCAGCCAGCATTTCCAGTAGAGTGTCTATCTCTTTGTCGGTTCCTACCGTAATTCTCAAACAGTCATCAAGCCCCGGTTGTTCTATATATCTGACGAGTATCTTTCTTTCCCTAAGTTCCCGATAGATATCTTTAGCCTCACAAGGATTTTCGCATTTGATCATAACAAAGTTTGTCTGGGATGGGTATACAAAAAATCCAAGTTCTTTCAGTGAACCTATCAGGCGCTCTCGTGTCTTTATGATGCGGGAAACGTTTTGTCTGAATGTTTCCTGATCGTCCAGTGCAGCAACTGCAGATACCATACTAAGCCTGTCCACGTTATACGAGTCCTTTACCTTCATCATGCCGTTAATCAGTTCTTCCTGTGCTATGGCAAAACCCAGACGCATTCCGGCCAGTGAATATGATTTGGAAAGTGTACGCAGGACAATGAGGTTTGGATGCTTGTCAACCAATCTCAAACAATTATCATTGGCAAAATCCGCATATGCCTCATCAACCACAATTATACCGTCTATCTTTCCTGCAATTTCTGAAATTTTTTCAACAGATATCATTGTTCCGGACGGTGAGTTGGGATTACACATAAAGGTAACGGCAGCTCCTTTTACCAGAATATCATCCGAAAGAGAATAATCTTCGCGGAAATCAATAATGCACTCTTTCGCATTCTGGATCTCCGAAAGTATTTTGTATAGAAGATAGGTCGGATACGGATAAACAACCTTATCATCTTTACTGATAAAGCTTCGCGTTATTATGGTTAAGAGATCGTCAGATCCGTTGCCAACCATAACCCTTTCAGGTTTTGTCCCAAATATCTCTGCTATCTTTTCCCTGGCACCCGTAGAGACAGGATCAGGGTACAATCGCAGATTGTCATTTATTTCATCTCTCAAGGCAGAAAGGACTTTGGGAGAAGGGGCATATGGGTTTTCATTAGTATTGAGTTTAATGTACAGGCCGTCTTGCGGCTGCTCGCCGGGAATGTATCCGGTCATTTTATCAACATTTTCTCTGAAATAACTTGATTGTTTTTTAGTTTCCATTTTCTTTTAATGTATAGGGATTTCAAAGTCGGCGGGTAAGAAACCCGCCCTACAAAAACATTAAGTTTTTACGCGTAGGTCGGGTTTCTTACCCGACATTTCTTGTCTTGTCCAATTTACTTATTTACTCTTATCCGTACTGAGTCAGCATGGGCATGCAGGCCTTCTGACTCTGCAATTGTAATTATGTCATCTGCCGCTGCTCTAAGTACTTCTTCAGAATATGAGATTATACTTGTCCTTTTAAGAAAATCATTTACTGACAGGCCTGAGAAAAACCTCGCTGTTCCGCCGGTTGGTAATACGTGCGATGGGCCGGCAAAGTAGTCACCAACCGCTACCGGTGTGAATGGCCCGGCGAATATAGCACCCGCGTGTTTCAATCCAGATAAGACCTCGTCTTCGTTTTTTACAATTACCAGCAAGTGTTCCGGTGCCAGAGTGTTTGAAATATCTACGGCCTCATTCATATCTTTTGTAAGGATGATAAATCCAAATTTGTCCAGGGATTCTCTGATCATGTCCTTGCGAGATGAAGTTTCAATCTGTCTGGATATTTCCTGTAATACCCCGTTTACAACCACCTCAGAGTCGGTAACGAGTATTGAAATACCGGGGGCATGTTCCGCCTGCGACAGTAGATCAGAAGCGACATAGGCATGATTAGCAGATTCATCAGCTATTATAAGCACCTCACTTGGTCCTGCCAGCATGTCTATGCCGACGTGCCCATATGCCTCCCTCTTGGCAAGTGTTACAAATTGGTTGCCTGGTCCGACAATCTTATCCACTTTAGGGACAGTTTTGGTACCAAATGTGAGTGCGGCTATTGCGTGTACTCCTCCAATCATGTAGACTTCATCCACATCTGCTTCCCCGCATGCAACCAGCCTTTCAGCAGAGATAGTTCCGTCTCTGCCTGGTGGTGTTACAACTACAATTTTCTCTACCCCAGCAACCTTTGCAGGCACAGCATTCATTAATACTGAAGACGGATATGACGCTGAACCGCCGGGGACGTAAATTCCAATATTCTCGATAGCATTATATTTTACCTCTATCCTTGCACCTTTTGAATGAAAGGTTCCAGGCTCTTGTATGCAAATGTGTTCTTGAAACTTCCGAATATTTTCCTTTGCATTTTTTATCGCGCTTATTAATTCCGGAGATACTTTATTGTAAGCATCCTCAATTTCAGAAGTCTTAATTTTAATGTTTTCCGTGGACAGGCTAACTCCTTCAAACTTTTCTGAATAATATTCCAGGGCCTCATCACCCTTTTCTATTACGTCATCAATTACACGCCTGGCACTTTCAGACGGAGACAGCGGTTCACCAAAGACCTCTTTCGTTTTAGCTTCCATTCCTTTGGTAACAGTATCAGCAAATATGCTCATTCCCTTCTTGAGCTTTTCAATTTCTTGAGTGATATTACCTTCCTGTGATCTTAATATTTTCATAGTTAACTGGGATTAATTAGTTTTCATTTGTTTTGCATTTTAGAGTGGCTCAAGGCTAAAGCCATGAGCCACATAGTATCAAAGTTAACAGTTTCTTGCTCTTTTTAAACATAAATTGTCACCTTCTATACTATCCACCGACCTCAACAGCTCGTACTATATCGCCGACTGATATCGGGCCCAACTGTGGAATTCCGGTTATCTGAGAGTTGTTAACATTCAGTTTCTGATTACTGAGCTTGTTGCTTCCGGGCATTCCTGTCATAGATTCGGCCATCATGGCCCCGCTGAGTGTCTGTGCGCCCTGAGATTCGTGTTCGCAGGACGAGTCCTTTTCTCCGGCAACACAGGTTGAGAATTTGTCTTGTACATGAGCTACAAAGACATGCTCCTTGATATTTTCCAGTTTTCCCAGGGCTTCGCCACTGTCCGGATCTTTGACCTCCTCATCACTCTGTACGAAGACGGCAAATACCATCCCATTTACAACATCGTTATCTCTACCGACATTAATCACTATACTGTACTCATCGAGTATTTTGGCTACCTTACCCTCTATTTTTTCCATATTTATACCCTTAAATAATACCGCTATAATTATCCTTATTTAAAATAACGTTTTTTTACTATAACCTTTTGATTACTAAAAACTTCAGGTATTTCCGTCACTTCTGTCTTCATTGGAAACTACGTTATATTGTAAAGTGTTAAGCCATTATATTTTAGACCATTTTTTTGTCAAGGAGAATTGAATGGGCAGGGTTGCATTGTTTTGTTTCTCTATTTCATTAAATGCAAAAACAACCTTGCCAAATCATTGCAACTACCTATACATTTTGCCAAAAGTCAATCATAATCGCGACTTAAGAATATCCATTTTGAAAGTTTTTTTATCCTTTCGATAAACTATAGTATTTATTGTTATTTTTCTCTAATCTTTTCACTCTTTCTACCGAAAAGTAAGAAACAGGTATACATATAATACGTATATTTTGTATACGGCAGAAATTGTCTTTTACCCGTGCAAGAACTTTTTTTAGTGAAAGGTGTGTGATGAGAAGGGTTCTATTTGTAGATAGTGATCAGAGTGCGGCCCGGGAATTACAAAAAACACTTGAACCAATGTGTCCTGAATGGGAGATGAAAGTTGTTGCGACAGGAGATGAGGTTCTGGATATCATGTCCAGAACTGCCTTTGATGTCGTTGTGCCAGATATCTCCATACAGGGAATGGATGGTATAGAATTACTTGGCATTGTCAGTGAACGCTATCCAGAAACAGTTCGCATCATCCATTCAGAGCTTTCTGATCCGGAAGAGGTTTTGAAGTCAACCATGGCTGTACACCAATTTTTGATGAAGCCCTGTTGTGCAGAGACAATGAAAAATACTATTGAGCGGACATGTAAACTTAGAGATCTGCTTAGGGACGATAAACTAAAAAAAATTGTAGCAGGGATAAGAAATCTGCCCAGTGTTCCAGTTTTATATAATTTGATTGTATCAGAAATGCAATCTACCGAACCTTCCCTGAAAAAGGTAGGTCATCTCATTTCACAGGACGTATCAATGTCTGCCAAAATCTTACAGCTGGTTAATTCTTCCTTTTTTGCTCTTCCGTTGAAAATTACTGATCCGCAGCAAGCGGCCGTTTTTGTAGGTATAGAGTCTCTGAAATCACTTGTGCTTTCTCTTCATGTGTTTTCTTCCATTTCAAAAGATGCCGAATCATGTGGATTTTCATTGTTGAAAATGTGGAGGCACAGTTTGAGGACAGGCAGGCTTGCCGCAGATATTGCTCGCGCTGAAGAGGCTGATAGAAAAGTAGTTGAAGAGGCAATGATCGCCGGGATGCTGCATGACATAGGAAAATTGATATTGTTGAAAGTGCCTAGACAGTACAATAAAGTGATGGAACTTACTGAAACAACCGGTTGTAGTTTTGCAGAGGCTGAGTATACCGTTATGGGTGCTTCTCATTCAGAACTGGGTGCTTATCTTTTAGGGCTTTGGGGTCTTCCCCGTAATGTGGTTGAAGTGGTTGCCTTTCACCACCGCCCGTCAAGGTTGATAGAGAGTATGTTTGCTACGTCAGATGAGTCTGCTCAGGAAGATTCAGGTGAAACAGGATCAAAAGATGTTGATCCTGAACTCCAGTCAGTGGAAGACAAGACAACCGGGTTTAATGCATTAACTGCTGTGCATATAGCAAATGCAATGACGACTCAAGGAAATTGTTCTTCTGAGACTTCTTTTCCAGATATTGATATGTCGTATTTAAAAGAACTTGGTCTGACAGATAAATTGCCTGAGTGGATTGAGCTTTACAAGAATACAAAGCAACTATCAGAGATAAATTTACAGCTTACTTAGATACGGTCTTGATACATATTCGATCTGTTTAAAGAAACTTGCTTAGTAATAAATGTATTGAATAATAAAGCTATCCTGGAGTTTTGAACTAATAGCAAACAGGCGAGCGTTCACATCCAGGCGAAATCCTACCTGCCTGACTTTCCGTCTGGTAAACCTGTAATATCTTTATGTACCATGTTATTTGAGTTTCCTTTTCAAAAAAGCATTTCTTCTAGGGCTACCATTAAAATCCACAATGACAATCATTTGTAATTTTGTATATGAGAGCCTGATTCTGCCCCTATAGAGCGTTCTATTCTCAATAAATTTGCGAGAATTCATGGTATAAAATGGCTTCTTGACACTCTGAGCCCACTCGTTATAATTCTGAAGTACTCTAGAGTTTATACCATTTTTACCTTTTTTTTAAGAAAATGCCAATAATTGCTGGTATTGATGAAGCCGGTTATGGCCCCACATTAGGCCCGTTTGTTCTCTCAAAGGTCGTAATGGAAATACCTGATGGATATCACCAGGAAACAAACATCTGGCACCTCCTGAAGGACGCGGTTTCTGAAAAAATCCAAAAACGTGGAAATCGTATAATTGTTGGTGATAGTAAAAAATTATACCAGCAAAAAACCGGATTAAAAATGCTGGAAGAGGCAGTTTTGTCTTTTGTATGGCACACAAATGGCCCGGTAACAAAATTTACTGATTTACTGAAACTATTGTCAGGATGTGATGAAGGTGTTCTGGAAAAATATCCATGGTATCAGGGAAAAGATCTTGATCTGCCAGTTGCTTCAAATGTATCTGCGATCATGAATTATGCGGATGTTTTCAATGATACGGCAAACTTGCGGGATGTACGCATACTTGACATAAAAAGCCGGTTTCTGTGTGTGTCCGAGATAAACAATCAACTTGAGATTCTTGGTAACAAGTCTTTACTCCTTTTCAATGATTGTGTAACGCATCTTAAAGAAATTTTCGAATACTACGGGACGCACGAACCGAAAGTTTTAATAGATAAACACGGGGGAAGAAACTACTATAAAGAATTGCTAGCACAGAATTTTGAGGGATGTAATATAGATTCAATTGTAGAAGGAAACCCTTTGTCAACCTACAGTATTAAGAATGAAAGTAAAAAGATGGATGTCTCTTTTATTGTAGGCGCAGACTCAAAGTATTTTCCAACGGCACTTGCTTCGATGTTCAGTAAGTACATCCGTGAACTTTTTATAAAATTATTCAATTCGTTCTGGCAGGAAAAAATACAGGACATAAAGCCAACTGCCGGTTATCCAGAAGATGCCAGGAGATTTCTGTCTGAGATTCATGAAGCAAGGAACAAATTGAATATCAGTGATGATGTTTTAATCAGGGCTAAATAATGCGGCAAAGGTTTGGCGACTGAGAGCATAGATTAATTTACGAATTACGGTTTCAGATTTACGATTTAATATAAAAGGAGTGAAGGATATGGGAGTTAATGTTGCAGTGGTAGGGGTCACAGGAGCTGTAGGAACAGAGATGCTCAGGGTGCTTGAAAGAAGAGATTTTCCTATTGATGAATTAAGACCGCTCGCTTCAAGCCGTTCGGCAGGAAAGAGCGTACTCTTTCGTGGAAAAGAGGTGCAGGTACAGGAATTAACGGCTGATTCATTTGACGGGATGAACATTGGACTCTTCAGTGCAGGAGGTGGTATAAGCAAGGAATTTGTGCCTTATGCTATTGAGAAGAATTGTGTTGTCGTGGACAACACCAGTGCCTTCAGAATGGACGAAGACGTACCGCTGGTTGTACCGGAAGTAAACGCAAACAGGATTTCGGAACATAATGGTGTGATTGCAAATCCAAATTGTTCAACTATACAACTTGTTTTAGTTTTAAAGCCAATACACGATGCGGTAAAAATCAAGAGAGTGGTAGTTTCAACTTATCAGGCAGTATCCGGAGCCGGCTACAGTGCCCTGGTGGAATTAAAGAAGGAGACCGAGCATATACTTTCTGAAAAGAGTGAAGGATTTAATCGCACCATATTTCCTCATCAGATAGCATTTAATGCCCTTCCTCAATTACCTCAGAGTGATGCATTTCTGGAAAACGGTTATACAGATGAAGAGATGAAGATGATTAATGAAACAAAGAAAATCCTGGAGGACAGCTCATTCCGCATAACAACAACTACCGTGAGGGTACCGGTATTCAGGGGCCACAGTGAGTCGGTTAACATAGAAACAGAGGTACCGTATAGTGCTGACCAGGCCAGAGACTTATTGAGTAAGGCGGAAGGCATTGTCGTCCTTGATGATCCTTCAAAGCAGTTGTATCCATTGGCAACAGATGCCGTCGGCAAAGACGATACTTTTGTGGGAAGAATACGGGAAGATAGCTCTGTCGAGAACGGACTAAACATGTGGGTCGTAAGCGATAATTTACTGAAAGGTGCGGCACTTAACGCAGTTCAGATTGCTGAAAAGTTATTGTAATCTAAATTGCATGAGTTGCCTGTATTCTCATTTCTGTACTAAATAAATATGCGACATTTTTTGTCAGTCACAATTCTGGTAATACTCACATGCGGATGTTCATTCGCACAAAAAAACGAGGAAGTCTTATATCAGACGTCAACTATAAACGCTCTGTTGGATGAGATCTATGATGGGAATGTGACATTTGGGGAATTAAGGAGACATGGCGATCTTGGCTTGGGAACGTTTAACAACCTTGATGGCGAAATGATTGGATTAGATGGGGTGTTTTATCAAATTAAAGCGGACGGAATCGCTTATCCTGTTGACGATTTAATGAAAACCCCGTTTGCCGTGGTTACTTTCTTCGAATCAGACGAAACAAAGGAAATAGACAAGTCAGTAAACTATAAGCAGCTAAAGCTATTTTTGGACAGTATGTTGCCGACAGAAAATATCTTTTACGCATTCAAAATTGAAGGGGCATTTGAGTATATCAAGACAAGGAGTGTTCCCAGGCAGAATAAACCGTATCCACCGCTTGTTGAAATAGTAAAGAACCAACCAATATTTGAGTTTCATGATGTAAAGGGTACGTTAGTGGGGTCCTGGTTTCCTGATTATATGAAAGGAATAAATGTTCCCGGTTATCATTTTCACTTTATTACTGAAGATAAAAAGGCTGGAGGGCATTTACTTGAGTGTCAGACAGACAATGTAAGGATTGGAATTGATTATACTTCTAATTCGTATCTGTCACTGCCGGAAGATGATGATTTTTATAATGCAGAGCTGTCAAAAGAAAATCGGGATACGTTAGAAAAGGTGGAGAAATAAAATAAGGAGAACGCCAGTAAGAGTTGTTTTACAATTCCTACCCGTGCAGTTCTCCTTATCGTATTTTATACTTGTCATAGTACCTTCCCGCCTAGGTCTGTACTTTGCAAGAAATTAATCGTCAATAGTTATGCATTCAACAGGACACTCTTCTGCTGCCTGTCTACAGTCTTCCTCTGCACCACCGGGAACGGAATCACCCTTCACAACAGCGACGTCATCTTCCATGTCAAAAACTTCCGAACATGTTGTTACACAGAGTTCACAACCAGTACACTCATCAGCATCTATTGTAGCCTTCATTTACTTCCTCCTTTTATAAAAAAATAATTATGCTTGATTCTTTACTAACAAAAAACCGACACGATTTTTCTCGCAAATATAAGATTATTAGCTAGATTAATATAGATAATCCTTATTAATTGTCAAGCTTTTTTATACAGTAAAATTTTTAAAGACTCTGGAGTGTTTTTAGATAACACGATATTGCATAAGTAGTTATACTCGCATTACATAAGGAAATGCTGGAAAGTGTTTAAACAGTTTCTTCTTGACAATAACTTTCATGTCATTATATTCGAAAGCATAGTCAATTTTAGATTGATTACTGTACTTTGAAAATTCTAAAGTTTGTTTACGGGCGTTCGCGAACAGCAACTTACTGCTGGTAGCGACATAATAGGGAAGTCCCTTAAAGGGCACGGACCCGCCGCTGTAATCGGCTACTGAGACTGCATATCACGAACTGTTTCGTGATAACAGGCCACTTCTCCCGGCTTTGACCGGGGTGGGAAGGCGCAGTCATTAGGATGACCCGATAGTCAGAAGACCTACCCGTAAATACTTCACAATAACTCTTCGAAGGTAAAGAAGGTGGAGGCAGGATACGTTTATTGACAATTGGACAATATAAAGCCCGAATCTTCACATCGAAGATTCGGGCTTTTTTTATTTTCAACCTTCAGGATAAAAACAAACTGACTGTAGCGGAAGGCTTTAGCCTTCCATCATGATTTCGTATTTATCTGTGAGAATCTGTGTCCTATTTATTTTAAATTTTTACTGTGTGTGAGATTTAAGGGAATCCCCGCCGAGCTGAAACTCGGTTAACGGGAGCTGCCCCGCAACTGTAATCGGTGACGAAATCTGCAAAATACCACTGTCCGCTTCCGGCGGATGGGAAGGTGCAGAATCCAGAATGATCCGAAAGCCAGGAGACCTGTCTTACACGTCTTTTCTAACACTTTTTTCCGAGGGGAAAAGGAGGTTCATATGAGATATGCACATTATTTACTGCGCTTATCCTTAATTGTGTTTTTTTTAAATTTAACTATTGCTACGGTAATAGATGGAAGATTTGGTAAGGATATTTGTGCTGAAGAAAGAAAATCTCTTGATGATTTATTCGGTAAAGCTCACTCAACAGTTGTATCTGATCCTCGCTTTTTTGAGCATGAGCATCTCTTTGATTTTAAACAAAGGAGCCTACTTGAAGGCAAGGGTTTCTCGTTTGATCTGGTCTATACATCTGACTTTGTAACCAACCATTCAGGTGGGTTAAAGAGAGCCGGTTCCGGTATTGATACCTCTATAAGCTATCTTTCAAATACCGACTTGTTAGTTGAGCTTGATACGGAAAAGGCAGGTTTATGGAAGAGTGGGATGTTTCACGTGCACTCTTTTAACCACCATGGCGCTAACCCATCAGAAGACTATATAGGCGATTTGCAGGTAGCTGACAACTTTGAGTCTGAAAAGGGGACAAAGTTGTACGAATTCTGGTATGAACACTCTTTTGACCTGTATGGCACAGATTTGTCTATGTTAATAGGACAGCATGATTTGAATAGTGAGTTTAATATATCCGAGTACGGATTACTCTTTTTACACTCTTCCTTTGGTTTTAATAGTGAAATCTCAAATAATATTCCTGTGGCTAATTTTCCCATAGCTGCTCTTGGTGCCAGAATGAAGTGGGAACCCACGAAAAACCTCTATTTCATGGCAGAAATATCAGATGGTGTTCCGGGCAAGAACGATTGTGGAACGCACATAAAACTGGACAGTAAAGAAGGTTTTTTAAACTTTTTTGAATTAGGATATCATTTTGGTGACCAGGAAGAGAGCCGGACAATGCCCGGAACGTATAAGTTCGGATGGTGGTATCACACTGATGAATTTGATGATGTTCGTGACACGGATGAAAACGATAATGCTATTGTGCATGATGGCAATTACGGGGTTTATTTTATTGCCGACCAGATGTTTCTTCCGGGCGAAGGTGACACTGGGTTGGGTGCCTTCTTCCAGATAGGTGGAGTGCCGGATGACAGGAACGAAGTGGGTTTTTATATTGGCGGAGGCATTCATTATAAAGGGATAATCCCGCACAGAGAGGAAGATATTTTAGGACTGGCAGTGGCACATGCTCAGATAAGCGAAGATCAGCGTGATGCAGAAGATGTGGTTGAATCTGATGGTTTGAGTTTTCACAGTAGGGATAGTCACGAAACAGCCGTGGAATTAACATACCGAACACAACTCTTCCCCTGGCTTGCCATACAGCCAGGGCTGCAGACTATTTTTAATCCTGGGGCTGATTCTTCGTCAGACAATGCCGTGGTTTCTATAGTGAGATTCCAGATAAATTTTTAATTCTGCTTAGTTTCTAAATCGGTGATTTCTTGCCAGACTAATTGTTTATTAGATAGGTTTTACTACAATATATAAACATATATGCGAAAAGATAGTTACGTTAATATCTCCTATCAAGACCAACTCCTTAAACCTTCGGCATTGTCTATGATCATTAACTTATTTACTGGAGAGAATATGATTAAGTTGACAGGCTTAAATATTAAAAGTAGAATTATCCCCTTGTAGTTCTGATCTTAAACAATTTAAGAATTTGGATACAGGTCATTCCGTCTTGGATGTTAGTGACGGAATTTAAAAGGGAATCCCTGGAAGAACAGGGAACGGACCCGCCGCTGTAGTCG
>Ga0233431_1005535_pt1 | contig 12170 bp, 9 predicted proteins | sample SI_118_April2016_FD_179867 | JGI IMG/M metagenome (GOLD analysis project Ga0233431, IMG submission 179867) | Seawater microbial communities from Saanich Inlet, British Columbia, Canada - SI_118_April2016_200_MG | ecosystem: Environmental > Aquatic > Marine > Inlet | place: Canada: British...
GGGAACTTTGGGCATTACGATTGCTGATCCTTGGGATGCACAAGCTTCAGTCCTAACAGACGCTATTAATGCAATTGAAGGAGGCAATGCGAGAACTGTTGAAGACGCATTGACTCTGTCTTATGAGTCTATAGATATCGTGATTGCCACAGAAGAAAATCGGCCCTTACCAACCGAATTTAAATTACCAAAATTTCGTGAAGATCTCGTTGTTGTCGACACATCACTTGACCCAAAAGCCTCCTCAATAATCAAGGAAGCTACAGCAGCAAACTCTTGCCAGATTGATGGTCTTGAAGTTACTGCTGCTACGATGGCGATTAACTATCGTGACTTAACAGGTATTGAACCCGACACCGAAGCTCTTCGGGAAGCACTTGATGAGTTTCTTGATTACTAACTGATTGTGACATCCACTTCAGAACCCTGCAAAATTATCCCGTAATTCGGTTGATTTTTTTGATGACTGCAGTTGCACTGCTGCGAATTTCTGCGACAGGATCTTCCCTTAAATCCTTAATCAGCGTGATAACGCCTGTAGGCGGTGGCTGGTTTGTCGCGTCAACGAGCATTGTCACACCACGCAAGGCATTCACAACTACAAGAGCTCGCTTATACCGCTCTGATTGCATCTCATCAGCGGATGCCTTGTTGCTCAATACAACATCTCGAAGCGACAACATCTCAGACAGTGTCTCATATGCATCTGTCTGCCCCAGCCTCGCCAAGCCGAGTGCCGCATTCGACCGAACGTCACTTGCCGGATCCCCCATTAATCGAAATAGACTCTCAACGCTTTTTTCTCCCCCGAGAACACCTAATGTAAAACTGCATGCATTTCGCACACCCGAATCGGTCGACCTTGATGCATCTACAACTGCATCAACAACATTGTCCTGTTCTCTGAAAGATCGGCCTGTGTTTTCTAGATTAGCCGATAGGACCGCCAAGGCTTCGACCGCTGCTTGAGTCGTTGCATCGTCATTTGTTTCCTTCACTCGCCGAACAAGTGCGGGCGCTGCCTCCGGTACGGTAAACTCTCCTAACGCTCGACACAAATAAAGCCGCAATGTTTCTGATTGCTCACCAATCCGCCCGCTATCAACTTCATCATCAAGAATGCTACCCAATTCAGAGGCCATTTTTGTATCTGACTTAAGCCCAGATCCATTTGGACCACGAAGATCATTTGCCAGATTGAGTGCTGCCTGCCACCGGCCTTCATTGGCTCGGCGAAGCGTACGTACGTACGCCTGCGGGTCATTCCCAAGGTGAGCTAACCAATGAAACGATAACCAGACACAGACAATAATGGCTACGATAATTCCTGGAACAAGAAATAACTGGACCAAGAAAGCGGCACTTGGAGGTTCAACAGGCGGGAGACTATCGTCAGGATTCATTTGTTGATTTTGAGACGTTGCCATGAATTATAAATCTGAAAAGTGAGTGGATAAATCTAAAGGGTCTTTGACGATGTGGCAATGACGGCCACGCTTCTGAATACCTAACATGATAGACTCTCCATCTAGAAGGTGCCGTATTGTGACAAAAATAAACGGAAGTAACGCTCAGTGGCTTGATGAATCAAGCCTTCCCCCAGTGATTACCGCTGCCGAACAGCTTGCCGTCGACGAGGCATTCTTAAATGAGGCCGAATTGGGCTATTTGAAGAATCCTGTAGTGCGTACGTGGCAGGCAAGTGCTCCCGCAGTCATTCTCGGCTCATCAAGCCAATTACACAAAGAAGTGAATTCTGATGTCTGTGCCAAACGTAACATTCCCGTGCTACGCCGGCCGAGTGGTGGTGCAACGGTCATTCTCGGTCCTGGCTGTGTTATGTGGTCTGTCATAGCTCCCTTTGAAGACGTACCGACACTTGATGCTATACATGCCTTCATGCTCGAACCTCTGGCTGCAGCACTTTCCGAAATAGGGCCACCTGTTGCACGAGAGGGGACTTCTGATTTAGTCATCTCCACTGCTGATGGAGTTAAAAAAGTTAGTGGAAATGCTCTCCGTGTACGAAGACACAGCGTCCTTTACCACGGTACTCTTTTAGATTCATTTCCGCTCGGACTTGTTGGACAACTCCTTCAGCATCCGCCTCGAGAACCGCAATATCGAATGGAAAGACAGCATGACAAATTTTTGGCCAACCTCTCGATTGGTCGCAAAAAAATTAACAAGGCGGTACAAACTGCATTTTCCGCTTGGACTTTCAGAACAAACTGGCCGCGTGATCAGGTCCATAGACTCGTAGAATCACGATACGGACAATCTGACTGGACAGAACGCCTTTGAATTCTGCAAAAACGATTGCCTTCGAATACCCTGCATGTGCTCTCTCCATGGATCAAGTTCCCCAGAAATGTTCGTCCAGCCCTATTTTCGAAGCCCTATCATCACTTGTGAGAAGATGGGATGAGATGGGGGATCAGGGCGAATAATCAGGCTTGGCTTGTAAGCGTGATTCGTCTTCATCAGCTATGCCGAATTTTAATTAGCGGTGAGTAGAAGATTAGTCAAAAACTAGACTTCCGCTAGGGCAGGTTACAACGCTACGGTTTCCAACTTCCGGTATGACATGAGGTCATCCAGGTTTTTATCGCAACAGGAGGTTGCTGCAATGCATTTACATTTGAACGCCGCGGATGTGCGAGACATGGTAAGCCGTCTGTTTGTAGACCTCGGTGCAGAAACTGAAGATGCCGTCGATCTGCAAGAAAACATTCGTATCGATCGAGGCCGTTGTGTTGCACGGTGCTATCGAGTAACAGAAATGTTCGCAATGTGGCTAATCGACTGTGGCGTTGTGCAGTTTTATAACGCTGATGGTGAAATGCTTCATACGGTCAATCTTTTCAACGACCTGCAACCGCAGCGAGTTGCCGCATAATGCGGTCCCTTTGATTCTACGGGGTACGGCCCTCATGCCGACCACTACAGCACCACAACCGCGGCTATCGATCATCATTCCAGCACCTGGAGATGAGGCAACTCTCGAGGAAACTCTCGTGAGCGTCCTTGAAAATCGACCCGAGAATTCAGAAATTGTTGTTGTGCTCGGCTTTGGATATCACGATCCGTGGAGCGTTGGTGAGGAAGTCCGCTTTATTCAGGCACCTATTGGTTCCAATCGTGTCGCGTGTATCAATCTCGGACTCGCTGCGAGTACTGGTCGTATTGTTCATATTTTAGCAACCGGATGGCGTGCAACTCCATTCTGGACTGACGTAGCAGTCGAACATTTCAATAACGAGCAAGTCGCAGCCGTCGTTCCACTTGAAGTTGCATCTGATGACACCGATCGAATAGTGGCGACTGGTATAGAAGTAGGCCGCGGTGGCAGACGCGTCATGCTACGACCCCGGGGTGATACCTCACGCGTTCAAGGCTTTCACAAGGAAGATTATCCATCACCCTCTGGCCCGACACTCGAAGCAGGGTTTTGGAGTCGCCAAATGATTGACCGACTCTTGTTTGGTTTTTGTCCTGCGTGTGGCGATGAATATGCAGACGCTGATATGGCGATATCGTTACACGCAACAGGCGGCCGTGTTATTTTTGAACCAACATCGAAAGTTATAGCAGCGCCTGAGCGACATCATCCGCAACCAGCATTCAAAGCTGGTTTATATGGAGAGAGACTTTTCTGGCGATCAATTGCAGCTGAACCAATAATGCAAAGCCTGATGCTACACATTGTCGAAATTCTTCGCCATGCAATAGTACGAGCACCACTTGGCACCCTGCCCGTTTTAGTAGGAAGATTCGTAGCACTCCTGCAATTTGGAATGTATATCCCGCGGTTTCGTGAACTCTCGGGACTCATGCAAAGCCAGGCAACTAGAGTAGAACAAAGATCAAATGAAGTCTCCTCAAACTCCAGTCGTCTCCTTCGATATGACGACGGGCATGTCCGCACCAGTCGACCGCACCGCCGCCGGAAAATACAGCTAAAGCGAAGTGCCTGACATTGCGTAGCAACGTTCATAAATTATCGGAAATAGCCTTCGCAGCCTCATCGGCAAATTATCTTCCTTCATGAACACAAGGACATTGACTCGCCTCTCGAAGATTGGAGTAAGTACAATCCATTGGCCGCATAGGTTTAGCTGATGGATTACGACTCCTTCGGTTCGGGCAACAAACCCCTGAACCTTCATGTCGACAGTTCTATCACTTACATTTATGCTGAACGCATTTGCCTCAGCAAAACGCCTCACAAGGCGAGTGTTTTCTTAGCTGTATTAGCAATGTACCAATACAAAATATCTCGAGCCGTAACTAAAAAATGCTGAAGGAATCATTGACCACAACAATTCTTTCCCAAACCTTATGTTAGCGATGAATAAACCACCTGAAGAGGTACTACTTGCTCTCTTTTTCGTCATGTGTTGGTTCTTTGATACCAAGTGATTCAAGAAGACTAGCATGAGCAGCAATCGCTTTGTTAATAGACGACTGAAGACTGTTAACAGTTGCCTTCGCAGCCTTTGAATCAATCGGTTTTTGAATTGTGATTTTATTGAGATCCGCGTGGTGTAATCGTGCATCCTGCAAATGACCCTCTATTTCTGAAATAGACTCGACGCCTTCCTTATTTTCATGGGCAGAAAGCTGGTTTTTCATCTGACTGAGATGCTGCTGTGTTTTATTAAGATGATTTCCAATTGAATCATGAGCTATACGAGCAACAGATGGATCTACTGTCGTGGTTGTTGAAAGATAATTGCTGTAGTGCTTTGCATGAGACTGAGCACCGTATAAGTGACTATGAGAACTATGACCGTGATATTCTGAATAATATCCAGCTGCTTTTGAGCCTGCATGCTTCCACGACTGGGCACTCGCAGAAGATACTGAAGCCACAGCACAGATACCAATAACTAAAAAACACAGATGACGGAACATGTGGTACCTCCAGGTTAATTAAATTCGCAACAACAAACCATTTCTCACCGCAAGAAATTGGTAAGTTCACCTTATACTAGATTTAAATTTTTTTCTATCTTTTACCCATCGTGCGGTGTGTTTTCCTTCCAAACACTAATATTGTCCGTCGGATACAGCACCGCAGAAAGTCGCACACCGAAAAGGTATTTTGGCAATGAATATCAAGTGTCATCGAATCCCACTCATTCTGCTGACTGTAATCAGTTTTTTCAGCTCATGCACCGTTTTTGCAACTGAAAATCGCCCCAACGTTGTTGTCATCTTGGCAGATGACCTAGGACTTGGTGATATCAGCTTCTACGTTCAAACCATTCAGAATAAGACGCCGGTTGTTGAGACTCCTGCCCTCGATAGTCTTGCCTCAAACTCGCTCTGGTTTACTGACGGGCACTCAGCCACGTCGCTCTGTGCTCCAACTCGTTATGCCGTTATGAGTGGAAACAACAACTACCGTTCTTACGCTCCGTGGGGTGTTTGGAGCACTTTTGAAAAAACTGCTTTTAAACCAGGACATGCAACGCTTGGAACTGTCGCCCGTGACGCTGGCTACAAAACTGGATTTATTGGCAAGTGGCACTTAGGTGGTGACTTCCTCATTCCCGGCCAGACAGAATTTTATCGTGGCCCAAAGAATGGTGATCTTACCGGGAAGGTTGATCTAACTCGGTGGATTTCAGGTGGACCAAACGATTGCGGTTTTGATTATGACTTTACATCTCCATGCGGAATTCAAGGTCCACTTTATTTGCTTTACGAAAACCAGACGTGGAGTCCACTCGCTGCTGACTCACAAATGATTTATCTCAATGAAGACACTGCCATTCATCCGAAAGACGTCACCGACAAGGGGCCCGGTCTGGGCGACTCCCAGTGGGATTCCCGTGAAATGGGCCAGCGACTATCAGCAAAAGCCGTCGACTTCATAACGGATGCCAGCCACGACGGCAGACCGTTCTTTTTGTACTACTGCTCACCAATGGTTCACCTACCACATTGTCCCCCAAAATTTTTTGATGGGAAAAAGATTATGGGGCAGACACCAACAAACCACCTTGACATGCTTCTTGACCTTGACATGCAGATCAAACGCATTGTCGACGCCCTGCACGCAACTGATGAATACGACAACACCCTGCTCATCATCACCTCAGACAATGGTGGTCTCGCTGATCAGCCCGCTGGAAAAAAAGGCCATCAATCCAACGGCGGATGGAAAGGCAACAAAAACTCTCCACTGGAGGGAGGACATCGCGTTCCCTTCTTCGCAGTATGGCCAGGCCAGATCACTCCCGGCATCACAGAAGAACTGGTTAGCAATCAGGATATTATCGCAACACTAGCCGCCTTAGTGGGTACAAAACTCACGAACAACCAGGCCTTGGACTCAAACAATTTACTTCCATTATTTACGGGCAAGGGACTCTTCAAGAAAAGAAATATCTTTCTGCAGCAGGCAGGCTCACAGTGCGAAGTCATGATTCGAGAAACGCCTTACAAATTAATCATGCAGAGTGATCAGAAACGCACTCACTTCACACCATTAAAGCTTTTTAATTTACAAAATGATCCGCACGAAGACGCAGACCTTCTTGGAATGCCGGACTATCAGCTCATCATGCAGTCGCTTTTGTCGAAATACAAAAATACGGTTGAAACAGAATGTCCAACAGTCCCAAGCCGTTGCGAAAACACTATCGACAGAGAGTGATATTCGTATTTGCATAGTTTCGCCGTTCCCGAATACGTACCAAACCAAAAATTAAAAAAGTAATCTGGCGTACTATCGTGTCCTACCGAATTCTTTTATCCCAAGTCGCACAGAATTGTAATTACATGAACAAGATATTTTTTCAAACTGCATTACTACTTACTGCATTCTGTATAAATTTTTATATTTTCCCTTCAGATATAAGGGCTGAGGTGTACGAGATTCGAGGATATATCATTGGTGACAATGGTGATGAAGCAGTAGTCGATCAGTACCTATCGAATGCCCTGTTACCTTGCCTGAAACGTCACGGTGTTGGACCTATTGGCGCTTTCACGAATGCTCCGAGTGATAAGACCGGGACCAAGACAACCTTTGTGATCATTCCCCACACTGATACCTTGGCAATGGTACAGAATCGTGAACTTGTTCAGTCTGACCAGCAGTATCTAGGTGACGCAGCAGCATTTTTTTCGCATGGCAATCGGGACAAAAGCTACCAGCGGATTTCGAGTGAGCTTTTGATTGCTATGGACTGCTGGCCGAGGGTAAAAGTTCCATCAGGCGTCACCACAAATAAAAATCGTGTGTATGAACTACGAACGTATGAAAGTGCACATGAAAAATTGGGGCAACTTAAAGTGGACATGTTCAATAACGGTGAGGTGCCGATTTTCCTCGACTGTGGAATCACTCCGATTGTTATCGGGCAAGCTGTGATTGGCCCATACACCCCAAACCTTACATATCTGACAATGTACCCCAGTGAAGAATCACGAATTCAGGCTTGGAAATCGTTCCGAGAACATCCCGCCTGGAAAGTTCTTAGTAAAGTGGAAAAGTATGAAGGGACAGTCAGTACGATTCATAAGTATGTTCTGGTACCAAAAGCTTATTCAGAAATGTGACGGAATGAGCCAATCTGCCCAACAGCATCAGTCAGATTTGATCGGTTTGGTGAGTTCATTTAAAAGCTTTTGCTCTTCTCCGAATACCTTGCGAAAAGGAGTGTAAATTGTTTCATCCGATGTCCATCGTTTGGGCTCTGGGTCAGACTCTTTCAGCCTCCCCAAGGGATAGTCACGACCAAGCATGCTTTCATCAATTGATGCAGAGAATAATGCATACTCACGCATCAAATTTTGAAAAATAATTGGTTTTTCCTGAGTAATGCTTTTGGACTCTGTGGGATCGGCTACAAGATCGAACAGTTCCTGAGACTCTTTATTTTGCTTCGACTTCTTTGGGTTTTTGGATGTGTTTAAGACAACTAACTTATATCGCCCGTGAATCCAGGCACCACCACCGTTCCAGCGAAAACCCATCGGCTTATTGCGTTCACTGGACTCACCATCAAAAAGTTGGCACAAACTAACACCATCGTGTACCGGCAGCATGGTTTCTTCAGGAAGCCCCACAACCTCGAGAATCGTTGGAAATATATCGACTGCACCAGCCTGAAATTGGGAGATTTTTGGCTCAATTCGTGACGGCCACTCAATAACAGACGGAACTCGCAACCCTCCTTCGTAGAGCGTTCCCTTGGAACCACGCAATGGAACCATGCCGTCGACCGAGTCATTGAATTGACCCACCGTTGGCTGAAAATCTTTATTCGGCAACCCACCATTATCTGATGAAAACCAGAGCAGTGTATTATCTGCGACACCAAGCTTCTGAAGACCACTACGAAGCGCACCAATACTTCTGTCCATTGCGACAAGTTCACCATAGTGCCTTTGAGCCTGAAAAGATAACTTAGCAAATGGATCTCTGTCTGATTCTAGGGATGCCCAAGGAGCGTGTGGCGTTCCAAACCAAATCACTGTGAATGTTGGTGCATTAGGATTTTTCATAAGCTGTTCCTCAAGGAACCGAAGAGCTTCGGATACAACTACCTCTGAAGAATCCCCTCTCTTTTTTTCAAAAACACCGGCAGGCTTACCACGACGTCCCATCAATGGATCCATATCAAAAAAATTCGTTACCGAAAGCCAGTGCTGAAACCCAAATACGTCTGGACGGCGTTCATCGTTTGGTAAAATTGGGACCCCAGCTCCTCGAATTCCATTCAAATGCCACTTGCCAAAATGACTCGTAACATAACCGACTTCAGCAAGTGCCTGAGGAATCGTTTTCTCCTGCAAACGTAACGGGTATCCGTGTGACATTACTCCAGTACGCTCATGTGTTCGACCGGTGAGTACCGTTGCCCGAGTCGGCGAACACACCGGACCACCTGCGTAAAAACGATCAAGTCGAAGACCATGTGCAGCCATATCATCAAGATGTGGCGTCTTGAGAAACGGGTGTCCGTAATAGCCTGTCTGCCCCCACCCTTGGTCATCTGCCATCACGAGCACAATATGGGGGCGATCTTCACTATTCTCACGTGCATCACAAACTGAACAAAAGACAATACAGACAGCCATGAGAGAAATACTTAGAGATTCTCTTTGATTCAATACTTTCATCACTCACCCCATTAGATTTTGATTCTTAAAAGTTGACTTGCGAAACAAAATTCAAACGACACGTGGAAGCTATTTATTACTTTACATGTTGCCTTGTATGGCCTTCATTTCCTGCAGCAGTTCGTGCCTGCTCGAGGAGAAACTCGACAACACCAATATATTTTGAATCTTCAAGAAGATTTTCACTCTCCATTAGATCATTTGAAAGATTGTATAGTTCTTGAGGAAATAGTTCCTGCTGCCATGCGTAACGATGATCAAGAAAAAGTTTCCACTGTCCAGTAAGTGGTGCTGCATTAGACCGTACCGCAACCCAGGCCCTCTTGTCTGACGTTTTTTTTGACGCCTCCTTGTGATCATTCGGGAAGATTGCCACGCGTGGTTCAGTCAGTGCACACTGCATTGCTGCAAGCTGACTGATACTGTCTTCTGCTCCATACGAATGACCATGAAGTGGTGGAAGCGATTTATCAATTGCTTCAGCTACCGTTGCAAACACATCGTTGAGAGCACACAGCCTTGAACAGTCGCGACCCAGAGTTTCTGCTCGACCATCCCCTACGCCTCCTTGTGGCCAGCAGGCCAGAAACGGCACGCGATGCCCACCTTCATAAATTGACCCCTTATTGCTGCGAAGCGGCCCAGTACAAACTTTTGATGATTGCTCAGCACCGTTGTCACTCGAAAAGAGAAACAACGTATTATCACGTAGCATGTATCCCGGTCGACGTGGGTCAGGTGTTCTGTCAAGAAAATCAAGCAGCCGTGTAATATGAACATCATTTTGATACACAAAATCAAGTCTCTTACTGTTTGTTGATTTGCCACTTTTAAATAAACTAGCACCAACAACAGGATCTTCTCCTAATGCATTAGATGGCGTGTATGGGCTGTGATTCGAAGGAGACGCAAAATAAAGAAAGAATGGTTGTGGCTCTGATGCGGCCTGCTCCAAAAAGTTGAGTGCCATTGCATCTAATCTTTGCCCGACCTCATGAAGCTGATAAGAGCCATCCAATTTTTTCCCATCACCAGTTGCGCCAAGAATCGAGCGTCCATCGATCCAGCCCGGGCCAATTCGTTGCGTCGGGCTGTTTTTCTTCTGTCCATCTGGACCAGAAGTTCCATGACTTCGGGACACCCCAAAAAAAATATCGAACCCATGGTCGAGAGGACCGTCAGCAAGTGGCTGGGTGAGATCAGCATCGTCCCACCCCGTGGCTGCATTCCCTTTTTTATTGCGGTATGTCAGGCCAAGATGCCACTTCCCGAACATTGCTGTCCGATAACCCACAGATTGTAAAAATTCTGGCAATGTAACACGCTCTCGTTCAATAAGAGGAGGACATTGAACACCAAACAGCACCCAGTGTTTGAGTCGAGTCCTCCAACAGTAACGTCCAGTGAGTAAGGCATACCTTGTTGGAGAACACCGACTTGATGGTGAGTGGGCATCAGTAAACCGAACCCCCTCTGCCGCGAGCCTCTCCATGCCAGGTGTTGCAAGCTGCACCATGTCTGCATTGTGAGTCCAATCCTGGTAGGCACTGGTATCTCCGAGCCCCATATCATCAGCTAGAAAAACAACCACATTTGGAGGTTGCTCAATGCTGTTGGATAGCGCAAAACATAAGCTGGGAATACATATAAAAATGACACATAACAGGCACTGTTTCATAATTGCTAAAACTACTTCCAACATGTGAAATACTAAGCAGTATTTAATAAACGAAAAACCCTGACATTTCAATTAAAACATGCATTCACTCTGTCTCAATGTCCTGAAGATTTGTTTTGTTATGCTTCTCTGCTATGCGAATGCAGAAACATCTTATGCCCAAAAGCGATTTGCACAGATCACATTAACATCCAGCGATCATGATGGCATCATTGAAACGAATAGACCCGTTACTCTGACAGCTTCAATCAAAAACAAACTCGATGAAGTTATCAACGGGACAGTCGTGTGGAGCGCTAATTCTCCATGTTTTCAATCACTTCCCCCGGTTCATCAAGCCATTACTCTGAGGCGGCACCAAACGATTGCTCATACATTTTGTTTCTCCATGCCCTGTGCAGGATTTGCAGAAATCAAATGCCAACTCGTTACATCAAAAAACGAAAAAACCGTTTCGGCACGATGTCGTATTGGGTCTCACGTGGAGGACATTGAATGCCCGCTGACAAGAGAAGCCGATTTCTTCAATTTCTGGGAGGAGTCATTAGCTCAACTTGCATCAATAGCACCCAATTTTCAACTACGACCCAACAAACAACAATCACAATCAAAGGTTTCCGTCTTTGAAGTCTCCATGCAAAGTTTTGATAATATATGCGTGCGGGGCTGGCTCGAAATACCAAACCAGGATGGACTTTTTCCTAGTGTTCTTCGAGTGCCTGGTTATGGCCAAAACATGAAGCCTGTTGGTAACCAAGAAGACCTGATCGTCTTTTCTTTCAATCCACGTGGACATGGCAATAGCCAAGAAGACATATCTGGAAAACCTGAAGACTACTGGGTTCGAGGACTCGACGATCGAAATACATATTTTTATCGTGGAGCCTATCTCGACTGTGTCCGCGCCGTTGACTTCCTTTGCACTCTCGACAAAGTAGACCAACAAAAGATTGCCGTATGGGGAGCCAGCCAAGGAGGAGGTTTCGCGTTCGCAACGGCGGCGCTTGATAACCGAATTGATCTGTGTGTTGCAGACATACCATTTCTCTGCAACTGGGAGAACTATTTCAAACTCACACACTGGGACGAAATGGACGACTGGCTAAACAAGAAAAAACATCGCTCTTGGGCACATACTCTAAAGACAATGAGCTACTTCGATACAATGAATCTCTGTGACCGAGTCACTTGCAAAACTATCATGAACGTCGGATTACAAGATCAAATCTGCCCACCGACCACAAGTTTCGCCGCGTTTAACAGAGTTCGCGGAACAAAGACCTACAGAATCTACCCTGCGCGTGGGCACGGACTTGGAAAAGAGCATGGGCAGAGCACCTGGAAACAAATC
>Ga0233431_1005537_pt1 | contig 12163 bp, 9 predicted proteins | sample SI_118_April2016_FD_179867 | JGI IMG/M metagenome (GOLD analysis project Ga0233431, IMG submission 179867) | Seawater microbial communities from Saanich Inlet, British Columbia, Canada - SI_118_April2016_200_MG | ecosystem: Environmental > Aquatic > Marine > Inlet | place: Canada: British...
ATACGATGTTGCCGTCAGAGCCATCCCCTTATCGTTAAGAACAGCCAACGCCTTCCTGTAAAGAATCAAATAGGTATACAGATCCCAGGGGCAGACCGTGTAGTGGGACACGCTGTGGTCGAGGAGGGCCTCCATTACCTTCTCTACTGGGAGGAATGCGGAATATTCTTTTAAGAAATGATAGTTGAGCGTGGTTTTCTTACTCTTGATGTCAAGGGCAACATCACCCAAAGATCTGGATATATCCGGTTTTGGCAGTTCCGGGAAGAAATGCTTTTTTCGAACCTTAAGCCACGTCTTATCCAGCAAGTCATTGTATTCTTTGTTTGTTTCTTCAGCCATATTTTTTCAATTTCCCGGCCTGGAAAATATATCCACCATTGAGATGTGTTCCAAGGCTTCCGATAGCGCCCTCTATGTGGATCTCGCCGCCACTCTTCCACTCTCCTGTGTGAAGTCCTGCCTGGTGGGAAATAAATAGCCTGCCTGCTCCCATTGCCGCCCCGGCCCGGTTCCCGGCTGAGCCTTTCACAAAGAGTTCACCGCCACAGAGCGCTGCTCCGACAAAGCCCCCTACGTCACCTTCCAGTTCAAGAATCTTGCCCTCCGGAAGTCTGTAACCAAGAAAATCAATTTTTTGTTTAATGCCCCTTAGACTTAAATGTATTTTTTTATCCTTAACATTATTGAAAAGAGCAGAGAGATAGATACCGGTTAATCCTGAGATCGACCCTGAGATCCTTCCCCCGTTTCCTTTGCCCAATTCAATGCTGAATTCTTCAATATCATCTACGTCATAATCAAGGGCACTGAGGGTTTGTTCAGCAACTGAATAGGATTCGATGATTTCACCCTTTTCCAACCCACTAACCAGGTCCCGGGCATTTGTTTGGAGGCACTTTGCATATCCTTCTATGATTTGATCCATGACTTTTCTGTTAGGTTCAATCATACGATCTAAGGGGATCTCCTTTTTTTCATAAGGATAGTCCCTGAAATCATTGAAATGCGTTGCCGTGGGTCTGCCCCCTTCCATATCTCTCTTTATCTCTTCATAGATGGGATGGTCACCATTCATCGGTGCTATTTCATTGTCCGACAGGCTTTGATAGGCAACAGCGAGGGCGGATTTAATATGGCTGCCCTGCTCGTTATAACGCCGATAAATCTCATTGACCATTTCCTTTCCAATATGAATTTGAAGGGAATCTTGTCGCGTATGTGACTGTTTCTGTGAGGCATAATCATCTCTCCACTGGATCCTGTGGGCCAGGGTATAGGGCAAGATGGACTTGAGATGGCCAATGTTCACCGCCTTTGCTCCCAACAGCCAGGCAAGGGACCGGGCGTAGCTCCAGGCTGAAATCGGAAAACGGTTGGAGATGCAATTCTTGATGTGATGGCACGTATAGTTCGTGTAATGACAGCCATCCTCGCATTGTTCGGTCGTTCGTCTTTGGCCATATTTGTGGCAAAATGAGAGTTCTGAGATGACAGTCCTCAGGAAGGCTTTGGCATCCAGATCGATGGGAATTGCCTGAATGGAATTCCTAATATCAACCCTTTCATCACGGCTCAGCATTTTCAGATGAAATTCCCGCTCCATCTGATCGCCGAATTGGTTGCAGAGATCCTCCAGTCGCTTCATTTTATTTCCATAACCTTCATGTTCAATCAGGACCTCATTGAACTTGCTCTCATATTCAGGATTTCTGAGGAGATTATTGTACTTGTCTTTCATGGAGATCGTTGAGGCAATGTTGGGGCCCGGGTGTTTGGATTCTACCATGACATCGAATCGATCGATCATCGGTGCAATGAGGGTATTGGTGCCCCTGTCTTGATAATTGGCCGTTGCGAAGAGACAAAATTCTTCATTGATAATCACATGGTTCATGTACTCCCACTTGCCACGGTCCACACCGTCCAATATTATACTTTGTTTGGTTTCCGGAAGGCGGTTGATTTCGTCCACGATCTTGACAGGAAGCTGGGAGAAATGGGACCATATCACCACCTCTTCACCTTGATTCAGCCTGCCAAGATCGGGTCTTCCGATGATTTTTTCTTCTGTTTGCTCAGGGTGTCCAGAGACGACACTGGCCCAGATAAGGCCTAAGGGAAATCGATAAATCATTGCGCAGATATACTCGGCAGAGGTGGTTTTTCCAAGCCCCGGTTCTCCCATGATGATTTCTTTACCTTGGTTAATAGCCGTGAGAAGGCTGAACAGAAGTGTAGCGTTAAATCTATTCTCTCCTATTCTTACATCAGGACGATTCAAATAAAGGCTGTTCTGAATAAAGTCATATATTTCTAGAACCTTGTTGCGAATACTGTCATTTGTCATGTGCATGCCTCGGTTTCCATAGAGGGATCGTTGCTTTGTGATTTACCCGAAAAAATTGCATCCTGGAAAAGGGGTGCCGACGAAACGTTGCTGCAGGAGACTCGCTTTTTTGGAGAGACACGATACGGAACTCCAGATTGCGTGTCAAGTCAAAACTGGAAAGCTAACCTGTTGATAAGGATAAATAAAGATTACTTGAGCCAATTTTAAAATTATTGGTTTAATGCTGTCCCGGCAAAATTTGGACCTCGTTACCCCAAAAATCTTCCGTCTTTTTTTGGCTATTTCAGCTCCTCGCGCTACCGACTTGCTCACGCGACTGTTGAGATATTCAGCGGCCGGGCCATGGAAGTCATGCTTGCGCTCGTTCACTCACGTCCCCACCAAAGAAAACGGGTTTATCAAAATGAGAAAGCCATTCTCAGATTGCGTTATCTTATGCTGAATCCTAATCCTTGTAATGGGCTTCAGGGGAAGAGAATATTAATATTTTACCAATAATTGCAATCGGTTATGGTTAATTCTTGAATCCAGCTGTTTTTTGGCATGCATATTGAACAACAGGGCATATTCCTAAAAGCCAGGGGCAGGAGAAATTTGGGAGAAAAATTTTTTGGCAAGACTGCGGGCTTGCTGGCGTTTCCATCAAGCGTTTGAACCGGCAATGGTTCTCTCGCCACACAGACACATCGGAGACTGAATATGCATTGTGAAAAGCTGAATTATGAAGACCTTTATAGGGAGTCCCTTGATAACCCGGAAGCCTTTTGGGGAAAGGCGGCGAAGGGCATCAGATGGGAACGGAAATGGGATTGCGTTTTGGATAACTCCCATAGTCCGTTCGTGAAATGGTTTTCCGGGGCGGTTCTCAACACTTGCTACAATGCGGTGGATTTTCATGTGGAAAACGGTAGAGGTACTCAGAATGCCGTCATCTATGACAGCCCCGTCACCGATACGATCCGCGAATTCACCTATGCCGAGCTCAAAGCTCGTGTATCCAGAATTGCAGGTTTCCTCAAGGAACTTTGGGTAGTTAAGGGAGATACCGTACTGATTTACATGCCTATGATTCCCGAGACCCGGATGGCTATGTTGACCCCGGTGATGTTTATTGGGCGGCCTCCGACGTGGGCTGGCAAGTGGGGCACTCTTACATTGTGTATGGCCCATTGCTGCAGGGCGCCACGACCATCTTCTTCGAAGGTAAGCCGGTCGGCACACCTGATCCCGGGACATTCTGGCGCGTGATCGAACAACACAAGGTAAAAACATTCTTCACTGCTCCCACGGCAATCAGGGCAATCAAACGGGACGACTACACCGGTGAGTATCTCAGGAAACACGACCTCTCAGGGCTTGAGTCCCTTTTCCTCGCAGGTGAAAGGACCGATTCGGATACATACAACTGGGCACGGGATCTATTGAAGAAGCCGGTCATCGATCACTGGTGGCAGACAGAGAGCGGATGGCCCATGTGCGGAAACTTCATGGGTTTGCAGTATTTCCCGGCCAAGCCGGGTTCCACGACGAAACCGATGCCCGGGTATGACGTGAAGATCCTCGACGCTTCCGGACAAGAGCTCACATCAGGCGAAAACGGCTTCGTCGTAGTAAAACTCCCCTTGCCGCCCGGCTGCTTCCCCACGTTGTGGCAAGATGACAAACGGTTCATGGAATCGTACATGGATTCCTATCCCGGTTACTACCTGACCGGCGACAACGGCTACATCGATGATGATGGGTATGTCTGGATTATGGGGAGGACAGATGACATCATCAATGTGGCAGGCCACCGGCTGTCAACGGGAGGTATGGAAGAAGTCCTCGCAAATCATCCCGACGTGGCCGAATGTGCAGTGATCGGGGTCGCAGACGATCTGAAGGGTCAGGCGCCGGTTGGGGTCTGTGTTCTCAAAGCAGGGGTGGAGAGGAATGAACGGGAAATTGTGGAGGAAGTGATCAAGATGGTCCGCGAGCAGGTAGGCCCCATTGCCTCCTTTAAGAAAACAGTAATCGTAAAAAGGCTTCCTAAGACCCGTTCAGGAAAGATCCTTCGCAGCACCATGCGGAAGATTGCCGATGTTGAAGAATACGCGGTCCCATCGACCATCGAAGACGTTGCAGTTCTCGACGAAATCACTGAAGCCCTGCGCTCCTTGGGGTGAGGAAGAAAGTCTAGCGCTTTGTTTTTTCGCTAGCGTTACGTCACATCGAATGGAACGTCCTCCGTCTCCGCCGGATGAGCCGATGAGGCTTCTATTAAAGAGGAACACCGAAAGCGTATTGTTCTTGAGGGTCGGAAATGTCCATACGCCGGTATCGAGTCCACTCTTGTCCGGGGGCAGCGTGTAATTCTTGGGACAGCATACTTCTTAATCCTTGCCGAGAATAATCCTTTTTTGTAATTGGACATCATGGATACGAATCGCAAGAACGGTAGCTTCGGGGATTTCACATCATGTGAAAGAGTGTGGAAACCGTCGGCAGTAGACATTTTTCATTGATGAAAATAATCGCCTTGTAAGGACTCAGAAAGATAAGTAAAGTGTCCCCGGAACTCCTATACACATTTTTTTCCTTTGACGCTTGATATTGTTTGTCATATATTGTCGGAGACAATTGAGCACTTTCTTCATAAGATTTCAACTATTTAAACAAAATATTTCGCTATATTCACACCCAATAATTTTTTTTCTTTTATCCGTTTTGACATTGGCCCACCTGAATTCGTCTTTCCCAACCATCATGTCAGGACGCGTCATATGGAAATTTTTCTCAATCCCCGATAAAAAAGGTTGACACCACTATGAAAAATAGAGTTAATTTTTGACATGTGAAGTTTATTATACATACAATAACCTGTCTGGGTTGCATTTGAAAAGGAACTCCAATTCTAAATTTCCTCCCGAGCAATTTGGGAGATTGATGGTCCATAAGGCAGCACGCTTATGGGCCTTTTTTTATGTCATATTTGACATATATGAAGTCAGGAGCCGGTTTGAATTAAAACATGGAAATTGCCGGTGAACAAATACCTATGAGACAGCCTTTCAAAAAGTACTGTCCAAAAACAAACTATTTGCCAAAATAGCGCCGGAGCATTTCCATTGTAGTTGGGAGAAAAGCATGTCGAGAACATTATCAACAAAAACCGACTTTCACGGCGTGTGGCGTCGATATATAACAACCGGCGAAATTGAAAACATCCCGGACATGCTAAAATGTTCCTGGGATCGTTGCAGGGAGATGGGTTTTGACCCGAAGGGATACATCGACCCTTTTAACCTGGATCAGACAGGCGTTCAAAAACGGGTTGAAGAAAACAAAGACCTGCATTCGCTGCTGGAGTCCCACTGCAAGAGAATAGAGGAACAGTTTGATTTCGCGCCATTTGCCACTTTTTTTGCCGACGCTGATGAGTACATATTATCGGTCAAGGGTAATGATAAGATCATAAGAATGCTTGAAAACGCCACTATCAGCGCCGGATCGAGCATAAGTGAAAGTCGTTTGGGTTCTACGGCGCCGGGCATCGGCCTTATTGAAGGCAAATCGATTTCGGTTGTGGGGGAGGAGCACTATTCACAACAACTGCACTGGGCCAGTTGTTTCTCTGTGCCGGTTTTGGATCAGGACAGAACGATAATGGGCTGTTTGGATTTTACAAGTACGTACGATTTCGGAGAAAAGCTAAAACATCTCATCCCATACTTCCTCAGTATCGCCAACTCTCTGCAATTTGAACTTTTTTTGAGGAAAAAACTTGAACTGCTCGAGCTTCACGATTCCTATTTCCATTCCACGTTCGATTATGCCGACAAAATGTTGATCCTGGTGAACAGAGATGGCAATATTATCAATCTAAATGCGGCGGCCCAGACTACCTTTGGGTTATCTCCCAATAATATTGTTCGAAAAAAAAATGTACAAGAGCTGCTGGAGTTAGGCCTTCCATGGCAGGCTTCTTCTCAGAAGGCTTTGCCCCGTTTTGTGACGGTAAAGTCTCCCTATCGGGTAAATTCATCCCCCTTGTCCATGGAATCCATCCCGATCTTTAATCAGGCTGGAAATGAGATCGCATCGCTGTTGAAATTGGAAAAGGAAAAAGTCAAGGTTTCCCTGCCCGCAAAACCCCGCAATGCCGCCCGGTTTCGCTTTGAAAACATCATAGGTCGATGCCGTAAAACCCGAACGGTCATTGCCAGGGCCAGGAAAGTTGCAGGTACCTTATCCAGCGTTCTGCTTGAGGGAGAAACCGGGACCGGAAAGGAATTGTTTGCCCACGCAATTCATAACGCAAGCCCCTGTTGCAGCGGCCCATTTGTTGCGCTCAATTGTTGCGCTATCCCACAGGATCTCATTGAAAGTGAACTCTTCGGTTATGATAAGGGGGCGTATACGGGTGCAAGAAGAGAGGGGAATATGGGCAAGTTTGAGATGGCAAATGGGGGGACCATCTTTCTTGATGAAATTCACACGATGAACGTCCCGGCTCAGATGAAGCTGTTAAGGGTGTTGGAAGATCGTCAGGTTACAAGAATCGGGGGAAGGCACGCCATTCCATTAACCTTCAGGATTATCTCTGCAAGCTCGAAAAGTCTTGAGCGAGAAGTGAAAAAAAACCACTTTATTGACCCTCTTTTTTTCAGATTGAATGTTGTGAGATTACGGATTCCAAGCCTTAAAGACAGGAAAGAAGATATCCCTGATCTCACAAGGTTTTTCATTGAAGAGATGAAAAGCAGCTTTCAATCTCCTATCCGAGAGGCTTCACCGGAAGTCTTGGCAGCCTTTGCCCGGTATTCATGGCCGGGAAATGTACGAGAACTTAGGAATCTCATTGAGTGCGCATTTAATTTTGCGGAAGGGGAATTCATCACCCTCGATGATCTGGGGGGGAACCTGGCAACGCCTCTCTCCCAAGAAGAATCAGAGGTTTGCTCCATCGAAGGTATTACAAAAAAGCTCATGATTGAATCACTGAGCCGGTACGACAGCGTGAACGAGGCTGCCGTTTTCTTGGGTATATCCATGAGTACTTTCTACAGGTGGATGAAAAAATTTGATCTATCAAAATGATTTATGACCCTAAAAGGGCGGAGAGGGTTCAAACCCTTCCATTGACCACCCAAAAGCATTGGAAAAGCTGGCACGCTTTCAACATGCCGGCTTTTCTTGTCATCTTTAAAACAGATTTTCAAAATGAGAAAATGATTCTCAAACTGGCAGGAGTTTGTAACGGATGATATCAAAAGGACTACCTGATCAGAATGCCGATGGAAAGTATTTAATCCGTGGCATCAGATGTTTAAATGATAAATCAGATAAATTTCATTTTTTGGCACGTACTTTGAAAGGTTGGGGGAGGTGCGACAGGCCAGGTGATTTCTAGAGTATCTTCCGGCATCAAGAACGAAACCAAAAAGCCTAGATGAGTAAGGGTAAATACAAGATGTAAGGAGGTGAAGAATTTGTGCATTGACCAGATGCCCTTAACCTGAAAGACTGAGGAAGCATTGATGGGGAGAGGCGAAAAGATCTAACACCAACATTTTGAGTCGTGCTTGAGACAGCAATCGAGGTTATAATATCGTATCCGCTTGATCACGCACTTCGTAACCCGCAAAAAGGAGGGAATCATGTATTCATTCGAAAATTTCCGAAACACTTATCACGAAGAAATCAGACAGTTTCCAATGCACGTGATTGGTGGCTTTAATGGAAGTGAGGCAATTGGCTGGGGCGCAGTGAAGATCACGGGTGAGCAATGCAAGTTAGCAGGCATTAAGCATGCGTTGCTGGTGACCACGGGCTTAAAAGGTACCGGTATTATTGATGAGGTTCAGTCCATATGCACCCATGCCGGTGTTGAAACCACCATTTTTAAAGTGGGTCAAACCAATCCAAGAGAAGAAGATGTATTCAATGGGGTTAAGGCTTTTAAGGATGCAGGTGCCGATGGTTTTCTAAGTGTAGGGGGCGGTTCTTCCCATGATACGACCAAAATGATACGGATGATGCTGGCTAACCCCGAGGTTACCGACATGAAAGAAAAAGCAGCGGTTCTGGACCCTAGCTTCATGGAGGTTATCCCAACTATCAAACCATGTCTTTATGCCCAGGTTGCAGTGAATACCACAACAGGAACCGGTGCTGAAATGACCGGTTTTGCAGTTGTGACTGATTGGGAAAAACATTGGAAATACGTCCTTGTGGCAGCCAACATGATTCCGACTATTGGAATTCTGGACCCGGCCTTGCTGCGCACCATGCCCCAGAATATTGCCGCCCAGTCCGGTATCGACTGTTTTGTTCATTCAATGGGTGGGTTTGTATCCCGCCTGGGCAACCAGTTGGCTAAGGCCGTGGGTATGCGCGGAGCCAAGTTGTGCTGGGAGAATCTGGCCGAGTTCAGTTACAACCGCCTCAATGACAAAGCCTGTGAAGCAATGGCATGGGCACAGTATCTGGGAGCCATGACCTATGCCATGGGTGGTGGCCTTGGCATGATCCATGGATTGGCCCATCAGATTTCTGCCATGAATGATTTACATCATGGCCTGACCAATGCCATGACCATGGTGCCTGTGGTTAAACGCAACTATGTGGCTGCACCCGATGGGTATGCCGAGTTGGCCAGGCATGCTATGAGTGTTGATACAAGCGGCATGGATCGTTTCCAGGCTGCGGAAATAGCAGTAGAGAAAATTGAGTATCTCCGCAACGTAGTCGGCATTGATGATGAAGCCTGCAAACTGAGCACATACGGCCTTACTGAAGCAGATTGCAAGCACATGGCAGGAAACTCTGTAAATGACCTGTGCAACGAGGGAAGTGCCAGGGACTGGACTGTAGAAGACTCATTCGAAGTCTATATGAGCATGATGTAATCTCAGAAGGTGCGGATCTGATGATCCGCACCTTCTCGCCCTATGCTATGATAGATATGATCAGAATATGTACTTTTTTGAGAATCAGATAAATCAAAAAGGAGGTTTTATTTAGAGCAAATGATAACCCATGATGAAGTTATAGAGTTTCAAAATGATGAACAAATGACTAAGCATGAAGATGACATTTTTTGTACTGAGGAGATCAGGATTGAAGAGATGGCAATCGATGGGATCTGCGGAGTTTATTAGAGCGTTTGATTTTCTATTCCAGAGGTGGGAGCATTGCCATAATTGGTTGGCGATGCCTCCCTTTGTAGTAAAAGGGGATATCTGATGCAAACGTCCCATGTAAACAAGAGTATTCTGACGCCAGTCGAATTCCTGACCAGAAGCGCTCTCGTCTATCCCCACAAGACAGCAGTTGTCCATGGCGAAAAACGGTATAGTTACAGGGAATTTTCCCGGAGAATCTATCGCCTGGCCAGCGCGCTGCGGCAAAACGGCGTCGGCAAGGGCGACAAGGTGGCTTTCGTCTGTCCGAATATCCCACCCATGCTCGAAGCGCATTATGCCGTACCCCTGATCGGTGCAGCCCTCGTCAGCATTAATATCCGTCTCTCTCCGGGAGAGGTTTCCTACATCATCGATCATTCAGATGCAAAATTCGTCGTTGTCGACAGCGAGTTTTCATCAATGGTTCAACCGGATGAGCTGCCAAAAGTCAAAACGGTTGTCACGGTCTGTGATGTCAGCGACGTCATGTCTCTTGAGGGGTTAGAGTATGAAGCCTTCCTGGCAACCGGTTCACCTGAGCCATTTGCCGCAGACATCGATTCCGAAGACCAGCTGCTTTCCATCAACTACACCAGCGGTACGACCGGTCGCCCTAAAGGCGTCATGTACCATCACCGGGGAGCGTACCTCAACGCCATCGGCGAAGTTCTTGAATCCGGTTTGACGGCGTCTTCAGTTTACCTCTGGACCCTACCCATGTTCCATTGCAACGGCTGGTGCTTCACTTGGGGCGTTACCGCCGTCGGCGCCACCCATGTATGCCTGCGTACGGTGGTCGCTGAAGAAATTTATCGTCTGATCGAAGAGGAAGATGTATCTCACCTCTGCGCCGCCCCGACGGTACTCATTACCATGAGCACCTGGCCAGGCGCGTCCGAAATAAAAATGAAGCGTACCCTCAAGATCATGACCGCCGGCGCCCCGCCCGCACCCACCATTATCCGGAATATGGAGGCTCTTGGAGCCGATATTACCCACACATACGGCCTCACGGAGGTGTATGGCCCCCACAGTGTCTGCGCCTGGCAGCCTGCCTGGGATACGATCTCAGCTGATGAAAAGGCAACGATGAAATCACGACAGGGGGTCCCCTATATCGTCACCCACTTCATGGATGTGGTAGAGCCTCAAACCATGGAACCGGTCGCCAGGGACGGTAAGACTATGGGAGAGATTGTCATGCGGGGAAACAATGTCATGACCGGTTATTACAACGACCCTGCGGCGACCGCAGTCGCATTTGAGGGCGGCTGGTTCCACAGCGGCGATCTGGCTGTCATGCACCCGGACGGTTATGTCCAGATCATGGATAGGAAAAAGGATATCATTATCAGCGGCGGGGAAAATATTTCCACGGTCGAAGTTGAAAACGCCATATACGGGCATCCTCATGTCCTGGAAGTAGCCGTCATTCCGGTACCGGACCCGAAATGGGGCGAGGTTCCAAAGGCCTTTGTCGTACCCAAACCGGGTAGCAGCCCATCGGAAGAGGATATCATTGTATTTACCAAGAAACACCTGGCCCGTTTCAAGGCGCCCAAACATGTGGAATTCGGTGAACTGCCAAAAACCGCTACGGGTAAAATACAGAAGTTCAAACTCCGGGAAAAGGAGTGGGCGGGGAAAAAGCGGATCAATTGAGAAACGACGGAGATGGATGAACTTTAAGCCACCAAAGTCAATGCGGTTAGAATGTTCAAAATACTGTCGGGTGGAAAATGGATTCTGCGTTATCGAGAGGGCTTCACCAAGGTGAATCAATGGAGCCAACAGAAGATCCAAGATATATTTTGTCATCTGGAACACAGGTAAGAGAAGAGGATTTTGGACTCCTTTTCTATACAATGAGTGGGCCGCGTCTCTATTTTCTGTCGTCCGGTCCATTGCTTGATACTTCATTTTTTAGGGGTGAAATTACTCTTGACCAGTTGATACGATTGAAAAAGGAGGGGAGATCTGCACCGAAAAGAGAGATAAATAGTATAAAAAAAACCCTGGATCAGCTGAGAGCGAAAGGGGTCATCATTGAGTGCTAATATGGCCAGGCCGGGGCTTCGGTCCCCGGTGAACGTCACCTGGGGAAATTACGCTGATGTGTAGATGTCTTTGGGGACGATGTGCTGGCCGTGACGGCTGTTTCTGAGACCACGGCCCCCACCACAAACGCAGATATCCCGCTAGATCGGCGGCGACAAAATTGATTTGAACCCATTGGTGGCGTGTAAACAACAACCCATTTTTAAACAGAAGGAGGGAAAGGCTATGGACAAAATTGTTCGAATCGACATGGGTGCAGAGGGAGGACCCAAGGTGAGCACCGGGCCTCTGGGAGACTATGCGGGTTTTGGTGGCCGTGCAATGACATCGGCCATCGTTTCAAAGGAAGTTCCCCCGCTGTGTCATCCGCTGGGCGCCAAAAACAAGCTGGTCATTGCCCCGGGATTGCTGAGCGGTTCTGTTGCGGCCATGTCAGGACGGATTTCCGTGGGGTGCAAGAGCCCGCTGACCGGCGGTATCAAGGAAGCCAATTCGGGGGGGCAACCCTCACAGATGCTGGGCCGGCTGGGTTATGCCGCCATCGTGCTTGAGGGAAAACCAAAGGACGACACGCTTTACAAAGTTT
>Ga0233431_1005539_pt1 | contig 12163 bp, 12 predicted proteins | sample SI_118_April2016_FD_179867 | JGI IMG/M metagenome (GOLD analysis project Ga0233431, IMG submission 179867) | Seawater microbial communities from Saanich Inlet, British Columbia, Canada - SI_118_April2016_200_MG | ecosystem: Environmental > Aquatic > Marine > Inlet | place: Canada: British...
ATAGATGGCACGGTCAAAGGTTACCTTCAAACAGGGGTGGTTGCATCAGATGATGCCTATGTAATCGCAGTAAACGGATGTCAACTTAGGAACGGTCCATTTTCTGCCCTTATTGGTATTAGCCAGTTTCCTTTTGCCGTAGAGGCAGTTTTCCCAGTTGGCCCGCTTCAAATTAAAATTAACAGAGAAACTCTTAAAGTTGTTGAGCAAAGGCATCAACACCGCTCACATATAATTAACAGAAACAGCGCCCAGGTCCCTGCTTACACATTTCTCGACACTCGTTTTAATCCAATTAGTGCTATATGGGCAGTTGATGTGAATGGCGGAACTGCAATCGGTAATTCAGAACCAATGACCGTCATTCACAATCCAAACGCTTTAAACCCTATTTCTTTAGGTTTTTTGCCAGCAGATAGTGAATATGTGGCTAAACCTTGCAGTGATAATGAGTTGATACTTGAAAAGATTGATTCGCAAGGTATCAGTAGCGGATAGCCCCTTTTGCACAGGACGCCAAACAGTCGGCGTCTGTGAAAACCCCGTTAGGATATGAGATAAGAATGTCGAAAGAAAAACAAACATTAGTTCCCTTTGGAAAATATAAAGGGAAACCGGTTGAGAGGCTATTGCAAGATGAATCTTATGCAAAATGGCTTGCTGGGGAAGATTGGTTTCAAGAAAAATTCCAGAACCTATACACCCTGATAGTTCATAACTATCATTCTGAGCCAGTTGACACGCCTGAGCATAATCAAATGCAAGTGAAGTTTCTAAATCCTATTCATGCTATAAAAACAGCTTTTATTGCTTTAAAAAAAAATATTTTCCAATTTGACAGTAACCATTTTCAAAAAACAATACCCTCCTTTCTCGCAGATCTAAAAAATAACAATGTCGATGTGAAAGAGATAATTGATCAACTTGAGAAACTAAAAGGGGAAAAACTACTTAAAATTTCTAAAGTTGAATTTGAAACTAAAGGATTAGATGTCAAATATGATGTGTCCTACGGATATTCTAACCTTGGAGTTACAGAAACGACTTACAGGAAAGCTTCTACAGTTTTCGACAAGTTTTGGGGAAATTCATCTAACCTAAAAATGAAAATCGAATTAAAACCATTTATCGGCGATGATTTCCCTACAATTTTGCGACAAATGAAGACTAGTGGTGCACAAATACTGGTAATTCGAGAATACAATGGTACTGGAGCGTCTTTCGACGAATTTATACAATTCTTTCATTCTCAAGGAATTAAAGTCGTTATAGAACAAGAGATCGAACAAACCGAATTGCCAGTATATGATGAAAAACTTGAATTTGATGAAAAATTTCTTTCGTCCTAACAGACTGTACCGTAATGGTAAAATAGCCCACCTGGCGCTGCACCAGATCGCCGGGGATATGCGGTCCATAATTTAGCGGCACGTCGCGGCAATTTCGTGAGCTAATCGTTGTATCCCAAAGTGGTGTGTAATTGCAGGCTATAAAAAAGATTTGATTAATTGGGCAGTATCTTGAGGGTATGGATCAAAATTGATATTAAGTTGGTTTTTATCTATCTCTATGCTCAGGGAGGGCAAACTTTGTGGGTGGGCGCTAAACAACGTACATCACCACATATTCAAAAACGCAGGCCGGTTTGTTTTGGCCTTGGATCTCAATGGTATGCTGGGTCCCCACCAGGATTCGGTCGTCGAATTTTTGCCTCACCTGGGTTAAAACCATACGATCCCGGATCTTGGATCCCACCTGCACCGGGTTTAACATTCGCACTTTGTTCAGCCCGTAATTGATCGCCATCTTGGCGCCTTCAGGGACCAGCTTGAATTCCTTAACGAAATGGCCGGCCATGGATACAAGCAAGAAGCCTTGGGCGATGGTTTTGCCGTAGGATCCCCTGGCCGCCCGTTTCTCATCGGTATGGATCCATTGATCGTCTCCGCTGCATTGGGCAAACATATCGATTCGGGCCTGATCGATATGCACCCATTTCGTAACGCCGTATTCCTGGCCAACCTTCTTTTCGATTTCATGTAAGGGGAGTATTTCTATCATTCAACTATAGACCTCCGGCTTGGGCTTAAAGACCGCTGCCTGCCCAATTTCCTTGGAACATTTAAAACCCCTTACTTCTCTAATATCACCATACGTATCTTCAAGTTTAGCCAGCTCGTCGATTTCCAGTGCGAACATGGGGCAGGCTTCGACACAGATGGGCTTTTGGCCTTTTTCAAGCCGGTTGTGGCAGAAGTCGCACTTCTGCATTTTGGCATTTTTTTCGTCACCAAACTGGGGCGAGCGGCTGCGGCAGGCTTTAAGGCAGGGGGTTTTAGGACATTTTTCTTTGCCCAAACATTTGTCTGCATCCACCACCACAATACCGTCTGATTCCCGCTTGGTGATGGCCTCGGCCGGACAGACCGTTGCGCAGGGCGGGTTCTGGCAATGGTAGCAGGGTAACGCCAGATAGGCTAAAAAAAGGTGCGGGAAAGTGCCTTTTTCGATGGTTTTTATTTGCATATAATTGACCCTCGCCGCCTGGTGGTCGTGCCAGTCTTTGCAGGCAATTGAACAAGTGTAGCAGCCGATGCAGCGGGTCTGGTCAAAATATATTCCGAGCTGGTTCATCGTCGTCTCCGTAATTTCTGATCTGCCGATTCAACCTGAACCAGAGCACTGTTCATCGGATGGGCACCACCGGGGGAGGGCTCATCTTTGGTTAAGACATTGGCGCAGCCGCCAAGATCGACACCGTTTTCATCAGGCTCATACCAGGCCCCCTGCTTGATCTCCACCACCCCGGGCATGATGCGCTCGGTCACAATGGCCGGAATGCGGACCCGGCCACGATTGTTGAACACATCCACCAGAGCGTCATTTTCAATGCCGCGCGGGGCTGCATCCAGCGGGTTGATCCGCAGACCGTGCTTGCCGGTCTGATTGCACCAGGGCACGTTATGCCAGGTGGAGTGGGCCCGTTTTTTATCGTGAGAAGTCAAAAGCTGCAAAGGATAGGTTTTGGCTGCCGGACCATCGGGGCTCTCGGCATGGTCCATGTATTTGGGTATTGGCGGCACTTTGGCGTCATTCATTTCCGCTAAATGCTCACAATAGATTTCAACCTTGCCCGAAAGTGAAGGAAAAGGATTGTTATCCGGATCTTCTATCTGCTCTCGAAAAGATACGACCGGCTTTTCGAGTTTTATCTTGGCGACCCCGTCACGTTTCATAGCGGCAAAATCTTCAATATCCTTTCTACCGGCCGCAATAAATTCCAGAATTTCATCTTCGGAAAGCTTGAAAATATCCTGCGAGATGCCCAGTTTTTCAGACAGCATCTTGCTGATTTCCAAATCCGATTTCGATTCATAAAGCGAATCGATCGCTTTATTGAGATAGATATAATAAGGCGAGCCCAGCCAGGGCGGGGCAATATCACTGCGTTCCATGAAGGTGTTGACCGGCAGTACGATATCGGCAAATTTGGCGGTGGGTGTCATGAACTGCTCGTTGACCACCAGAAAATCGAGCGACTTTAAAGCTTTTTCCGCTTTGCGGGTATTTGGAAACTGATTCAAGCAGTTGCTGCACACCACAAATCCCATTTTAATGTCGGCCGGATAACCGCCGGCTTTGCCTTTTAAAATGGCATCAAACAGATTGGCGTTATGTATGCGGGCGCTGTTGGGATTGGTGGCGCCATATAATTTGTGAAGCGAATATTTTCTGGGCGGTGCGCCCGCTTCGACCGCGTTGCCCGTGGCGCTGCTTTTTTTGCGGTTTTGGCCGGCGGCCATTTTTCTATGGCTGGTCTCACGGCTGGAGTAGGCCCGCATAAACCCGGAGGCATAACCACCGCTGACGCCAATATTGCCGGTAATGGCGGTCAAGACATTGGCGGCCCGCGAATACTGTTCGCCAAAGGCGGCTCTGGCCGGCCCCCAGCCGGCGATCAAGGCGGCCGGATGTTGTCCGGCATATTCCCGTGCCAAATCGGCGATGGTTTCAGCCGGCACTTTTGTGATGGCTTCAGCCCAGCCGGGAGTTTTTTCAATCCCGTCCTCAACGCCAAAAAGATAATCTTTGTATTTTTCGATCCCCACGGTGTGCTTTTCGATAAAGTTCTGATCCTGGAGGTTTTCCTTTAGAATCACATAAGCCATGGCTATCAGCATGGCGCTGTCAGTACCGGGCCTAATCGGAATCCACTGGTCGGCGAAAGTCGCCGCCGAATCTGAAAAACGAGGATCCACCACCACGATTTTAATGCCTTTTTCCCTGACCCTGGCCATCATCAGACTGGTTCCTGGGTCCTGGATGGTGACGGCCGGGTTCCAGCCCCACATAATTAACAGCTTTGAATTCAAAAAGTCTTCGCGCGAGTTGCCGGTCCGAATGGTGCCGTAGGTGGCCATGGAGGCATACATGGCGCCTTCATAGGATGCGATGCCCCAGGTGCGGGTAAAACCGTCGAAAGCCTGCAGCATGGCCCCCACCGGCAACGGGCCGTGCAACATGCCCTGATTCCCGCCGCTGGCAATCATCAAAATTGAGGCGTTGCCGTAAGTCTCTTTGACGTGCTGCATCCTGGCGGCAACCACATCAAGGGCCTCGTCCCAAGAAATCCGTTCAAATTTACCCTCGCCCTTTTTACCGACGCGCCGTAAAGGGTATTTGAGCCGGTCAGGCGAATAGAGCCGCTGCCGATAGGCCCGGCCGCGCATGCAAGCACGAATCTGGGGGGCTTCTCCGGTATCGCTTTCGATACGGATGATCTTGCCGTCTTTGACGTGGGCCTTTAACACACAACGACCGCCGCAGTCATGGCAGCACCCGGTATTGAAAATTTCGATCCCATTATCGCGCAGGTTGGCCTTTTCCATTGTTCGTCCTTACGTGAGGTCTGAAAAGTGTCTGGTGTTTCGCCCCAAACAATGATGTCGTTTTCCTGAATGATTCTTTGCTTGCCGCAATTTTGATTGGGCCAATTCAAAAACTATAACGACATCATTATTAGCCCCGAACACCATTAAATGTAAACCCATAACACGCCGGTTGATAGATTCGCAGGAAAGCTTACAGCAGATGTCACCAGCGAATACAGCTGCAATTATCTATGTCATTTGCCCAAAAAATTTGATACGCATCAAACACGTTTTTTTGTTTCAGCCTGACAAGCTGAGACCCTTTAGAACCACGTTTTCCCGATTCCCATTACAGGAGGTCCCATGCCCACAACCCAGGTCGGCGCCCACACGGTTTATTATGATGAATATGGTAAAGGCCAACCCCTGCTTCTGATTCCGGGCTTAGGCAACTCGCGCCTGGGCTGGTTTAAGCAGGTCAAACCACTTTCGGATCATTATCGGGTAATTGCCCTGGACAACCGCGACGCCGGCAAAAGCGGTTATGCCGACGGGCCATACGCCATTGCCGACATGGCTGCCGATGTGGCGGGGTTGATCAAAAATCTCGACCTGGGTCCGGTTTTTGTGATGGGCTGGTCCATGGGTGGATTTATCACCCAGGAGCTGACCCTGGGTTACCCCGAGCTGGTGGCAAAACTGGCCCTGGTGGCCACTGCCGCCGGCGGTGATGACCATGTGGCCGCCGCGCCGGAAATTCTGGCCCTGCTTCCGCCGGTTCCCGGCGATGATGTGACCACCCGCATCAACCGGGTCTATCCCAACATCGCCGGCCCCGGTTATATGGATGCCCATCCCGATGACCTGGCCCAAATCGTCAAAAACGCCCAGGCCGATCCCCAGGCGCCGGAAGCCTACCTACGCCAGTTCGAAGCGGTGTTGTCATGGGAGGGAACCGGTCCACGGCTGGATCAAATCAGCGTGCCCGCCTTGGTGGTTCACGGCGATGCAGACCCCCTTGTCCCCTACGACAACGGCCAATTTTTAGCCGCCAACATCAAAACCGCGCAGCTTTTGACCTACCCCGGCGTCGGTCATCTGCCGCCCATAGAAGCACCTGAAGAGTTTAACCGGGATGTAGCCGAATTTTTCGGTTAAATCTGTCCGAACACTGAAGTGCTGTTTTCAAACGATTCTCACTTTTAAGGCACAGGCAAGTTTATCCAGCCTGTGCCATGATTTGAAAAGCAAAAGGAGCTTGCCGTTATGTCAAACGATGCCACAACCTTAAAAACCGAACTGCTCATCGATGGGCTGCGATTTCCCGAAGGACCGCGCTGGCGCGATGGGAAGCTCTGGTTTTCCGATATGCAGTCCGGGCTGGTACAGACCGTCGATTTAAACGGACAGCTCGAAAAAATCGCTGAGGTGGCTCAAAGCCCTTCCGGTTTGGGTTGGTTGCCCGATGGCCGCTTGCTGATTGTTTCCATGGCCGACCGGCGCCTGTTACGCCTTGACCCCGAAGGTTTGACCATGGCTGCTGATTTGAGCGATCTGGCGCCTTTTCACTGCAACGATATGGTGGTGGATAAAAAAGGGCGGGCGTATGTGGGCAACTTTGGTTTCGACTATGCCAACGGCCAGGAGCCGGCCGGCACGGTGTTGATCATGGTGACACCGGACGGTGAGAAACGGGCCGTTGCCGATGATCTTCTATTTCCAAACGGGGCCGTCATCAGCGCCGACGATAAGATGCTGGTGGTGGCCGAGACCTTCGGTTTGCGCCTGACGGCTTTTGACATCGCACCTGACGGGAGCCTAAACAATCGCCGCGTATTTGCCCAGTTTGAAGATAAAACGCCGGATGGCATCTGTCTGGATGCCGAAGGCGCTATCTGGGTGGCATCGCCACGCACGTCGGAAATCATCCGGGTGCTTGAGGGTGGAAAAATCACCCACCGCATTCCCACTAAAATCACGGCTGTGGCCTGCATGCTGGGCGGCCCTGACGGCAAAACCCTTTTTGTTCTTTCAGGCCCCTTAGGTCCCACCCCGGCAGGCGCCCCCGGCCAGGGCCGGATTGAAATCGTGCGGGTAGACATACCTGGCGCCGGTTTGCCTTAGAGCCAATTTCAAAACGTCCCATTTTGGCCAATCTCGGCTTTGGGCTCAAATTCTAATCCTCAAAATACCAAATGTATTCCTGCGGTTAAAATTTTCGCCCGCCTTGACCTTGACCAAACTAAAACGTTTTGAAACTGTCTCCTTAGATAAAAATTGAACAAATTTGGAAGTCCGTGCTGGCAGACCCGTTTAAGCTGTTAAGGTGGTGCAATTCAAAAGGCTCCAAGGGACCAAGGATTCAAGTGTTAAAAACAGACTATAGGCTGTTATTAAGGGCTTTTCACTACAGCCTACAGCCTATTTGGCCCCTCGGCCCCTTGAATCCTTGAATCCTTTTCTCCCACTAAATTAGAGAAAATCATTATGTTAAAATGATGCTATTCTATGGTCACCAGCACATCCCCTTTTGTGACGGCATCCTCTACGGCACAGTTTACAGCGGTCACCGTACCGGCTTCTGTGGCCACAATGGGCATCTCCATTTTCATGGCTTCAAGAAAAAGCAACTCCTGATCTTTAATAACACTATCTCCGACTTTGACGTTGACTTCACAAACTTTCCCGGGCATGGGTGCGGTAATTTCCAACATATCCATTTTCCTTCCTGAATCACTCAAAATAAAATTTCAATGTAAAGACTTGGCTACTGGGGCACTTTCTCTTACAGAATCCGCCCATTTTTGCAAGAGACAAAGCATCTGCGTAACAGTCAGCATACACGCTTCACGTTTTGTTACGGCAAAATCTGTCTGCGGGCGGATAAGGGCCGCAGTATTTGAGATGGATTTTGGGTTGGCCGGTTAGATCGAACGAAAGCCGATTTAGGGGACTTCTGGACAAATGGCAAATACTGTTTTCTGTTTAAGCAATTCGCTCCAGTGGTTGCTTTAAACGCCGGCAGTTTTGCACCGGCCTAGCGAAGCCGTGGGATAGTTTTATTGGAGGACGGCAAACTGTTTGAAGAAGCTTATTACCCCTTACGCTGATCCGTTTATCGCCCCCGGATTGATTGTGCCAGACGATGGTATTTGTAAGGCTAAATCTTAAAAGTTAAAAATGGATCGGTGGTAGGGGCAGTTAGCTTCAAGTTTTTGACGTCTGGAAAGAAAATTATCCCACAGCGTAGCGGCTAAGATTGATAACATTTTGGAAAAGGAACTTATTACTGGAGCGAACTGCATAACCAGGTACTGTTTTAGCATGCCATGTGCTGCTTTGTTTCAGCAGCACTTCCGCAACGCGAAAATGCCTAATGAAAAAAGGCCGACGCCCGGTCCCAAAACATTGCCATCTGCAAAACAATCTCGGACAGTCGAGCGAGATACGTCGGCCGTAAGAATTCAATTGGCAACCCCTGATAATCGATTTCAGGGGCTTAACCAGATATCATGGACCTCGTTGACCGTCTCTTTGACCGAATGCACTACATTGATCATGCGCGCATACATCATGGCCAGGCCGATGTTGTCGGCCAGAAGAGTAAGTGAATCAAGATCACGATCCGATATGTGCCAGGATTCAGCATGGTACAAACGCAAAGCCCCAATACCGCGCCCGTAAAAAGTAATGGGCACCGAAATGATGGCGCTAATGCCCTCGTCTTTCGCTTGCTGCGGGTATTGCAGCTTGTCGGAAGTATTGACATCCGCCACCACCATGGGCTCGTTTTTCAAATCCCCTACAATGCTTTTATCCAGCATTAAAGTGCCTTTGTTCATATAGGCCATACTCAAACCAAAACTGGCCAGGACTTCCAACTCCTTGGTTTGCGGGTCGGTGATAAAAATCGTACAACCCTTGATTTCCAGCGCGCCCACTAAAAGCTGGGACAGATGGGAAGCCATGATATCCAGGTTGTCCGATTCAGCAATGGCCCGGTTGACCACCTTAAAAATGTCGATATCGATTTTATCCTGTGAGGCCATAAGGCTCCTCCTTTTGAATACATTTATAATTTTTTTTGATTCTGACGGTACCCGTCACAATCAGGAGACAATGCACACCGTTGTATTGGTTAAGGCCGTCACCACCTTGGTAAAAACCGTACCGGTAAAAAACCGGGTGATCTTACCCGACTTGTGGTTTAAAACAACAATCTGACAACGCCATTTGTTGGCCTGGGCAATGATCTCTGCAGCGACATCTTTATTTCTGGCCTCAAAGACGCAGCTTAACTTGCTTTCATCCACGCCGCCATTGCACAAAGTCTCAAGTTCTTTGTGCAGAGCCTCTTTCTGGTCGGCAATACGTTTGTTGATAAAGCTGATACTGCTGCTGAGCTTGGCGGTTACCGTCTGGCGCGAGGCTTCGATTTTCGGCGGCGGTGTATATGCGTGAAACAGAATGATCTCAACGTCAGGCAGTGACGCGAAGGTGCGCATGGCGAATTCCAAGGCTTTCCGGTCATTACGGCTAAAGTTAAATGGTATCAATATTTTCTGCCCGGACATGTGACCTCCTTTCTTCAACCCCACCAGATAGAAGCGACCCCCCTTTGGATCCGATATAAGCCTGCCCTAAAATCCCGCACATTGCCACGTCATCATCACAACAGCTTACCCGAAGTCCTAAAACGGTGTTTCCGTCAGATGCGAAGTTGATGTTGCGGCGCGAGGCGCCATTAATCATAAAGCGGCAGTTTTTAAAACCACGCCCGACATAGGCCGGCAACCGCCTTCTTCATAAAACATTGAAATTTATATTCTGTGGGTCAGAGCAAAACAAATCAGGTCAGATCAGGACAAGAATCATCCCGCATGGAGAGACCAGCGCCGGGGCCGGCTGAAGAAAAAGATGTGTAATCCCAAAATAAGATAAATAGCATCCCGCGCAAGCTGCATAGAAGTCGAGTCCCCGTGCCCAAAACTTTCCACTGCAAAACAACCGCAGTCGAATTGATGGCCCCGTAAAAGATTGATCCCAAGGGCAATCATAAAGGCCGCCAGCAACCCGCAGATTAGAAATGCGGCACTGCGCGGGTAGATGCCGCTTAAAAGGGCCGCGCCGGTAACAATCTCAAGATAGGGCAGGATGATGGCGATGAGATTGATGGCAAGATGTGGAAAGAGATCATAGCCGTAGATGATCTGCGCAAACGCCCCGGGTGCAATTGCTTTTTGATAACCGGCATACATAAAGATACCACCCAGTATCAAACGGACCAGCAATTCAACCCAGCTGTCAGTATATATCTTTGTGAGGTTATTTTTCAAGAGGATATCCTGCAGCCGCCCAATCTGGATAGCCGTCGATTAGAATTTGTACCCGTTCATAACCCAATGCCCGCAAGCGTTTGGCCAGCTTGTGACTGTCCACACAGGTACGTCCGGAACAGTAAGTGACGATGGCGGTATCAGGCGGATATTTTTTAAAAAACGTGGGCAGGCGCCGATCAAGCTGGCCGACAGGTAAAGACAAAGCGCCTTTTATATGGCCTTCATCATAAAGTGCCTTTGAACGGGCGTCCACAAATAAAGCGATCTGCCGGTCATAGATGGCCTTGGCCTGAGCCATATCGCTGATTTCAAGGGCCAAGATTTCCACATCACCTTTTTCCCCGGCAGATACAGCGCCCTTTTGCACATCCCAGCGCCCCACCAGAGCAATTCCGACCGGTGACAACCAATTGACTCCAAGTCCCAAAACCACAGCTAGGGCAATCAAAAACATCGCTTGTTTGACAATCAATCTTATGGGCATCGTTCAAATAGACCCGGTTTAAAATGTTTGTTTGCGGACGCCAGTTGACGTGAAAAAAAGAAAAAGTCCTGTGCCCACAACCATAAAAATCAACCCCGCCAAAAAGGCCGGCCGCAACGCAAAAAGATCCATGATGATGCCCGCTATAAGGGAACCCACCATCATGCCTAAGCTGTGAGCCATGGTCAAAAGTGCCATGACCGACCCCATGGCGGCGGTTTTGTTGCCAACGCCGATGGCGATGGCCATATGGGCCGGCATGGCAATGCCGCCGCCAAGGCCAAAAATTAAGCTCGCGTACCATAAGTCGTCAAAGCTTGTGGCACTATAAAAGGAAAACATCGTATAACAAACCACCACGCCGCCGATCAGCACCATGGCCGATTTGTTGACCCGGTCGGCAAGGTAGCCTAGAGGGGTGTTTAAAAGCCCGCTGACAAAAACACCCAGCATGACCAGCATGCCGATGGAAGCGCTTGTGGCCTTAAATTCAGCCTCGGCCAATACCGGTAGAAATCCCCAGATAATACCGATGCAGGCCGTATAGGTAAACCGAAATAGAAACAGGCCGGCGATGTTGCTATCGGCCAGGATCAATTTCCAAGCAACCGGCGCCCCTTTTTGCCGCACCGTTTTTTCGCTGGCCGTCGGCGGCAGCAGAAAAAAGCTTAAGCAAAATCCGACCAGGGCCAAAAAACCCATGCAGGCAAAGGCCATCTCAAGGTTGAAATAGTCGTTGATAAAACCGCCCAAAAGCGGCCCCGCGCTCAAACCAAAAAACAGGGACATGTTAAAGACACCCATGACAAAGCCTTCACGTCCCTTAGGTGTGATATCGCCCACATAGGCCTGGACCACCGGCATGATCATGGCCGAAGCGATACCCTGAACAAAGCGGACTAAAATAAGGGATTCAACGGACTCTGAAAACAAAAAAGCGGCCGACACTATGGTGTAGGCAAAAAGACCAATAACGATAAAAGGTCGCCGCCCTTTTTTATCTGAAAGCCGTCCGAAATATGGCAAAAAGAGAGTTCTTGAAAGTGAGAAGCCACCGAATATCAAGGCAATATAAAGTCCACTGGCGCCTAAATCATTGGCGTAGACCGGCAACAACGGCACAACGATGCCCACCCCGGTCACGGTGGCAAAAATTGAAAAAAATAGGGTGGCGAAAATTCTTTTGTCCAGCTTCTGCAAAATTGCCCTTGCTTTTAGGCTTCAATAAGATTTGTTGTATATGCCAAATACCGGGTCATATTTCAAGGCCGATGTGGGTTGCTCTCAGGGTGACCGCAATCTGCTTGACTTTTGCCGCTATTTTAAGCATTTAATATTAATCGGTGTCCATCCAGATATCTACGCATGCAAACACAAAAAGGGGAGACTATGTATCGTATCGAAACTTCGATCAATGCCACCATCTTCCGTGGTTACGACATCAGGGGCGTTGCTGATGTAGACTTGAA
>Ga0233431_1005543_pt1 | contig 12151 bp, 7 predicted proteins | sample SI_118_April2016_FD_179867 | JGI IMG/M metagenome (GOLD analysis project Ga0233431, IMG submission 179867) | Seawater microbial communities from Saanich Inlet, British Columbia, Canada - SI_118_April2016_200_MG | ecosystem: Environmental > Aquatic > Marine > Inlet | place: Canada: British...
CATGAGGCGGTAGGTGGGGTGAAAACGGCTGATATGCCATGGGATGCCCGGGTCCAGGTCCACCAGGAATCGCGCAAGGTCCTTCAGCTCTCCCGGTTTGTCATTGAGCCCCGGGATCAGCAGGGTTGTCACTTCGATCCAGATCCCCATGGATTTCAGGGTTTCCAGGGTTTTAAGGACAGGTGCCAGTTTTGCACCGCATTGTTCCCGGTAAAATTCTCCATTGAACGCTTTGAGATCCACATTGACGGCATGCAGATTTCCGCCCATTTTTTCAAGGGCGTCTGGTGTCATATATCCATTGGAGACGAAAACATTCCGCAACCCCTTTCCTGTCGCAATGCGGGCTGTTTCCAGTGCCGTTTCCAAATAGACGGTCGGTTCAGTGTAAGTGTACGAAATGGATGTTGCCCCTTGATTGATGGCTGTCCGCACAATGACTTCGGGTGCCGTATCCTCTCCCACGATACGGTTCAGGTCCAGGGGCATCTGGCTGATGTCGGCATTCTGGCAGAAAAGACATCGGAAATTGCATCCCACCGTTGCAATGGAATAGGACCGGCTCCCCGGAAGAAAGTGAAACAACGGTTTTTTTTCAATGGGGTCGCAGTGCCCGGCAATGATTTTTCCATACACCAGGCTCAGAAGGGTTCCGGAACGGTTTTCCCTTACACCGCACAGGCCCCTGTGGCCATCATCAATCACACAGAGATGATGGCAGAGTCTGCACTGCACCTTGTTGTTGCTCAGCTTTACATATAGACAGGCTTCTTCCATGGTGTTCTCCTCAGGCCAATTGTCACCCTCTCTTCAATTCCCGCGGATCCGTTTCCTGAAGGGTTTCGATCCCCATGAGCGAATGGCCCGCCGTTTTGAGCCTGACTTTCAGGGGGAGATTATCGGTTTCAAAATGATATACAAGGGTTGCAGACAGCCCCAGAAAGAAGCCGAAAGGGGAGTGTTTGAAGCTTTTCGCGTCCCTTTTAGCGGAAAAGGTGTCCTCCATAAAGGACGGCACAATCCGCACACACTGCCACGAAATGGGAATTGTCCCATAGGCCAGTTTGAGAAGGGATTTGAGTTGCCAGAGATTGTAGAGCCGGGCCTGTCCGAAAAGGGGATCCCCGAAATAACCCTGGATTGTTTTTAAAAATCCGTTCCAGGAGAAGCTGTTTAACACGCCGATAAAAATCTTCTTTTTGGCAACACGTCCGGCTTCCCGCAAGGCAGAAAGGGGGTTGTCCAAGAATTCCAACGTGTTGATCAAAACCGCCAGGTCAAATTCGTTATCGTGGAACGGAAGATCCTCGGCCGTGCCCAATTTGAAGTTGGATTTATTTCCCAGACGGGCTCTGGCCTTTGCCAGCATCTGTGGGGAGGCGTCGACGCCACTGACGTCCAGCCCCATTTTGCTGAACATGATCAGGTGATTTCCGGTGCCGCAACCGATATCCAGAACCCTTTCTCCCGGTTGAGGGTCCAACAGGGACATCAGAAGGGGTTCAGTAGACTTGTCGATGGTTCGGCTTTGATGGCTCCGCCGCCAGGAATCATAGAAACCGAGTGTGTTTTCATCGAATATAAGACCCATGATCCGACCCTTCTCTTTTTAACTGGCTATAAACAAGTTGCTTCTGGTAAATTATGAAAATACCTGCCGGGATTCAAGGAGAAAATTGTCCATGTCGGAAATGATTACCGACCCTGAAATTATTGCGGCCTATAATGAGGATGCTCTGGGCCTTAAAGGAAAGTTTAAAGGTCTCTTCCGCCCCAATTCGGAGGCGGAAGTAATTGATATGGTGCGAACCTGTATTTCTAAGGAACTCCCCCTCACGGCTCAGGGGCTCCGCTCTTCTCTCACGGGGGCCGCCATTTGCGAAAAAGGCGCGGCGTTTTCCCTGGAACGGATGAACCGGGTGATCCATATTGATGTTGAAAGAAAATTTGCGGTTGTTGAACCGGGTATTGTTCTGTCCGATTTCAAGAAATCCGTCGAAGCGGCAGGGCTCATGTACGCGCCGGACCCCACAAGCGCCGAAGAGTGTACCCTGGGAGGCAATGTGGCGACCAATGCATCCGGTTCCCGTTCCCTCAAATATGGCGCCACCATCGACTGGGTACGGGGCTTAAGGGTCGTTGATGGAAGGGGCAGGGTATTTGAAGTGAAAAATGGTATTTCTGAAAAAATGTGCGCCGGTTATGGCGCCATGTACCGGCCGACCCAATTATTTGTGGGATCAGAAGGCACCTTGGGCGTTGTGACGCGGATCGAAGTATCATTAGCCGAGCTGCCCCCCAATGGTTTTGTGGGGATTGTCTTTTTCAGGGATCTCAAAAGTGCTGTCGATTTTACCTTGGAAGCGAACCAGGGTCCCGCCTACAAAGCGGCCAGTATGGAGTTTCTGGATCATGCCTGTCTGGAAATTATCCGCCCGAAAGCAAAAGGGATTGCCATACCCGCCCATGCGCGTGCAATGATCTATTTCGAACAGGAATATGGTGATGAATCAGAAAAAGACCGGTTTTTGAATCTGTGGTTCCCCCTTATCGAAAAACATACGCCTTTTTCCGATGATACCCAGATCGCCGATAGCCCAAAAGAAAAAAAGCATCTTTATGACTTGCGGCATCATGTTCCCTCAACAGCCAATGAGGAAAGCATCAAGGCTGTCACAACGGGGGGGTGTAAAATTTCCACCGACTGGGCTGTTCCCCTCGACCGTTTACACCAGCTGTTTGAGTATTTTGATGAAATCAGACGTCCTTTGGGCCATATGATGGTTCTCCGATTCGGGCATTTGGGAAGCGGTCATCCCCATTTTAACTTCATTGCAAGAACCCGGGAAGAAAAGATCATCGCATCGGAGATCGATGACCTCATGGCCAAAAAAGCCGTGGCGCTGGGAGGATGTGTGGCGGGCGAACATGGCATCGGAAAAATGAAACACCGTCAACTGGCACTGCAATACCCAACGCCCATCATCGGTGCCATGAGAGCCCTCAAAAATGAGCTGGACCCAACTGGCATCATGGCGCCGGGGAATATCTTTATGGACGATACCGGTGATATCGTTCGACTTCAACTTTGAGCCAGTCGGGCCAATACATTTCATCAATGGGATAACTGGCATCAAGGGCTTGAAAAGAACCGTCGCCAGCCACTTTCCTAATCCCTTCGAGGGTGTTGTAACGAACTTCATCAACGCCGATTAAACGGGCGACGGCGTCATTAATTTCATCCAGGCTTTTGTCATAAGGGTTACCATCGGGGAAAGCGCGCCTTGCGGCCAATTCGTTAAGGCAGTCCACGCCTCTGTGCCATTCCTTGAACGACGGAAAAACCATTGGGCCGTAGGATATCCAGAATTCAACGAATTTTGCGCCGGCATTGTATACCACCCAGACCGAACCGCCTTCACTGACGGTACCACGAACGATGCTGTCATCTCCCATGGCAACGTTTTTTCCCTTCAAAAGGGAATCAATGCCGCCGAATTTAAGACCCACCTCCTGGGTTCGGGTCTTTCGGGCGCTTTCCTGAAATGTTCTCACAGCCTGGGGGAGTTTGATCAGTGCCGGGAGCAACTGTTTGTCCAGACCTTCCGCAATGCCCACCGTAACGCCCCAGCCCGATTCGGGATTGGGAATGACCACATCGGCCCTTGACTCCGGATACTGTTCCGTTAACCCCAGTCCCAGTTCTCTCCGGATCTGAAAGACCTCTTTTCCTCGGAACATGGAAGCCACATTGCCGAAATACACTCCCTGGAAAATATCCGGCATAATGGGTTTCTCTAATAAACGCCGGGTTTCAATGCCGGACGATGAACAAATGGTCATCTCAGCAGCGTCGTACTCCCTTTCAGTGGTCCCCCCCAATCGACGGTGCGAGCAGGATTCGGAGCATGCCACGAATGCACCGTCAACGGTGGCATAAGAGAAGGGCTCAAAGGCCTTGTCGTCATTTAAAGCGATCAAATGGATATCACTGCCGTCATATACCAATGCGGTCAGGGCAAATGTGCCCCTGCCGCTCAGTTTTTCTATGAGCATTTCGCCGGCGGCAAAGCTGATACCTTCCTGGCTCATGTACTGATGCAGCAATGCTCCCACCACCTCTGTTTTGTTGTTGGTTCGGAAGCGGTAAAGGGATTCAAGCTCGGCCTTGAGGTCGTCTTCCTTGATGAGGTACCCATCCATGGTCAAAACCACCTTCAGGTTTGTGCTATCCTTAGGATGAATTTCAATGGGTTCCACATTAATCTTTTCGGGAATCCGCTGTTTGGTATAACCGATGTTGCCGATGGCTGCTACGGGGGAGAGGTGTTGAAAGGTTTTGGCAATGTCCCGATCAATCACCTCAGCGATGCGGCCCAGGCCTTTATAAATAAAAATGCCTTTGCTGTTTCCCACGGCCAGCCCGGTACTGGCTTTGCCCCGATGCTGACAGGCGCCGGTGGCGAGAAAGGCCTTGTTCACCAGTTCATCATCTTCCGGACTGTAAATCCCAACAATTCCATCCATAATGATTGTTCCTCAATTCAAATTAATTGGCTGAAAAACCGAATCTAACGAAACACTCCGCAATCCGAAATCCGCATTCACTTAATATCCCGGTGGTAATCCTGAAGGGATTTTACCGCGCCGTGACCCCGCTGTTTGGCGGCAATTCCCCGCGCGGCGGCCAGCGCGGCAGCAAGCGTGGTAATATAGGGAATTTTGAATTTGATGGCGGTTTTCCGAATATACGAATCGTCATGCTTGCTCAATTTTCCGCTGGGGGTGTTGATCACCAGCTGTATTTCATTGTTTTTGATGGCATCAACAATATTGGGCCGGCCTTCGTGCATTTTCAGGATACGTTTGGAATCAATGCCGCACTCCTTTAAAAACCGGTGGGTACCGTTGGTGGCGATGATCTTGAACCCCAGCTGATGAAGCTGCCGGGCCACTTCCCCCACAGCCGGTCGGTCTGCGTCCGATACGGTCAGCAAAACACCGCCCTGGTCCGGCAGGACCAACTGGGTGGCTTCCTGTGCCTTATAATAGGCCAGGCCGAAGGAATCCGCCATGCCCAACACTTCGCCGGTGGACCGCATCTCGGGTCCCAGAAGCGGATCCACCTCCGGAAACATGTTAAAGGGAAAGACCGCTTCCTTGACGCCGTAGTGGGGGATAGTTTTGGTTTGGATGTTCAGATCCGTCAGTTTCTTGCCCAGCATCAGCTGGGTGGCAATCCGTGCCATGGAAATGTTACACACTTTGGAGACCAGTGGCACCGTTCGTGATGCCCGAGGATTGGCTTCAATGATATAGACGGTGTCATCGGCGATGGCATACTGGATATTCATCAGCCCCACCACATTCAGCTCAATGGCGATTCTTGAGGTGTAATCATAGATGGTATCGAGATGTTTGGCTGCGATGCTGATAGGGGGAATCACACAGGCGGAATCCCCTGAATGGATTCCGGCAAGCTCTATATGCTCCATGACCGCCGGCACATAAGCATCCGTGCCATCGCTGATGGCATCGGCTTCTGCCTCGATGGCATTTTCCAGGAATTTGTCGATCAGGATGGGCCGTTCAGGGCTTATGTCAACGGCAGCTGCCACGTAATGCTTGAGCATTTCTTCATCGTGAACCACTTCCATCCCTCGTCCCCCCAGCACGTAGCTGGGTCGCACCATGAGCGGATAACCGATTCGGGCCGCAATTTCAAGGGCTTCTTCAAGGGTGCTGGCCATGCCGGATTCGGGTTGGGGGATGCCAAGTTTGCGCATCATGATTCTGAACTGATCACGATCTTCGGCAAGGTTAATGGCTTCAGGCTGTGTGCCAATAATTTTAACCCCGGCTTCGGCCAGTTCAGCGGCAAGGTTCAAGGGGGTTTGGCCCCCGAACTGTACAATCACACCTTCCGGTTTTTCTTTTTCGTAGATGCTGAGTACGTCCTCTACGGTCAAAGGTTCAAAGTAGAGCTTATCGGAGGTGTCGTAGTCCGTGGATACGGTTTCGGGGTTGCAGTTGACCATGATGGACTCAAACCCTTCGTCTTTAATGGAAAAAGCCGCATGCACGCAGCAATAATCAAACTCGATGCCCTGGCCAATCCGGTTGGGGCCGCCGCCCAGCACCATGATCTTCTTTCGATCGCTGGAATCCACCTGATCCGGGGCATTGTAGGTTGAAAAATAATAGGCTGCATTTTCAACGCCGCTGACGGGAACCGGTTCCCAGCCTTCCACCATCTCCAGACCGATCCGCATCTCCCGGATCTCTTTTTCGGGCACCCCCAGGATTTGAGACAGATACCGATCCGAAAAGCCGTCTTTTTTGGCCTGTATCAAAAGTGAATCCGGGAGTGTCTTTCCTTTATGGGCAAGGATTTTTTCCTCCAGTGTCACCAGTTCCTTCATCTGCTCGATAAACCATGCTTTGATGTGGGTTTTCTGGTGAAGATCCGCCACGCCGGCCCCTTTCCGGAGGGCTTCATACATAATGAACTGGCGCTCGCTGGTGGCTTCGGAGAGAAGATCCATGAGGTCTTCCAAAGATTTTTGGTTAAAATCCTTGGCAAACCCCAAGCCGTGCCGCCCGTTTTCCAGGGACCTGATGGCTTTCTGGAAAGCTTCCTTGTAGTTTTTGCCGATGCTCATGACTTCACCCACGGCGCGCATCTGTGTGCCCAGTTTGTCCTCGGAGCCTTCAAATTTTTCAAAGGCCCACCGGGCGAATTTCACCACCACGTAATCTCCCCATGGGGTATATTTTTCTAAGGTTCCTTCACGCCAGTAGGGAATCTCATCCAGGGTGAGTCCCCCCGCCAGCAGGGCGGATACCAAGGCAATGGGAAAACCGGTGGCTTTTGAAGCAAGGGCTGAAGATCGGCTGGTCCGTGGGTTGATCTCGATGACCACCACACGTCCGGTTTCGGGATCGTGAGCGAATTGAACGTTGGTGCCGCCGATCACCTTGATGGCATCCACAATATCATAAGAATATTTCTGGAGTCTTTTCTGAAGTTCCGGAGAAATGGTCAGCATGGGGGCCGTACAGTAGGAATCGCCGGTGTGCACGCCCATGGCATCCACATTTTCGATGAAACAGACCGTGATCTTCTGGTCTTTGGCGTCGCGGACCACTTCAAGTTCAAGCTCTTCCCAGCCCAGCACGGATTCTTCCACCAGAATCTGGTTCACAAAACTGGCGGAGATGCCCCGGGCGGCAATGAGTCGAAGTTCTTCCACGTTGTAAACCAATCCTCCGCCCGTGCCGCCCATGGTGTAGGCGGGTCGGATGACCACGGGATAACCCAGCTTGTCGGCAATTTTTTCCGCTTCTTCAACACTGTAAGCGGGCTCGCTCTCGCACATTTCAATGCCCAACTTGTCCATGGTGGCTTTGAAGGCAATGCGATCTTCCCCCCGTTTAATGGCATCCACCTCAACCCCGATGATCTTGACCCCGAATTTCTCCAAAACACCTGCTTCCGCCAGTGCCGAGGAAAGATTGAGGCCTGTCTGACCGCCAAGATTGGGGAGCAGTGCATCCGGTCGCTCCTTTTCGATGATCTCGGTCATGGTTTCTACATTGAGGGCCTCAATGTAGGTGGCTTCCGCCATGCCAGGATCCGTCATAATGGTGGCGGGGTTTGAATTGGCCAGAACAATTTCATAGCCCAGCTTCCGAAGGGCCTTGCAGGCCTGGGTTCCGGAATAGTCAAATTCACAGGCTTGTCCGATGATGATGGGCCCGGAACTGATGATCATTACCTTGTTGATGTCGTCACGCTTCGGCATACGAGGCTCCTTTGTTTAATCTGAGGGTTGGTTCTGATTTCGATGTATTGTCGAAAAATTTGAAACGGTCCCTGGATTGTTTTTTATGAGATTGGAGGTTCCATTTTAACTGAAATCGGATTGCCGGATATTAGATAAAATGGAACCCTCATGTCAAGTTCTAAACCGTTCCTTCAGTATGGGCTGTTGTCAAGGACTTTTCTTTCGAAATAAAATGAGGTACACTCACCGTCCAGGCCTGAACCTTTAAAACGTTACAAAAATGTTCCATTTGAAAAATTGAACACAAGGACAAGGAGAAGGAAATGGATGAGTACCTCCTGAAGCAGATGCATGCCGAAGCCAAAACCATATTCAGGGAGTCCCTGCGCCCTGTGAACCCCTACGGGGCTGTGAAAAACTTTGTGCGGGTTAAGAACGATCAACTCATCCTTGGAAAGGACGGGGAAGAACAGACCACGCTTGACCTGAACCAATTTGACCGTATCTCTCTCGTGGGCGGGGGGAAAGCCACCGCGCCCATGGCATTGGCTATGGAAGCGCTTCTGGGGGAGAGGATTCGGACGGGAATGATCAATGTGAAATACGGATTCACGGAAAAACTGGGGGTGACCCGGATTGTTGAAGCCAGTCATCCCCTGCCCGATGAAAACGGGGTCGAAGGAACTGCGGCCATTATGAATTTTTTGGCTAAAGCAGATGACAAAGACCTCATCATTTCACTCATATCCGGCGGCGGGTCCGCATTGCTCTGCCAGCCCGCTCGGGGGATTACCCTCAAAGAGAAACAGACTCTGACCGGCATGCTGCTCGATTGCGGGGCTAGCATTGACGAAATCAACGCCGTCAGGAAACACCTATCCGCCGCAAAGGGGGGGCAGATGGCTCGCGCTGCCTTCCCGGCCACCGTGGTCAACCTGATGTTGTCGGATGTGGTGGAGGACAAAATGGACGTCATCGCTTCAGGCCCTTTTGTGCCGGATTCTTCCACTTTCGAGGACGCTTTGGGCATTTTAAAAAAATATGGGTTAAAAGATGTTCCCGAAAGTATTGTTCGGCGGCTGGAGGAGGGGGTGGCGGGGCAAATATCCGATACCCCCAAAGCGGGTGACCCGGTTTTTCTGTATGTATCCAACATCATTGTGGGCAGCAATATCCTGGCCCTTGAAGCGGCGGAGAAAAAGGCCCGGGATTTGGGATATGACACCTTGATCCTCTCATCTTTGATCGAGGGGGAAACCAGAGACGTGGCCCGGGTCCATTGTGCCATTGCGCGAGAGGTGTGCCGGAGCGGCAGGCCCATCCCAAAACCCGCCTGCATTATTTCAGGGGGGGAAACCACCGTGACCATCCGGGGCAAGGGGTTGGGCGGCAGGAACCAGGAGTTCTGTCTGTCGTCGGCTGTTGAAATCGCCGGACTTCCCCACAAAATGGTCGTATTGAGCGGGGGGACCGATGGCAATGACGGCCCCACGGACGCGGCGGGGGCTGTGGTGGACACTTATACGGTTGAACGGGGTAGAGAAATGGGGTTGTCGGCCGTTGATTTCTTAAACAACAATGATGCCTACCATTTTTTCGAAAAAACCGGAAATCTTCTCATGACCGGCCCCACCAACACCAATGTCATGGACGTGAGACTCATATTGGTTCGTTAGCCTGACAAAATAATGTAGCATTTCAATGGAAAATCTTGAAATCAATTCACTTTGTATTCGGTATTATTTTCAAACAGGCTCTAAGAGAGCAGATTGAAAATCAGCCCGGTTACCACCGCCATACTGAAAATAACTACCAGGAAAGCGAACAACAGCGGCATCTTGAACAAGCGCTTTAATATGATAAGTTCCGGCAGGGACGCCCCGGCGCCTCCTATGACAAGCGCCATCATGGCGCCCAGGGAAAGGCCCTTGGCCAGCAGCGACATGGCGATGGGTATCATGGTGGAGGCCCTTATGTACAAAGGCACTCCGATGATCGCCGAAACGGGCACTGCAAGCGGATTGTCCGGTCCGGCCCACTTCACCACCAGGTCCTGGGGGACAAACCCATGGGCAATAGCGCCGATCACCACACCGATGAGCACATACGGAAGGAATGTACGGAACTGGTCCACGGCTTCGGCGAAGATGCGCTTCCACCGGTTTGGTTGCGGCTGCCGCAAATCTATTGGTCCGGACTCGCTTGAACCGCAGCAGGCGGTCGCGGTCGCTTCGGCCAGGGAAAGAGGCCCCGCTTCCACTGAGGCCATGGCAAATGGGGCGGGCTGTATTTGAACCGGGGCCGAAGCAGGGGATGTTTCCTTGTCGCAACAGGCGGCTTGGGCACCTCCAGAAAGTGCTTTAGGGTCAACATGCTTAAGGTAGCCGAGTTTTTCCAAAATCAGACCGGCTGCGATGGCCATGGAAATAGCCATGATCATGTACAACACCGTTTTTGCCAGGCCTATGGCGGAAACGAAAAGGATTACGATGACCGGGTTCAGCAAGGGGCTTGAGATCAAAAAAGTCATTGTGGGGCCGAAGCCTGCCCCGGCTTTTAAAAACCCCAACATTATGGGGATGGTGGAGCAACTGCAAAATGGAGTGAGGGCCCCCAGACCGGCTCCGATGAAATACCCCCTGCCTTTGCTCGCTGATAGCCAACGCTGGGCTTTGTCCGGGGTAATGAACTCGTTCAAAATCCCTACTAAAAAGCTTATGCCGATGAAAAGCACCACCATCTCGGCAAAAACAAAAGCAAAAAACTGGCCGGCCTCGATCAGTTTATCCAGGAAAGTATCCATTTATTCTACCTCAATTTGGGTCAGGATACTGTCCACTCCAACGCAGCATTCCTCGTTGAGAAAATCAATCAATTGTTTAAGGGCGTCGAATTCCGCTCTACATATCAGTACCCGGCCCTGTCGTTCCTGACTCACCAAACCGGCTGCCATCAAACGGCTGATGTGATGGGAAAGGGTGGAGCCCGGCACTGCAAGCATTCGTTGCAGATCGCCGACAGCCATACCAGGATGTCCTGCTTTGATCAAAAGCCGGAAAACGGCCAGCCGGGTGGAGTGACCCAGTTCGGCCAGGCGTTTCACGGCTGTTTCGTGCGGAATTGTCATTTTCATTTTCCAAACACCTAAGGTCATCTTGAAAATAAACATAACTGCCAAGGGGAAAAATGTCAACTATATTTCTAGAAAAATAGAAATTTAAATTTGGACATATCATCCTCCATTTTTTGGTGCTGCCACTGGTTTCTCACCCGTTGGCAACCTTCTCTGTCGCAGAATTGGTTGTTTTTTACCCGAGGATTCGGAAGAAAAAGACGCCCGCAGCTTCTATTTTGCGTCGGATTTTTTGGCCCATGGCTTCCACCCCTTGGGAAAACCATAACCGGTGGTGTTAAGGCGGAGGTGCTGGTGAGCCTAATATTTACAATAAATGAAGCGTGAAGAGGTCAAACTCTCCACCTTTCACTTCGAAACAGGATGCCGCTCATTCCACCGTTGAATGAGGTACGGTTTGGCCGTTTCAAAGGTGGCGCAGTCGTCCTCAATGGCCTCTTCCGCCTGTTTCATGGACATTTTTTCCGTTCTGATGACAAAGGAAAGGGTGCGGCCGAAATAGAGGGGGATCAGAGAATCCATGGTGGCATCTTCGTCAATGCCCATCTCCCCGTATGAAGCGGCCACGTCGAAGAGCAACCGGGCCCACAGGTCCGTGGGAAAACTGAACTCCTGTTGTCTCATGTCTTTGATCTCAAGGAGTTTCTTGTAAACGTCCGGCGTGAGGATCCTTTCCCATATGTCACGGTACTGGTCAAAGCCTTCGTGAAACTGGTTCAACAGGTTTTCCCGGTTTACGCCGACTTCAGGCGGCATTTCCGTTTCGCCCAGACCGAACCCGTAAATGGCGGTGGGTCGGCTGTACTTTACCTTGAGCCAGTAGGGCGCAAACTCTTTCATCAAGGAAAAAATGGTTCCCACCACCTGCCTGAACATGGGGCCCAGGTCGCTTCCGGGATCTTTGGTGCGGTGAATTTTGGGCCTTCCCATGAAAGCCTGGCAGATTTGGGCCTTATTGTTCATTGCAAGTGTTGTCATCCAGATATCGATGCCAAAATTGGCCACCGCCTCATTCCAGGTGTTGCTTTCCAAATATAACGGCGCCAGTTCCCCCGAAAACCCGAAGTCCCCGCCGATGGGCTGGCGGACCCGCCTGCCGTACAGAGACCGGGTCATGGGGTAGGCAATGCCGTTGGTAATGGTGCCATCATATTTGTGGCGGATATACAGGGGGGCGACGTACGAAAATCCGCTGAAAAGCGGCTCCCCCAGGTGTTTGATCCATTCGGGG
>Ga0233431_1005545_pt1 | contig 12151 bp, 9 predicted proteins | sample SI_118_April2016_FD_179867 | JGI IMG/M metagenome (GOLD analysis project Ga0233431, IMG submission 179867) | Seawater microbial communities from Saanich Inlet, British Columbia, Canada - SI_118_April2016_200_MG | ecosystem: Environmental > Aquatic > Marine > Inlet | place: Canada: British...
CTGAATCTTGAGCGTCATGTGCGTCATACGCAGATTTGAACCGCTCGGAATAAAACTGTTTCTCTCCGGTTTCGCTGTCCACAAGGATCACACCCGCGGCAGAGGTTTTTCCCTCAAGCTCATAGACACCGGCGGTATCGACGCCGAAATCGGCAAGCCCCTCAAGGATGTACCGTCCGTTCAAATCATCGCCAACAAGCGAAAAAAGACGGGTGCGCGATCCGAGTTTTGACGCGGCACAAAGAGCAGTGGCTGCCATACCGCCTCCGCAGGTAATATATTTTTCGGTATGATACGATCCCTCCGTATCATTGAAACCGTTCACAACCATAATATGATCGACGACTGAAATTCCGATTGCGGCTACCATAGTACATCAATTCCTTTCACATAATAATGTAGTATAAATTAATAAATAATCCGTCAGATTCAAACGTATTTTCAGTTTCAAGTATAAGAGGGCGTACAATTTACGGCATACTTTTTGCGACATTTTCAATACAGGGAACTTATATTCATTTGAAAAAAAATCCTCCGGCCAGAACAGTTCGGAATCGTCAAGCACTATGTCATTGATTATATACAACTAATATGCACGTTCAATGCCGGGCTGCATGTATTATCCGTATCAATATTTTAATGTTTTTTTCACAAAAGTGAGTATTATTTCCCATTTTGTTACATGAATCACATTATTATAAAATTATGCCGTTTATATTTGGAGTAAATTAACGATCAAAATTCACAGTTCTTTTATGAGATGATATACCATGAAGACACGACATGAAAACGGATTCACTTTAATCGAACTGATGGTTGTACTTTTCGTGATCGTCGCATTGAGTGCCATTGCACTTCCGCAAATGGACATGATGTTCTCGAAAAACAAACTTCGGGCAAGCACTGCATCCGTTACGTCCTCATTATATTTGTCGCGGATGAAATCCATTAATGATGGTGAACAGTACGGTGTACAGTTTAATTTCGCTGACGGGACGTTTCAGATTAAAAAAGATCCGTACGGCACTGTCGAGGATTTCGGACAACCATATGCGCTTGACGAGGATATATCGTTCAATGATATTACATTTGTAAGTGATCTTGCGGTTTTCAACGAATACGGCCAGCTCGACAAAAACTGCCTGGCCGCCGGTGAATCGACCGGCCTTATAGAAATTGTCAATGCGGAATCGGACACAACAAAGGTTGAAGTAACGTTTATTTCGGGACGGATCAGGGAGACGAACCAATGACAGACCTTAAACAGCAAAAAGGATTTACGCTCATTGAAATCATCATTGCCTCGACAATACTATTGGTCGGAGTGGCGATGTTTGCGCAAGTGGTGTCACGGATCCTCAACCAGAATTTCCACAGCCACAAACAAACACAGGCGGTCATTCTGGCCCAGAATAAGATCGAGTTTCTTTTAAATGACGGATACACCAGCTCGAACATGGCCGAGGGAACCTACACAAATCCGCTTAATCCCGTAAACGAAACCGGGGATTCAAGCGGCGTTTTCACACAAACGTGGGACATCGATGATGTCAATCCTATCGAAAAAGCGAAACTTATAACCTCGATTGTTACATGGGAAGATTTCCAGGGCGATGTGAAGCAGGTCACGCTCACGGCTGTTTGTATTGATGAAAGCAATTGATTATCCGTTAATTCGGAATATTTTCAAAGGCGATGCAATTATGAAAACACATTCTCAACATCTGAAACGCACTCCGGGAAATGAACGCGGCATGACGCTGATGGAGCTTCTCGTTGCGACTGTGCTCGGAATGATAATAATGACCGGCGCATTTAAGTTTTTTATTACGCAGACAAAAAATTTCAATCTGTCGAGACAAGCCGCCGAGATGCAGCAGGAGATCCGGCACGCCATGAATTTCCTGAACGAACATGTGAAACTCGCCGGAAACGGTGTCCCGCCGACATCCGGTTTTCAGGTTCTCGATAATTACGACGGGGGCAGCGGACCTGATTCGCTGTGTGTCATCGGCAGTTTCCGTTCGCTTGTAATAGCCACCGATCAGAAGATGGGTAACAGTGGATCACAGGTCAAGGTGGATGATTCCGCCGGAGTCGGTGTTGGTGATCTCATTGTAATCTCGTATCCGCCAAACGGATGGCAGGATATGTTTATCGTGACGAAAATGAATGACCTGCATCTCTGGCACGATAAGTTTCTGCCCTGGAATGAAACGAATAAGCTCAATAACGCGTATCCGTTAGGCAGCACTGTAACGGTAGTTACCCATTACAGTTTTTTTGCCGAAACCGATGATGACGGGCGTATGAATCTGATGGTTCAGACACAAGCGTATGAGCCGATGATCCTCGCCGGCGACATCGATGATTTTCAAATTCGATTCAAGCTGTCAAATAATTCATGGGTCGATGAACCGTATGACTTATTGGATGTCCGCATGGTTGAAATTTCTCTTCGATTGAAATCACCTATGCCGATTCAGGGCTATACCGATCCGGTGTATGGCGACGAATTCAACAGGGTTGAGTTGAAATCGATCGTTATTCCGAAAAACATTGTTATTGTTTCTAACAGTTAGTTATCTCAGGTTGATAATATGATAAAACAAAAAAACGGAAAAGACGGAAAAGACGAAGGATTCGCATTGGTACTGGTTCTTGTTATTATGATGACACTGACGGTATTCAGTGTGGGTGTGATTGTCAGCACAGGAACGAACAACGCGCTTTCAAGAAATTTTGAAAAAGCGACGCAGGCAATGAATATGGCCGAAGTCGGCGCGAAAGTCGCATACCGTGAGCTCATAAACGCCGGCTATCTGAAAACGACACACACCCTGTATAAAGCTGATCCAGAAACCGGCGAGCGACTTCTCGACACCACGCTTCAGAATTACTACATCGACGGTGACGGTTACTATGTATGGGACTGGCAGGAAGGCGATTCGTTTGAGCCCATAATGGATACCGACCTGGAGCACGGATTCAGGTTCTGCGTATTTTATTCGACCGACAACTCATTCGTCATCGAAAGCGAAGGCTGGTTCGGCACAATCTCGAAACGGGTCCGTGCACAGGGCGCGCTCGAGGGCATGTTCCAGTTCTCGTATTTTGCCGCACGCGACATGGGAGAGTTTGTCCGCGGATCGTCTCAGGAGATCAAAGGCAAGGTCCACGCAAACGGAGACCTGTACATACGGCCCTCCGGCTCGACGCTCAAGATTAACTCGTCATCCGTATCCGCGACAAATAAAATTATCAGAAGCCGTGACGCTTGGGGCCGTCCCGACGGGGGACCTCCGGGGTTTTGTGAAATTACCGTTAATGCTCAGGACTCGGGAGTTTGGGAAATTATGGTATCCGGGACACCGGCAGGTACCGAAGGCAACGCGTTTGAATCGTTGAATCCGGACTGGAACGATCCGGTTACCGGCGCACGGGCGCTCTGGGGCGGCGTTGTACGCGACTGGGTGCCGTACAAATCACCTCCTCCGGTAAAAAATCTTGATCCCGGCGGTTATTATGATACTCAGGCGGATCTGAATATAATCGATACATCCAATGCTGCGTATGCATGGTGTACAAGCGAAAATGTTCACAATTTCAACGAAAGCGCCACACATACTGTGATGGACATTGATGTCGCGGCAATGATCGCAGCCGGCGATTTTCCGGCGAACGGACTGATTTACTGCTCTACTCCGACCCGTTTCTATAACGCGTCCGATCTTGATATGAACCGGCTCACAATTGTCAGCAATTCGACGATATACACGAAAGGCGATGTCAATACTGTCAACAAGCAAGGTATGAGCATATTAACCAAACACCGCATATATGTACTCAGCGATAACTGGGACGATACGTCTCCGGCCCGTTTCAACAGCAGAGGTGCCGGAAGACCCGTTGCTTTAAGCACCACGGTAAATGCCGCACTTGTCGACGGCGCACCCACAGTTGACGAATACAACTGGGTTGACCGTGACGGCGACCACAAATACGATGACAGCAACCGGAATATTTATGATGACTGGGACAACAAAACCTCCGGCGGATTCAATAATCCCAACGACAGCGGCGATCCCTGGGCAAACACTGACGACCTGATCGAGAATTGGGGCGGAAAGACGCTCACTAAACTCGGCGCGACCATTCATCTCGGCGGCGCAGAAATGGGCGACAATCTCGACAATTCCGATGTTACCGCTGCAAACGGGAAACTTGCCTGGGTACAGAGGACAGGATATAATCCGCCTACACGTATTTACACGTATGATCCCGACCTTGCGGTTCCGGCCTCGCAGCCGCCGTTCACTCCGCTTATCGGCCATATCACCTCATGGGAACCATTTTGAGGGCAGCGTCCCTGGCTAACGCCTGAGAGAGAATTGCTAATAACCCGCGCAAGGTGCTTCATTACCTTGCGCTTTTTTTACCCGGATAACCACTATACTTTGAGTAATGATCCGGGAAATTATAAATTTGTGTCTTAATATCCCTTCCACATAAAAAACACCCGCCGATTAAATGTTCCTGCCGCAATAATTGAATTGATTCATATATTATGATTCTGTATATTTATAATAACGGTTTTGTGGGACGTAAAAATGCGCCGTTAACATTAAAAGACATTGAGAATTCCGTTTTAATAATCTAATAAATTTCCGGAGGATTTGTGAACAGCCTGGAAGAATTGAAAGAAAAATTTCTTGGAGCAGTTGAGAACGCCGGGGCATTCAAAGATATTGAGAATATCAACAATAAGTTCCTGGGGAGAAAAGGCCTTCTTGCGGAGTTTCGCAAAGGCGTCGATTTTAAGTCTTTGACTCCCGAGATGCGGGGTTCGTTCGGCAAAGGATTCAACGAGCTGAAAATCCTGATGGAAAGCAAAGTCGCCGAACTTAAGAAAAATCTCGGCGACAGCGGAGCAAAACAAAAAGCTCCGGGAATTGACATGACCCTTCCCGGCTCCGGGCACACGATCGGCTCGATACATCCGATCTCTCTTGTTCAGATGGAGCTTGAAGAGATTTTTATGAGCATGGGATTTCATATCGAAACCGGATTCGATGTTGAGACCGAGCATTATAATTTCGACGCGCTCAATACGCCGTTCGATCATCCGGCCCGTGAAATGCAGGACACTTTCTGGCTCAAAAACGGCATGGTGCTCCGAACTCAGACATCCTCCGTGCAAGTTCGGGCGCTTGAAAAATACGGCGCTCCGACACGGGTGATCGCACCCGGCAGATGCTACCGCTATGAAACGATCGATGCGAACCATGAAAACACGTTCTATCAGTTTGAGGGATTGGTGGTCGAGCGTACAATTTCCGTAGCGAATTTGATCAGCGTAATGAAAATTCTGCTTTCTCAGATATTTAAACGTGAAGTGGAAACCCGCCTCAGGCCGGGATATTTCCCGTTTGTCGAGCCCGGATTCGAGCTGGACATCAAATGCCTCATCTGCGGCGGCACCGGATGCAAAACGTGCAAAGGTGAAGGCTGGCTGGAGCTTCTGCCGTGCGGACTCGTCCATCCGAACGTCCTCCGTCACGGCGGGATCGATCCCGATAAATGGAGCGGATTCGCATTCGGGCTGGGATTGACACGGCTTGCAATGATGAAATACGGGATCCCGGATATCCGTCTGCTCAACAGCGGCGATACACGGGTTCTCGAGCAGTTCACCGCATCGGTGTAATAAATCCACCGCATGCGGATACTTTTATAGGAAATTTAAGAAATTTTGACATAAAATAATGCAAAGGATAGAGACAGCATGAAATTATCACTCGAATGGCTGAAACAGTATGTGGACCTCCCCGATCTGACGCCAAAGGAAATCGGTCACGAACTGACAATGGCAACCGCGGAAGTCGAGAGTGTCGATGTTCTGAGACGCTCGACCGAGGGCATCGTTGTCGGAGAGATCACACAGATCGATCCGGTCGATACCGGCACAGGAAACGCCGGCGGAGCTGCCGGAAAAACAATTAATATCGTCACGGTCAATGCCGGCACGGAAACGTTCGTGACTGTATGCGGCGCGCCGAATGTTGCGGTCGGAATGAAATCCGCATTTGCCGCTCCCGGAACAACCATCGCCGGCGGTTTCGTTGTAAAAGAGCAGGAATTATACGGCAATATGAGCCAGGGAATTTTATGTAGCCCGAAAGAACTCGGATGGGGAGAAACTCACCTGGGAATCATGGCATTCCCGGATACGATGGTTCCCGGTGCCGGGCTTTCCGAATTTGTTCCCTCAGAGGATCATATCATTGATATCGACAACAAAACGATCACTCACCGTCCGGATCTCTGGGGTCATTACGGATTCGCACGTGAACTTGCGGCAATTTTCGGAACATCGCTAAAACCGCTTGAGAGCGCCGATGAGACCGCATGGGCATCTCTCGATGCTATTCCGGTGAAGATCGAGGATCTCGATAATTGCCCGGGATACTGCTGCCTTGACATTGACGGCTTAAAACCGGCATTTTCGCCAATCGACATTCAATACCGTCTCCTTTCGATCGGTCTTCGGCCCATCAATCTCCTTGTCGATCTCACCAATTACATCATGTGCGAGATCGGACAGCCCATGCACGCGTTTGACGGCGATCGGGTCAGAGACATTATCGTTGCGCCGTTCGGATCAACGGGGAAATTCAAAACGCTCGACAGCATCGACCGCAGCATGAACCCCGAGGACTTGATGATATTCGATCATACCGGACCGATCGCCATCGCTGGTATCATGGGCGGCGAGGAAACTGAGATCGTAGGCGATACCTCCCGGCTTCTGCTCGAAAGCGCGAATTTCAATCCCGCACGGATACGAAGGACATCGCTCAGGCTCGGGCTCCGCTCCGACGCGAGTATGAGGTTTGAAAAAGGACAGCCGACGTATCATATGGGATTATCGATCAAACGATTCGTCCGGCTTCTTGAAAAAGCGGGGCAAAACACAAAAATTATGTCACGGCTAACCTCCGCCGGAGACACCGGCGACAGCGTTCGCTCTATACAAATTACGACCGAAAAGATCAGACGATTTATAGGTATGGATATTCCGGACGATCGGATCGTGGGCATTCTCGAATCCCTCGGATTCGGCTGTGACCTTTCGGACGGTGAGCTGAACCTGACAATTCCGCCCTACCGGAGTGTGCGCGATATTTCGATTCCGAACGATATTATCGAGGAAGTTGCCCGGATATACGGCTATGACAATATTACGCCGTCCATGCCCGAGGTTCAGATGCATTCATATACGTTCAATACGCAGCTCCAGAAGCAGCATAAGATCCGCAACCTGCTCAGCTCGGGACGTGGATTCAATGAGATCCATGCCTACAGCTGGTATGACAACAACTGGCTCGCCCGCATCGGGTACGAACCCGAAAATACCCTTGAGCTTGAAAATCCCGCGGCAGAAAACACGAACCGGCTTCGACGTGAACTGCTTCCGAATATTTTGATGCTTATCGAACCGAATTCATTATACAAGGACCGCTTCTCTATTTATGAGGTCGGCAATGTGTTTCATCCGACAAAAGACGGCCGCGATCAATTCATGAACCTGGCGGGTGTGGAATATCAAACCGATAAATCCGGCAGCCTTCAGGACATGTTCCTTGCGACAAAAGGGACAATTGAAGATATTTTCCTCATCACGAACGCTGGAACGCCGGTGTTTACCGTGAGCGGCGATACCTCGAAACCCTGGCAGATAAAAGACGCGACAATGGATATCAGCCTTGACGGCAAAAATGTGGGCCAGATAGGCTATCTCACCGAAAAAACGTTTAAGGCGTTTGAAAAAGGCACACGTGTTGTGTGGTTTGAGCTTAATCTCGACGCCGTTAACGGCAGCACCTATCCTACTGTCGGATATGAGGACATTCCGGTATATCCCGGCTCATGGATGGACTTTTCTATCCTTGCCGAGAAGTCCTCGAATTATGATGCTCTGGCGGCAACAATTGGTGAATTTTCGCACCCCATTATGAAAAACAGCAAATTCATATATCTTTATGACGGCAAAGGACTGCCCGACGGCAAGGTCAGCTATACGTTCCGTTTCTGGCTCGGACTGAAAGAGCGAACGCTTACCGGTGATGACCTTTCTGAATTTCACGATAATTTTCTTACATTCCTCGAAAAACATAAACTGACATTGAGATAATATTCTTGCGCGGCAATTATTTGCACTATATATTGTAGCAGGAATCAATTGAAACACAAGACCCAATCAGTTTATTCTATATATTCTTCATCTAAAAACCGGAGAGGGGATTCCCCTCTCCCGATTGAATCCATATAATAAAATACATTATTGCCGTTTTTTCTAGCATACCGCTCAAGTTTTTATTATTTTATTATATAATAGTGTTTTGTATGTTACCAGACATGCAAGCATATAATTACACACACTATTAAAATTTATTTCCTTTTTCCTGTTAAACCCGAACCAAAATCAGCCGATATATAATAATACAACTATGTGTAAGTAGAGTAATTTCCCGGCAATAATTTCACCCGGCGGGAAAATATTACTCAATTCATTTTCATTGAAATCTGATAACCCTCGTAAGCTCTTTATTAACAATGATCCATTTTACTGTTGAAGACTGGCATCAGTTTTGCTTCACTTAATGTGAACATGCAAATAACATGCAGGCACTTCAGGCATTTCTGAACACCAAACGTCTTTAATGAACCGGAGAAAAAAATATGAATATTTCAGTCTTCCTTCAATCCGCACCAAATGTTATGTTATTTAAGCATGCGCCGCTAAAATTTTCTAAACGGTATTTGCGTTTACTGGGGAAATTATATTATATTATCAACCCGAAAGAGCGCGATCTGATAAAAAGAAATATCGGCAATGTGTTAAAAGGCGCTGAAAAGTCCGGTGATGTTATCAAAAAGACATTTGACGGAATTTTTTATCATTATTCCGAAAAACTTATTATGGCATACCGGAACCTTGACCGGCTGAAAAAGGAAATTAACGGGATAATGGAATATTCCGGCCTTGAGCATCTTGACCGCGCCCGTGAAAAAGGCGGCGTGGTTCTTGTCACCGGTCATTTCGGAGCTGTCGAATATATGCCGCTCGCGCTGCACCTTCGTAATTATCCTGTTTCGATGACTGTATCGTTTCAGAAAGATCAGCTTAAAGAATCTCTGATGGAGCGTGCGAAGGACGGTGATGTCGAGCTTATCGATTGTCATCGTGACGATGTCATGCCGAAGGTGCTTGATTCGCTGAAAAGGGGACGGGTGCTTCTAACTGAATGCGACGAGGTCGATGCGTGGAAAACGCATAAGGACAAAACGATCGACGCATTCGGCGGAAAGATAATGCTGGACAGATCATTGAGCGTTTTATGCAGACGGACAGGCGCCACGGTTTTATGCGCATTTATAATCCGCACAAAAACAGGGTACTGCATGAATATCGTTCCCGTTGGAGAAAACGGTGAAAACGGCGAAAAAGTAAAATCGAATATCGGCGAGGAAATATTGAAAACGCTCGAAAAATATGTCATGAAATTCCCCGATCAATGGTATCAATGGAAAAAGCTCCATATGATGCGTCCGGAGGCTGTATGACAGAAAATCCCGGCAAATTTACTATTGCCGCCGCGGAATGCAGACATGTCAAATTAGAATTCAGAATGAACGTATCACACAGTCTCGCGTCACGAAATTTCACTGAAAACATTCTTGTAGAAATCAGATCCCGCTCGGGAATATCCGGTTTCGGCGAAAGCATTCCAAGAAAATATGTTACCGGAGAAACTATCGATTCCGTTTTTGATTCCTCCGGAGCATTACTCTCCATTTTAAAAGATAAGCAGTTTTCATCTCCCGATGAGATTATCGATTGTATTCATGACATGAGCGCTTCCGAATCAGGGTTGCGGAATCCTGCGGCATTGTGTGCGGTTGAGCTTGCTCTTCTTGACCTTGCCGGCAAGGTATGGGATATGCCGGTATCGGATATTATCGGGCTCGAAAAAACTGGAGATCCATTAAAATACAGCCTCATCGTTCCTTTTATGGACGATACCACATTCGATTATTTTTTTATGCAGGCAAAGGATTTCGGATTTGACAATATAAAAATTAAGGTCGGACCTCAAAATCCTTCCGGACTGGTTGCGCGTGTCAGAAATATTCTCGGCGACGATGTTGAGCTCCGGGTGGACGCAAACTGTTCATGGGACCGCTCGAACGCTGAAGGATTTATGAAAGAGCTTGCCGGTCTCGGGGTTGTTTCTGTCGAGCAGCCGCTTCCCGCCGACGATCTCGAGGGATCCGCAAACCTCCGCTCAAAGGATTTAATGCTCGTAACGCTCGACGAATCCGTATTCTCGGAATCTTCGGTTCACAAAATTGCCGAACTCGGCGCATGCGACATGATAAATGTGAGAATTTCAAAATGCGGCGGACTTTTGGGATCTATGAATCTTATCAAAATCGCTCACGAAAACGGTATCAAAATACAGCTCGGCGCACATGTTGGAGAAAGCTGTATTCTCTCGGCGGCGGGCACACATCTTGCGGCAGGCAACCGGTCGTTCCGCTGGCTGGAGGGCTGTTTCGGCAAACATCTTCTGAAGAAAGGATTATGCGCCGATCAGATCCAGTTCACACGGGGCGGACTGTTAAATCCGCCGGAAGGCCCGGGACTAGGCATTACGATTGACCGTGATCTATTGAAAGACGCTGAGATCAGCACCAGAAAAATATAACATAATTATACGAATAGTGCCTACGGGCCATTGCATTGATGTATATTGAATAATAGAGAAATTTTTAAAAATATTACCAATGGAGACAGGTGTGAAAATTAGTGGATTTTCCTTTGTCAAAAATGCTGTCAAATTATATTATCCCATCGTCGAATCGATACGGTCAGCGTTACCGCTTGTCGATGAATTTGTTATAGCATGCGGCGACTCCGATGACGGCACAACTGAATTGATACGCACGATTGACGATCCGAAACTGAAAATTATCGAGACCGTATGGAATCCCGATCATTTTGTTCACGGCGCTGTCAACGCAGTGCAGTCCAATATAGCCCTCGACGAATGCACAGGCGACTGGTGTTTCTACCTTCAGGCGGACGAGGTCGTGCACGAAAAATATCTGCCCGTTCTGCGCGCAAAAATGGAGCAGCATCTCGACACTCCGGAGGTTGAGGGATTGCTGTTCGATTATGTACATTTTTATGGTTCCTACAATCTTTATCAGATTGCGCATAACTGGTATGCCAAAGAAGTCCGCATTGTCCGTAACGGCACGGGAGTCCGCTCGTGGGAAAGCGCCCAGGGGTTCCGCATTGACAAACGGAAACTGCATGTCGCCGACGCCGACGCCGAGATTTTTCATTACGGCTGGGTGCGCCCTCCGGTTCAGATGATGAAAAAACAGATCGCTCTCTCCTCGGTACATCACGAAAAAGACTGGGTGGAGAAACGCTATCCCGACGACCAGGCCGATTTCAAATACGGCACGCTCAAGACCTGCCGGAGCTTTACCGGAACCCATCCCGAGGTTATGAAGGAACGGATAAAATCGATGAGCTGGGATATCAAACCGGGCAAACCGAACAAAAAAGATCATAAGCACGACCGTTTCTGGGTCCGGGTGCTGACATTTCTAGAAAACAAGATTTTCCACCGTAAATTCGGAGAATACAGAAATTATATACGGATCAAGTGATCTTTTCACTATGATCTATGTCGAATCGTTTCATTACTTAAAAAACCCTGCGAAATCACATTACTATTTCGCGGGGTTTTTATTTTTGATGATTGCATTCCGAACGTTTCTATTGTATATATTTGTATTACTCATACGCGTGATAAAACTATTCCCAATACTTTCCGAGGAGGTTTCAATGAAACGGCAGAGCGGCGTCATACTTGCCATATTTATCATTCTTGCAGTATTCTCATCTGCGCAGGCAGCCGAAAATGTCACAACGTCATGGAGCGGGACCGCCGAGATGATCTATGATGCCGGATTTATGCACCTGCTCATGAGGCACCCCGGCAGCGGTGTCGGCCTGTTTAATATGGAATTGATCCACAACGATGCACCCGGCGCCGGCCTCAGCGAGAAC
>Ga0233431_1005546_pt1 | contig 12150 bp, 9 predicted proteins | sample SI_118_April2016_FD_179867 | JGI IMG/M metagenome (GOLD analysis project Ga0233431, IMG submission 179867) | Seawater microbial communities from Saanich Inlet, British Columbia, Canada - SI_118_April2016_200_MG | ecosystem: Environmental > Aquatic > Marine > Inlet | place: Canada: British...
AGCCGCCTGCGGAGGAAAACGACACAGTCGAGATTCGCCGGTATACCTACGAAGTGATCCACGTATACCCGCACGACCGGAAGGCCTTCACTCAGGGGTTGCTCTTCGCCGACGGCGTTCTCTACGAAAGCACCGGCCAGTACGGCCGTTCCAGCCTGCGCAAAGTAGATCTGGAGACCGGCCAGGTGTTGCAGTCGGTGCCTCTGGAGGGCCAGTTCTTCGGCGAGGGCCTGACCCTTTTCGGCGGGCGACTGATCCAGCTGACCTGGCTTTCTCAGATCGGCTTCGTGTACGATCGGGAGAGTTTTGCCCTGCGCGATCAATTTGCCTATCTGACCGAGGGTTGGGGGCTGACCCACGACGGCAACCGGCTGATCATGAGCGACGGGACCTCGGTTCTCTACTTCCTCGACCCGAAGAGCTTTGCAGAAACCGGTCAGCTCCAGGTGCACGACGATCGCGGTCCCGTGACCCGGCTCAACGAGTTGGAGTGGATAGACGGCGAAATCTTCGCCAACATCTGGCGGACTGACTACATTGCCCGGATCTCGCCGCAGAGCGGCCGGGTAACCGGCTGGATCTTTCTGGGGGATCTGCTGAGCGCGGAGGACCGCCCCCGACTGCCGGACGCAGTGCTCAACGGCATCGCCTACGACCCGGCGACAAAGCGGCTGTTTGTCACCGGCAAGCTGTGGCCCAAATTGTTTGAAATCAAGCTGATCGAACAAAAAGACTGAATTTGCGCATCCGCGCCAAACTCTTTATTTAATAGGGCTGACTCGGGAATCGAATAGCGCCCGATGTCGTCCATCGACCGATCCAATACCCAAATCACTCTATCCGGAATCGCCATGAATATTCGCTTCTACAATACGCTGACCAACAGCACCGAAGAATTCCAGCCGCTCGCCCCACCGCGCGTGACCATGTACACCTGCGGCCCGACAGTATACGACTTCGCCACCATCGGCAACTTCCGCTCCTTCCTCTTCGCCGATCTGCTGCGCCGCTTCCTGGAGATGGTCGGTTTCCGGGTGGACCAGGTGATGAATATCACCGACGTGGGACACATGACCGAGGACGATCTGGCCGACGGCGGCGGCGAGGACAAAATGATGGCCTCGGCGCGCCGCCTCAAGGAGGCGAAAAAAGCGGGCCGGCCCGACGCGGCCGCGATCGAAAACCCGGACGACCCCTATCAGATCGCCCGCTACTACGCCGATGCCTTTCTGCAGGACGCCCGGGCCCTGGGTATGAAGGTGGCCGACGAGTACCCGCAGCGCATGCCCTTCGCCTCGCAGCACGTCGACGGCATGAAACTGCTGATCCAGACGCTGCTGGAGAAGGAGCACGCGTACGTGGGCGGGGATGGCGTGGTCTACTTCAGCGTCGAGAGCTTTCCCGAGTACGGCCGGCTGAGCGGCAACAGTCTGACCAATCTACAGACCGGCTCCGGAGGACGGATCACCGACGAAGAGCTGGCGCACAAGCGCCATCCGGCCGATTTCCTGCTGTGGAAGCCGGATTCCAGCCACATCATGAAATGGGATTCTCCCTGGGGCGTCGGCTATCCGGGGTGGCACCTGGAGTGCTCGACCATGGCCGCAGAGCTGCTGGAGAGCGAGGTGATCGACATCCACACCGGCGGCGAGGACAACATCTTTCCCCACCACGAGTGCGAGATCGCCCAGTCGTGCGGAGCGACCGGCCAGTCCCACTTTGCCCGTCTGTGGATGCACCCCCGCTTTTTGCAGGTCGAAGGGGAAAAGATGTCCAAGAGCAAGGGAAACTTCCACACCGCCAGCGACATCTTCGCGGGGAAGGTGACCGACAGGCCGGTTCACCCGTCGGTGTTGCGCTTCGAACTGATCAAGGGGCACTATCGCTCGCATACGAACTTCACCGCCAAAGGGCTGCTCGATTCGGCCAACACCGTCCGCCGGCTCACCGAATTCGGCCAGCGACTGACTGCAGAGACGGAGGGAGAGGCAGCACCGGTCGATCTGTCCCACCCGGTGCTGGGCGAGTTCGCCGCCGCCCTGGCCGACGACCTGAATATCAGCGCGGCGTTGGCCGTGGTGCTGCCGTGGATCTCGCAAAAACCGGACGACGCAGCCGAAGCTCTGGGCGTCTTCGCAAAGATCGACCAGGTGCTCGGAGTCGTCTCCCAAAACGGCGAGGCAGAAGCGGGGGGGGATGCCGCAGAGGAGGAGATCGCGGAACTCTGCCACGGCATCGACGCGGCGCGCGTGGCAAAGGACTACGACAGGGCGGACGCGCTGCGCCAGCAGTTGGTCGATGCCGGATACGAAGTGCGCACCTCGCCAGAGGGGACGGTCGCCCAGCGGCGCCTGGCCTGAAAAGCCTCCGAAATGGGAAAGAGCGAATACCCAGAAGAAACGGCGCGCGGTTCCGCACCGAATTCGACCGGAATGTGGATGGCCGCCGGTCTGCTCCTGTTGATCGTGGCCCTGCCCTACGTCCTGGTGGGTTCCCTCATCGAGTTGGAGCTGGTTGCGGCGCAGCCGCTGCTGCGCCTGGTGCTGCTCCTGGTCGCCGTTCTACTCGTCGTCCTGGCTCTGCGCCGTTCGGCCTTTCACCTGCTGCCCCTGCCGGGCCTGGCCCTGCTCTTCCTGCTGTGGGAAACTGGAAGCAGTATCGGCCTTTCGCCGTTTGCCGATCCGGCACCCGAAAATGCCCTCGAAATCTACAGCCAGAATATCGGCTCACAGCCCCCCTCAGCCTTCGCCGACTGGCTGGTGGAGCACCCGGTCGATCTGCTCCTGCTGCAGGAGGTGTACAGCGGCCATCGCGCGGCGTGGGCACGGCTGGCCGATGACCTGGGATACCAGATGCTGTTCCAGCCACTGCGGGAGGATGCGGGGATGGGAGGGTTGATTCTGAGTCGGTTGCCGCTGACCCGATTGGCGCCGGTGTCGGCGCCAACCTGGGGACGCAAGACCCGCTACTTCGCACGCGCTCGAATAGAATATCGGGGACAGCCGATCGAAATCTACACCGTCCATCTCGAGTCGCTGCCGCTGGTGGAAGGGACGCGCGTGCTCTTCGGCAGCTCGCAGCTGCGTCGGATCCAGGCGGAACTGTTGGCGCGTGTCATCGCCGCGACCTCCGTTCCGGTCATCGTCGCCGGCGACCTGAACGCCACCCCACTCTATCCCTCCACCCGCCCCCTGCGGCGTCGGCTTACGGACGCCTGGACCGAGGCCGGGTTTGGAATGGGTTTCACCTATCCCGCCGCGCTGCCGCTGAGCCGGATCGACGCGCTCCTGCAGCGCGGCTTGCGCACCGCGACAGCCACTGTCGTGCGCCTGTCCGACAGCGACCACCGCGGGCTGCACCTAGCCCTGACGCTGGAGGAATGAGCCGGAATGAGAAACTCTGTGTCCCCATTCATCCTCCTGCTGACCGTCTGCGCTCTGGCGAATTCGGGCTGCGGGCCTGCGGAGAAGGAGAGTGCGGGAGACCGACTCCGGGTAGTGGTCAGCATCCTGCCCCAGGTCGAATTCGTCGAGAAGGTGGGAGGGAATAGAGTCGAGGTGAGTTCCATGATTCCTCCGGGAGCGGAGCCGCACGAATACGAACCGAAACCGAGTCAGCTGACCGGGCTGAGTTCCGCCCGTCTGTATATCCAGGTGGGCTCGGGAATCCCCTTCGAGCAAGTCTGGATGGAGCGGATGCGGGGAGTCAACGCGGAGATGCCGGTGATCGACAGCGCCGAGGGGATCGAGACGATCGCCGGTGATCCCCACGTCTGGCTGTCGCCGCGCCACGCCCGAACCATGGTGGCGAATATCTGCCGCGGGTTGACGCAGGTCGATCCGGCACACCGCGACTACTACGAACGGAATCGAGATCTGTATCTGCGGGAACTGGAAGCGCTGGACGAGCAGCTGGGCCGCAGTCTGGCGGCGGCGGCGGTGGAGCGATTCATGGTCTACCATCCGTCGTGGGGCTACTTCGCTCGCGACTACGGTCTGGAACAGCTGGCGGTCGAGGCGGATGGGAAGGAGCCGACGATTCAGGGGCTGGCCGAGTTGGTGCGCCGGGCGCGGGAGTTGGGAGTGGATGCCATCTTTGTCGAGCCGCAGTTCGCCGGCCGCTCCGCCCGCACCATCGCCGCGGAGATCGACGCTCGGGTGATCTCCCTCGATCCGCTGCCGCGCCACTACGCCGACCAGCTGCGCCGCTTTGTCGCACAGCTGACGCAAAACGGGAGCTAACCGATGTCCGCCGAACTGGTCCGTCTGCGCGACGTATGGGTCCACTACGACCAGGCACCCGTGCTCGAGTCGATCGATCTGGTCGTCGAGGAGAACGATTTCCTGGCCGTTATCGGCCCCAACGGCGGGGGCAAGACCACGCTGCTCAAGCTGATCCTCGGTCTGGTGCAGCCGACGCGGGGAGAGATCCTGGTCTGCGGCCGCTCTCCAGAGGAGGGACGGTGCTCCGTCGGCTACCTGGCCCAACAATCCCCGTTCGATGCGCAGTTTCCGATCCACGTCTTCGACGTAGTGCTCATGGGGCGGTATCGCGGCCTGTTCAGACGCTACAAAAAAGAGGATCGCAGGGCGGCGGAAGAGGCGCTGGAGCGAGTCGGCATGCTCCCCTTCGCAAAGCGTCAGATCAGTGAACTGTCGGGCGGCCAGCAGCAGCGCGTCTTCCTGGCCCGGGCGCTGGCGCGCCAGACCCGGCTGTTGCTGCTCGACGAACCGACCGCCAGCGTCGATCCGAAGACCCAGCAATCGCTCTATGAACTGCTCTCCCGTCTGCGGGAGCAGATGGCGATCGTCATGGTAACGCACGACACCGGAGTGATCGCCGCGTATGTGGAAACAGTCGCCTGTCTCAACGGCAAACTGTTCTACCACGGCTCCTCCGAGGGAAGCCTGGAAAAACTCGAAGACGTATACCAGTGCCCGGTCGAACTGATCGCCCACGGCCACCCTCATCGGGTGTTCAGGGAACACGAGTGATGTTCGAGCTTCTGCAATACGAGTTCATGCGCAACGGGCTGCTGGCCGCCGTGCTGGTGAGCATCGCCTGCGGCATCGTCGGCAGTTTCGTCGTCGTCAAACGGATCGTCTTCATCAGCGGTGGAATCTCCCACGCCGCCTTTGGCGGCATCGGCCTGGGCTACTGGCTGGGCATCGAACCGCTGCTGGCGGTCATCCCCTTCAGCCTGCTGGCCGCCGTCGGCATCGGCCTTTTCGGCCGCGAAATGAAGGTCAGCGACGACACGGCGATCGGCGTGCTGTGGACCATGGGCATGGCGCTGGGGATCCTCTTCGTGCAGCTGAGTCCGGGGTACGCCCCGGATCTGATGAGCTACCTGTTCGGCAATATCCTCACGGTACCGGCCGGCGATCTACTGGTGATGCTGGCGCTGGATGGAATTATCCTGATTCTGGTGCTGGCCCTGTATCGGGAGTTCGCCGCCGTCTCTTTCGACGAAGAGTTCGCCACGGTAATCGGCATGCCGGCCAGAGCGCTGAGCCTGCTGCTCCTCTGCCTGGTCGCCCTGAGCGTGGTGGTCTTGATCCGGGCGGTCGGCATCATCCTGGTCGTCGCCCTGCTGACCATGCCGGCGGCGATCGGGCGGCAGTACACGCACGATCTCAAGCGGCTCATGCTGCTGGCCAGCCTGATCGGCATCGCACTGACGACCGCCGGTCTGTGGCTCTCCTACGTCCTCGATCTGGCTTCGGGGGCGACGATCATCCTGCTCCTGGGGATCGTCTTCTTTCTGTCGTCGGGTCTGCAGCGCTACCGGGCATCGTCCCGACGCGTTCCGGGGCCGACGCGCTGACATTTTCCACCTATCGATCCGAGAAAATCTCCTCATGAGGTCGAACCTGTCGCGCCTTGCCATCTTCGCCGCTATCCTCTTCTTTGCCGCCGAACCACAGGCGGACGCCGAACTGCGAGCGGAACTGCTCGTGGGTCTGCCCTGGTCCTCGCCGGAGGAACTCACAGAGATCGCCTCCGGCGCTCACCAGGTGCGCTACGTCACCCGGGGCAAGATAGTGATCAAAACCGATCGAGACCGGCTCGCGCAGCTGCAAACTCGGGGAATAATCCCCCTTTTCGCCGATGAAAGCGGTCCGGACGACACCTATTTCCTGGTCGCCTACCGCTCCTGCCCGCTCCACGCGGATGCGGTGCCGATCTATAAAGATCCGGACGGCTGGGCCCTGCTCCGCCTCGGCCCCGGAGACGACGCATACGCACTTCCTCACTTTCTCTATCCCCTGCCCGAGGCATACAGCATCGAGGGGTGGATGGAACCGGCGCGTCGAGCCAAGCCGACCTCGCCCCTCGATGTGGCGACCATGGCGGAGATCCTGGCCCAGGTGGACGCCGAACGTCTGGAGACGGATGTCAGAACGCTGGCGCTGAAGGATCCGCAGGCATCCAGCACGCGCGACAACCTGCGCACCCGCTTCACAGTGCGCCCCGAGACCTTCGCAGCGACCGAGTACATCCGCCGCGAGCTGGCTGCGGTCCTGGGAGAAGGGGCGGTCGAGATTCGGGAGTTCGAGGTGGATCCGAGTCGCCTGAGCAGTCATCTGAAGGGGAAGATCGGCGACGAGCCGGTCGACGCCCGCGCCTATAACGTGGTCGGTGAGTTGCCCGGCGCCGACCCGGAGGCGGGATACTACGTCATCTGCGGCCACTACGACGCGACCGGAGTGCGTTCCGCCGACTGGGACTGGCGCACCGACCCGGCGCCGGGTGCCGACGACAACGCCACCGGCGCCGCCCTCATCCTGGAGAGCGCCCGAGTGCTGGCCGGGCAGCGCTTCCCCTGGTCGATCCGCTTCATCGCCTTTTCCGGCGAGGAACTGGGCCTGCTGGGCAGCCGTGCCTACGCGGCAGCGGCCGCAGCGGAGGGAGACGAGGTCCTCGGCGTGCTCAACTTCGATATGTTCGGCTACAACGACCTGATCGATCGGGTGGAGGTGGCGACCAATCCGGCCTCGCGCTGGCTGGCCGATTTGATGATGGGGGTCAACGAGCAATACGGTATCGGCCTGCGGGTGGACCTGCTGGAGGACGAGGGAGCCCGCCTGAGCGACCACGCCTCCTTCTGGGCCCGGGGATACGACGCCGTGCTGGCGATCGAGAACTATCTGCCGACCGATCCGGACCATCCCGCCGTGAGCCAGGGGCTGTACCGGGTCAACGCCCAGTATCACAGCATCGCCGACGTGCCAGACAGCGTCAACTGGAGACTGGTGCACAAGATAACGCAGCTGGCGGTCGCCTCGCTGTCGCACTACGGCCAGGCGGAAGGACAGGCCAACCTGGCGGTCTTCACCGGCGACCTGCAGTCCGGAGATGATGGGGAACTGCGGGTGCAGGTCTCCAATATAGGGACCGGACTGTCGACCGAGCCGTTCCGGGTCCGGCTGTCCCACTGCGGCGCCGATTCGACCGGCTGCGAACGGATCTACGACGAAGAACGGACCGCCGAATTGGCACCCGGGCAGGTGACGTCGTTCGCCGTTCCCTGGGCGCGCCTCGGACAGACGACCTTCCTCCTGGAGGTGGACCCGGACAACCGCATCGCCGAAGAGAGCGAAGCGGACAACAGCGCCTTCCAGCAGCTCTATCTGCAGCCGCGCGAGCGGATCGCAGTCTACCCGAATCCGTATCGTCCGCAGGGAAGGCCTCCACTGGTCTTCGCCGGGGTGCCGCTCAAGGCCAGAGTGCGCATCTTCACCCCCGGCGGAGAGCTGATTTGGAGCGGCCTGGAAGACGACTCGGAGCAGCGCAGGCTGAACGCCCGCACGGGGGAGGTGCTGTGGAACGGGGTGAACGAGAGCGGGCTGCTGGTCAACAGCGGGGTTTACATATACACGATCGACGCGGCGGACGGGAGCCGGCTCGAGCGCGACAAGATCGCCGTGGTGAGGTAGCGTCACAGCGCAGGAACCGTATCTTCCGTATGTAGTCTTTGTAGTAGTTTCAAACGTAAATAGTTTCAGAAACCCGACGTCCAGTTCCGTCCGGAGATCGGGTTTTCTCGAACCTTTCCGCAGCATTCCAACCTTTTGCAGGCCCATCGCCGGACAAGCCGACATGAGATCAATCTTTTTTATCTGTCTTCTCTGCGCCCTGCCAGTCCAGGGCAAAACGCTGATCGAGCAGGCGTACGAAGCGGGCATCCTCGACATCGAGACCGCCCTCATCTACCAGGTCCAGGGAGCCCGCGATCCCGATGGACTGCCGGCCGAATATCGCGAAGCTCCGGTCCAGCCGATCTGCGGCACGCCGCTGATCCTGCAGGCGCTGGAGGCACGGGAACAGCTGAGCGCCGCATACGGTCGGCGTCTGGGCAAGCTGCTGGCGCGCCCCGGCGCCGAGCACGAGCAGGTGACTGCCGAGGGACACTTCCGGATCCACTACGACCTGAAGGGATCCAAAGCGGTCGATCCACAGGACGACGACGGCAACGGCGTGCCCGACTATGTGGACGTCGTGGCCCGCACCCTCGAAGAGGTGTGGAACCTGCAGGTGACCGAGCTGGACTTCGACCGGCCGCCCATCGACGGCGGCCTGGGTGGCGGTCAGGAATACGACGTCTACATCGCGGAGCTGGGCCGCGGCGGGGCGTACGGCTTCACCTATCCGGAGACGGGAGGCAACACCTCGTACAGCTATCTGGAGCTGGACAACAACTACACCGACCCGATCTACCGGCAGACCAAGGGGATCGAAGCGCTGCAGGTCACCGTGGCGCACGAGTTCAACCACGCCATCCAGTTCGGCTACTACCAGGGAAGCGACGGGATCTGGTGGCAGGAGGCGACCTCCACGTGGATGGAAGAGGTGGCCTATCCGGAAGTGGACGACTATCTGCAGTATCTGCCCAGCTTTTTGCTCAGCCCGGAAAAATCGCTCGACAGCGGCAATCGCTTTTCCTCCGACTTCCACATCTACGGGGCGTCGATCTTCGCCCATTTTCTGGGGCAGAAATACGACCCGATCCTGATTCGCAATATCTGGGAGGAGTTCGGCCGGCGGACAAATGCTCGCATCGAAAACTTCGACCGGGTGCTCGACCAGGAGGTCAAGGGAGGGCTGGAGGAGGCAGTGAGCGAGTTCGCCGTCTGGAACTACTTCACCGGCCACCGCCACCGCGAGGGATACTACCACGAGGGGGACAAGTACCCGGCGACGCGGTTGCGCGATGTCCACATCGATCCGAGTGCGCCCAAGGTGGCGGTGGAATACACCGACCAGGTAGATCATCTGGCCAGCACCTATCTCCACCTGGAGCCGCAGCTGCTCACCGGCGGCGTGACCATCGACTTCAGCGCCCTGCGCGGCCAGTGGAATCCGCAGCTCATCCTCGTCTCCCGGGAGGAGACCGAGGTCCGCCCGGTCGGCGGACTGCCGATCATCCTACCCAGCTGGGATCAGTACCAGGATGTGGTGCTGGTGCTCACGGTGGAGGATCAGACCGGCCTGGCTTTTGAATATTCCGCCTCGATCGAGTACGATCCCGATCTGATCGGCGGTCCTCTGCCCACCGCACTGCACCTGGGCCAGAACTATCCCAATCCGTTCCAGCCGGAGGTTCACGGCCAGACGATCTTTCCGTTCGCGCTCGACGCGGGGAGCGCCGCGACACGGCTGTCGATCTTCGCCGTCGACGGCCGCCTGGTGTGGCGTTCCAAGATGCTCGAAAACCTGTCGCCGCGCACCTATGTCCAACCCTGGAACGGCACCAATCAGCAGGGGGAAACCGTCGGCTCGGGGATCTACTACGGCGTGCTCGAGGCGGACGGCCGCCGCATGATGCGCAGTCTGGCCGTGACGAGAGGTGGAGAATGAATCGGATACCTGCGACACCGGAAGAACTCGATCTGCAAAGCCCTGGCCGCCGCGACTACTGGGTGCGGTTGGAGCACGACAGCATCTGGGGGGAGCACCTGATTCCGCTGACCGTTCTGGTCGGCCCACGAGCGGAATCCGGACGGGGCATGGTGCTCTTCGGCGGCACCCACGGCAACGAGTACGAAGGCCCGGTGGTCGTCAAGAACCTGCTGCGCGAAATTTGCATCGACGACGTCATCGGTCGCATCCTGCTCGTCCCCGCGCTCAACGTCTCCGCCTTCCACAGCGGCGCCCGCGACAGCGTCGATGCCGATGGAGTCAATCTCAACCGCGCCTTTGTGGAGGGCGCCGGCATCTCCTCCGCTCTGCGCGGCATCACCCATCGGATCGCCGCCTTCGTGCGGGAGCAGATCTGGCCGCACGTCCACCTGGTGATCGACCTGCACGCCGGCGGCCAGGTCGCCCGCTTCGCCCGCTGCGCCAGCTTCCACCCGATCGACGATCCCGAGTTGGGGCGGACGATCGAGGCGACGGCGCGCTGGTTCGGCACCGAGCTGGTGATGGTCTACCAGGACCGCACGCCCGGCCTGATGGTCAGCGAGGCGGAGCGGTTGGGCAAGATCACAGTGGGCACCGAGCTGGGCTGGGGCGCGGCAGTGAGCGCCGAAGGGGTGCAATACGGTCGCCACGGAGCGCTGGCGGCGGCCATCCATCACGAGATGCTGCGCGGCGAAATCGAACCGACCGGCCACCACGCCGCGGGCACCCAGAAGATGGCCGAGATCGTCGATCCGGCCTGTTTCGTGCCCGCCCCCTTCCCCGGACTGTACGAACCATTGATCGAATGCGGAGTGGAAGTGAAGCGGGGACAAGCGGTCGGTCTGCTGCACGACTTCTACCGCATCGACGAACCTCCCGCCGAGATCCGCGCCGGAGTCGACGGCGTGGTAGTGGCCCAGGCCTGGGGCGCCCGGGTGGACCAGGGACAGCACATCCTGGTGGTCGGGCAGGTGATCGGCTGATTTCAGCCAGCGGGCCAGTTCCCAACAGCGGAAAATCGCGAAATAACCAGAAAAAGTGCGTCCTTTCACAGCGGACGCGCTTTTTTCTTGACAATGCAACGACAGATCGTTTTATTGTGTGTTACTTTTACTCGAATCGTAATATCCTCGATCGATATGGCCAAACACCAACACACTCCGCACACTCCGCCAGAAGGGGAAGCCGACGATATAATGCGCTTCGGCGTCTCCATGGCTTCCCAGCTGCTCGGGCGCTTCGACGAGTTGATCGAGAAGCAGGGGTACACCAATCGCTCGGAGGCGATCAGGGATCTGGTGCGCGACCGCCTGGTGGAAGCGGAATGGGAGGCGGACAAGGGCAGGGTAGTCGGCGCGGTGGTCCTGGTCTACGACCACGAGATGCGGACGCTGGGAGATCGGCTGACCGGCCTGCAGCACCAGCTGGGTCACCTGGTGATCTCATCGATGCATGTCCATCTGGACGATCGGGACTGCCTGGAGGTGGTGGTGATGAAGGGATCTGGAGACGAGGTGCGCAAGCTGGCCGATCGGCTGCTGAGCCTGAAAGGGGTCAAGCACGGCAGACTGATGATGACCGGCACGGGATGATGTATCGCTTTTTTTTGAATGATCGGTAGCACAAAATTTCAATTCGTGGTAAATGTGGACATCCGCATGCCACAAAATGAAGCATTGGGATACACGAGAAAGGGGAATTGAAAATGGAAAAGATCGCGGTCAGGCTGTTTTTCGCCCTTTTTCTGGCGCTGGTAACGGTCGGCAGTGTCTCTGCCCATCACGCGATGGAATACATCGAGATGGAGAGCTACACGACCGCACGGAAAGGGGAAGCGGTCTACCATCTGCACTACGACCAGATGGTGGATGACGAGGACAATCCCGGTCTGGATCACTGGGAGCTGACGCCCGGCTTTTCGTACGGCATCGTAGATCGCCTGATGCTCGATATACACACCCACTTTGCCAAGTTCGGCGTCGGCCACGTCGTTCCCGATCGGCAGGCCGAGTTCGCGCCCGGCGGTCCCTCGCCTTTCATGGAGGCGGTGGCGACCAGCCTCCAGTATCGGGTGACCGAAGGTGCGATCGTCGACGTCGCCGTCGTCGGCACGCTCGAAATCCCCTTCGGCCGTTCGGAAGATCTGCTGGGCAGCGAGGACAACGTGTACGCCGGATTGCTCATCCTGGGCAAGGACTTCGAGGGCCACCGGAACATCACCGCCAACCTGGGGTACGAAAAAGAGGG
>Ga0233431_1005549_pt1 | contig 12146 bp, 14 predicted proteins | sample SI_118_April2016_FD_179867 | JGI IMG/M metagenome (GOLD analysis project Ga0233431, IMG submission 179867) | Seawater microbial communities from Saanich Inlet, British Columbia, Canada - SI_118_April2016_200_MG | ecosystem: Environmental > Aquatic > Marine > Inlet | place: Canada: British...
TTTCACCACTTGGTTTGTTATTTATAAAGATTGCTCTATTCAGTTAATAAACCCTTTGGGAATAGATTGAATAAAACTTGTTCTTTGACTATTAAGTATTCTTGACTTCTGATTATGTCGTCAAAGTTCTTTCTTAAATTTCTTGATAATGAGTCTATTTCTTCTGTATTTTTGAATGCGCAAGAGAAGATTAGATTGTATGATAATAAATCTATAAATGCGTATGTGACTTTATGGTTGTTTGAGATACTGTTTCTTAGTTTTTGCATTTTTTCTGCGGATGTGTTCTTTAATTTTATGATGTATATGTATTTTGAGTATCCTAGTTTTTGAAGATCTATTTCTGGAAAGAATTTTACAATTATTCCTTTTTCCTTCATATTTTTAATTCTGTATCTTACTATGTCTATGGTTAGTTCTAGTCTTTGAGCTATTTGTAGGTATGAGGCGGAAGAGTCTTTGTTTAGTTCGTATAAGATCTTTCTATCTGTGCTGTCAATTTTTTGTCCGGGTTTTGCTCTCGGTGCATGCGTTATTTTCGGTAGTTCTAGGTCTTTGTATATGTCTTCAATTAAGTGTTCTACTCTTAGTACATCTGATGAGAAGTATATTTGGTATGTGTTTAGTGAATGTTGGAAGTTTGAGATTATTTCATGTACTCTATCGTGTACATCGTTTATTGTGTCTGCGATCATTTCTACGAATAAGTCCCATTGTCCAGATAGTGTTATAACCCAATCGCTGTAGGGGTGTAGTTCAAAGAATTCTACGATTGCTTTGTTTTCGTAAATGTCTTCATTGAATTTTAGAAGGATGGTGAATGTGTTTTGATCTATGGCTCCGAGGTTTACTGTTGTGGCGAAGTGCGATATTACTCCTAGCTTTCTTAGGCGTTCAATTCTGTATTTAACTGAGTTCTTGCTTAGGCCGATTTTTTTTGATAGTTGAGTGTGTGAGTCTCGGGCGTTCTGGGATAGGTAATATAGTAGTTTCCTATCTTTCTTATCTATTTTGATCATATTTTGTGATAATTGGCCTTTCTTTATAATGGTTTTCCCTGAATTCGCAAATTTTGGCTAAGAACTTTGTTATATATTGTTGCCTCTTTATTGTAGTAACAAACAAGAGGTGCAACATGTCAGACTATATCAATGAACTTGTCTTATGGAAGCCGCTAAAAATCACAACAATCGTGATGCTGGTTTTTGTAGTAATCTTGCTACCCTTTAGCGGATTTTGGGCAGTGATGATGCTGTTTGCTATTATTTGTTTGTGGAGTAGAGTTCCTTGTTTACTTTCTATGTTTACCAAAGATCTTGATGTTGTTGATTTTTTTGTAGTTATGTTAGCAATTAATGTTGGTGGTGTTTGTGGTGGCGTGTTTGGAATCTTTATTATGTTATTTTCAAGAATCTTTGGTCCCAATGAATGGTACCTGTATACAATAAAAGATGGAATAAGTATTATGATTTGTGGGTTCTTAACACCTTGGTTTTATGCAATGACTGGTTCAGTTCTTTATACTTTTTACATATTTACAATGTTGAGATGGATACTTTTCTTACTTCTTACTATTGTTTTAGAACCTGAGGCAATGGGTCTGGAATTAAGTCTTTGTAGCATCGGTATCTTAAAATCATATGTTTACAATACGTTTATCGCAAAGACGTTTGAAGTTCCTTTAGCAAAAGTTTTCGAAGGTGGTGTGCATTTTAGCTTTGGTTTATTCGCAGTAACTTTAGCAATAATTGCGGTGTGTCTTTCTATCGGTAAGTTTGGCAAGTGGTTGGAGAAGTATACCAAATCTGATTCGGCTAGTGATAAGTGTGTTCAAGAAGAATTATCTTGGGGGGTTAATTTGTAAGATGGTTCTCACTTTATCAGAACAAGAGATGAATGAGATGGATCCTCACTGGTGTCTTGTTAATTTACATTATACTCATCCTAGATATCAGCATGCAAAAGAGCAGACGGTTTTGCAAAGAACGGGTTGCATGATGTCTGAAGCGCAACCAGGGAGAGAAAGATGGTTGTTTGAACATAGACAAATAAGGTGGTTTAAGAAATTACACTAATTGGCTTTATTTTACAAACCTGTTGGACTGTCAATGAAGCCAACTTCAATGTTGAACTCTTGCTTAATGACGTTGGCCAAGGCTTGTACTCCTGCGGTTTCAGTAGCGTAGTGACCGCCTGCGATAACGTTTAGATTGTTTTCTTTTGCAACATGATATGTATCATGTCCTGCTTCGCCAACGAGAATTACGTCATAACCTTGTTCTGCGGCTTCTGAGATTCTGCTAGGGCCAGGTTTTCCGGAGATTATCGCCACTCTTTTGATATCTTTAGGTCCAAAAGGTAGAACTGTTAGATTTGTATCTAGTTTTTGTTTTATTTTCTGTGAAAATGAGTCTAGGCTTTCGTGGAATTCTAGTTCCCCCCCGTAGCCAACATCAGAGAATGGTTTAGGATCTTTAACGCCTAACATTTTGCAGAGTTGTATGTTGTTTCCAACCTCTGGATGTTTATCTAGTGATAAATGATAACAGAATAGTGATACATCGTGTATAAGGGCTGCTTTAATCCTTGGTTTTTCAAATCCAGTTATGGACTTTATTCCGCCGTAGCCAATTCCGTGATGGACAATCAGTGCGTCACAGTTAGCTTCTTTAGCTCTAAGGATGGTGTCAACGCAAGCATCAACTGCAAATGCGATTCTTTGAATTTCATCTTTACCTTCAATTTGTAATCCGTTCACAAATCCATCATCTTTTGGATTGCATTCATCAAGTCTCATGTATTTTGTTAAGAATTCGTTTAAATTTTGTAGTTTTATCATTCTGATATGTTTCAAGGGGTAATTTATAAGTTTTTACTTTTTAGTTTGCCAAGCGGTGTGTCGAATAGATATCTAAATAATAGTAGTGGGATGCTTTGTGAGAATGGTTTGTAGGGGGTGACGTAGGCAGTGTCTGTCTTTGCTAAATTGCCGCACACTATATCTGTATGGAAATAATCTCCAACCATCAAGGTTTTCGGATTCTTGTGTAATGCCAATATTGCTTTGAGAATTATTGGTTCTGGTTTCTTGAATTCTTCTGCAATAAGTGGTTCTAGGTTTGAATTTTCTAATAATACTTGAGTTGTTTTGTTCGTTTTAGGATCATAATGGTATGCTGCTAAATTGTCATTCTGAACTCTAAGTAGAGTGAGTCTTTTTTCTCCTTTCAATCTGACCAATTTATTGGCTGGAAATAAGTCTCCATATACTAATCCAATCCTGAGAAATTCTTTAAATGATGAGTTTGAGACTATTTCACTTTTTTTTGATATTTGCTGTAGAGTTTTTTCGAATTTTGAAGCTCTCTCGTAAGCGTGATCTTTTTGTAAGGTGCAATCGCGGTCAAGAAGGATAAGTTGATACTGTTTTTCTACTTTGGTGATGTCGTTTATGTCATCAAACCAGTGGGTAACTTTGAAGTTCTCTCTTTTTCCATAGAACTTTTTACGATTTCTTAATGCTCTGCCGGCTGTGTGTATGAAATTGATCATACGCTCTTTTTGTTTGTGTGGTTTATAAAGTTTATGTGATTTTGTTCATCTAGGATTTCATCAAATGTTTCTTTATGGATTATCAAAGGATGATTCTGCATTAATGATCTCTTATTTTGTTTACCTATTGCATATATAACTGGCTTTTTAGTTCTACTTGCACTAGATATGGCTATGCCCAGTTCAACATACATGTCAGTTCCTGCCTGGTCGCTAATTAATACAAATACGTCTGTTTTGCTTATGGCGTGAGATATTTTCCCTGCAATTTTGTTGCAAAGTTCTTTGTGTTTGAATATTGGGTAAAGATCTTGTAGTTGGGTCCAATCATACGAGACATCATCTCCCAGAAATCTAAGCATTTTTATTATTGATTTTACTTTATTTCGGTGTTTTGTTCTAGATGCAAGGTACCATTTTTTCATTTTTTGAATTGTACATATTCTGAATAAACGGGCCAATCATTTTTAATTGTGTTGTGGTCTTTGTATTCTTCTGCTTTAATCCATTTGTATTCGTCGTGGTCGGTGCTTAAGGTCACTTTATTATTTTCTGTAGTGCACTCGAAATATATTACTACAATTTGCCATTTTTCGTTTTTCACACTGGGGCGTTTTTCCGAAATACAAATTGGTCTGCCTATCTGTACTTCTAGACCGGTTTCCTCTTTTATTTCTCGACTTAAACTTTCCTTGAAATTTTGTCCTTTTTCAACTCTGCCACCAACAAGATCAAATTTTCCTGAATGAGCACCGTCTTTGTATTTTGTGGATTCTTTCAGAATGAGAATTTTTCCTTGATGTGCTATGAACGCTTTTGTTGCTACAAAGAGTCTGTCAATCATGTCTTGTTTGCTTGTTTGATTATATAAATATTTGAGGGACTCCGCGAGGGGACAAAAAGGACACTTTTTTATACTTGTGATGTGTATGTCTTTTTATGGAATATCTTGTTTTATTGAGAAACTTGGGATTCACCGAATATGAAGCTCGTGTGTATCTTGCTCTGAGTAGGTTAGGGGTTGCAACTGCTAGAGAAATTACCTGGGATAGTAAACTTCCTAAAAACAAAGTATACGAAATGCTCGGAAGATTAGAACGAGATAACAAAATTGTTACTTTGCCAGTTAGTCCCCGAAAATATAAAATTGTGGATCCAAATAAGCTAAAAGAAGTTGTTGATCAGAAGAAGGAAACGATTAATGATATTGGGACGCAGCTGGATAGATTTTTAAAATTTGTATCATTACCACAGCGAAATGAGTTCAAAGAGTTTTTTTGGGTGATTAAGGGGCAGGATGCCATTATTGATAGGATTGCTGAAGAAACGAGAAAAATACAACGTGAATCTTTTGGGGTGATGCGCCATTTGAGGGCTCCGCCTAAAACTATACGTCTTTCGAGAGAAGCTATTGAAAGGGGGGCCAAAATTAAGTTAATTTCTTTATGGGATTCTAGCATTGTCGATGCAGTTAGAAAATGGGAAGCGATCGGCGCAGAGGTGCGTGTTTATGATGAAAAAAAAATGGGATTTGTCGGCACGAGATTTAGTATATTTGATAAAAAAAGTTGTAGAATTACGATCGGTAAACCCGAAGTAAAAAACAAAGAAGATTATATTACTCTTTGGGCTGAATCGCCCAGCTTTGCTAATATGTTAAGAAATCAATTCTTAAGCATGTGGAAAGATGCTAAACCTATTAGCTTTTTCTTGAAAAACTATCCGAAGTAATTAGGTTTGGCTTTTAACATCTCTCTAGCTTTAGCAGCAGTGAAATGATCTTGTAGCTCTTCGTATTCTTTCTGAATTTCTTGATTTGCTGAAGGTCTTACTTTTTTCAATGCATCTTCAAAGTTATCCAGACTTACATTTTCTGTATTCATATCATCCCTTAGTGCCAATATTGCAGCTTCTCTACATACTGATTGTATGTCTGCGCCAACATAGCCGTCTGTCTTGTCTGATAGGGTTTCTATTAATTTTTCTCTCTCTTTTATTTCTTCAGGTTTTAGTTTCTCTCTCTCTTTTTTAACTGAATCTTTTTCTATTACTGCCTTGTCTGCAGCCATATCGGATGTACTAGTTTTACCCTTTTTTTTGGTTGCTGTCTTAGTTATTTTGGCTTTCGATTTCTTAAGGGTAATCGGCATATTAGCGGTATGTATTTCAAATATCTTTTTTCGAGTTGCTTTTTCTGGAACTGGAGTTAGTATGATTCTATCGAATCTTCCAGGTCTTAGCATCGCAGTATCAACAATATCTGGACGGTTGGTTGCACCAATAATAACAACGCCGTGCATTTCTTCTAAGCCGTCGATTTCTGTTAAGAGCTGATTAACAACTCGCTCGGTTGCGTGAGAGTCGGGTGATAATCCTCGTCTCGGAGTTAGGGCGTCAATTTCATCAAAGAAAATAATACATGGTGCGGTTTGTCTGGCTTTTTCAAAGACTTTTCTTACACCTGCTTCTGATTCCCCTACCCATTTTGACAATAGTTCTGGGCCTTTTACAAGTATGAAGTTTGCTTTAGATTCATGGGCGACAGCTTTAGCAAGCATAGTCTTGCCAGTTCCTGGTGCGCCGTAAAGCAAAACACCTTTTGGAGGTGATATTCCTAAACGTTTGAATGCTTCAGGATGTTTTAATGGCCAATCAACAGCTTCTTGAAGTTCTTGTTTAACATCATCTAATCCGCCAACATCAGTCCAAGAAACGTTTGGAACTTCTATTAGAACTTCTCTTAGTGCAGATGGCTTAACTGTTTTTAGAGCTTCAAAAAGATCTGCTTGAGTTATCTGGAGTTTTTTCAACAATTCTTCTGAGATGGCTTCTTCTTCGTAAAGTTTTAAATCTGGGAATATTTTTCTTAATACAATCATTGCAGCTTCTTTAGCTAGTGATTCTAGGTCTGCTCCAACAAAACCGTGAGTAACTTCTGAAATTGCTTCAAGATCTACATCTTTAGATAAAGGCATATTTCTAGTATGGATTTTAAGAATGTTAATTCTACCCTCTTGATTTGGGACGCCGATTACGATTTCTCTATCGAATCTTCCAGGTCTTCTTAGTGCCGGATCAATAGAATTAGGAATGTTAGTTGCGGCAATCACAACAACTTTACCTCTGGATTTTAGACCGTCCATTAGTGCAAGAAGTTGAGCAACAACTCTTCTTTCTACTTCGCCTTTACTTTCCTCTCGTTTAGGTGCAATGGCGTCAATTTCATCAATAAATATGATGGATGGTGATTCTTTTTCTGCTTCTTCGAATTTCTTTCTTAAGTTTTCTTCCGATTGTCCATAATATTTACTCATGATTTCTGGACCATTAATAACGAAAAAGTTTGAGTTGGTTTCACTAGCAACAGCTTTTGCAAGTAGTGTTTTACCAGTGCCGGGAGGGCCGTGTAGCAAAACACCTTTTGGTGGTTCAATCCCCAGATGTTCAAAGATTTCGGGATGTTTTAATGGCAGTTCTACCATTTCTCTTACTTTTTTTATTTCTTCTCTTAATCCACCAACGTCTTCGTATGAAACTTCGGGAACTTTTTCCTCTTCCTCTAGTGCTGCGGCCTGAGGGTTAAATTCAACTTCAGTGGTGTCTGTTATGATTATAGGAGCTTTCGCGGGAGTTGTTGAAACAACTACAAATTTTATATCTCCAAATCCGAAATTTAGTATTCCTTCTGGCGAATCAAACATGCTTTCTATTTGTTCAAAGAAAGGGTTATCGCTTAGTGTAGTTCTTCTTCTTCTTGAACCGCCTAGTGATATTAAATCTCCTTTTACAACAGCTCGCCCTAATAGATTTTGTTTGAACAAGTTTGGAGGTGCTCTTATGTGAACGCCTTCTCTTGCAGGTGCGATTATAACTTTTTTAGCTTCCTTAATGTCTGCTTTTCTGACTTTTACAACTTCGCCAATACCAGTTTTCGCATTTCTTCTGATAAGTCCATCCATACGTATGATTTTTAATCCGATGTCTCCAGGTAGCGCTCTATCTGCAAGGGCTACGGTTTGTCTTTCGCCTTGTATTTCTAGAACGTCTCCAACTCTTACTCCTAATTCTTTCATTGTGTTAGAATCAATCCTAACAATACCCTTGTTAACATCATCTTGGATTGCTTCTGCAACCTTTAAACTGGTTTCTTTAGCCATTTTTCAGAATTTTTAAGCTTAGTTCGCTTAATAAACTTTTTGGTGTTATAAAAGAAAAGAAAGAAAGAGTGGTTTATTTCTTAACCACTGGAGTTCCAAGCTTGGCTTTTGGTAGAGGTATTGATGGTGGAAGGTTAACTTCCTTACCTATCATAAGTGCTTGGATGTTTGCTTTTGTAAGTATATTATTGAGAAGCGTGTCTAGAACATCTTTTGTAAGCTTTTTGTTCTTTTTCCAATTCTCTGCGACTTCTGTCATTTTCTTCTCGTCCTCGATAGAAATGACCTCGCCAGTAAGAACGATCTCGCCAATCTTTGGTTCGTAAGTCGAGATGTACTGGAAAACATACTTTAGAGCTTTCTGCTGAGTCTTGCCAAGAGATAGCTCTGTCTCGGATACATCCTTGATTGCGATGTTATTTTGAATTTGAATTTTACCTTTGATAGGTGCTTTTTTCTCTGCTACAATTTTTGTGAAATTAAAACTCACTATTGCCATGTTATATCACCACCTTTCAGGATAAAGAAGTACTATTTAAAGATTATGAAGACCGTTAATTGCCTTTTTAAGTGTTTATAGAGGCCTTCGAGGTATGTTTTATATAGTATTTCAGATATTTAGTGGATTATGAGTAAGGTGCGATTTATTAAGGATTTTGCTGAATCGGCTAATGAAGCTAGAACACAATTTGCGAGTTCTTTCTTTAAAGGAGATAAAGTAGCTATTAAGATGCACATGGGTGAGAAGGATAATTTGCACTTTTTGCGTCCAAAAGATGTTAAGCCTTATGTTGATGTGTTGAAGGATTTGGGTGCTGAACCATTTTTGTTTGATTCTATTGTGATGTATCCTGGCGGGAGAGATACAGTTGAGAAGTATTTGGAGACTGCTAAGGAGCATGGTTATACCGAAGAAGCGATTGGTTGCCCTATTGTGATTAGTGATGATTATGTTGAAGTTGAAACACAAGATATGAAGTTTCAAGTTTGTAAACCACTTGCGGAAGCAGATGGTGTTCTGGTTTTAAGTCATGTTAAAGGTCATCCTTGTGCCGGTTTTGGTGGTGCTATTAAGAATTTGAGTATGGGTGGCGCTACTAAGAAGAGTAAAGGTGATATGCATAGTGGTTGTAAACCTAACTTAACTGGTAAGTGTACTGTTTGTGGCACGTGTGAGAAATTGTGTCCTGCAAAATCTTGTACCGTTAAGTCTGGAAATTTTGTTAATGATGATAATGCGTGTTGGGGTTGTAGCATTTGTATAGTGCAGTGTCCTGAGAGAGCATTAAGTCCAAAGGTTGCATTGTTTGATGATTTACTTGCGCAAGGTGCTTATGCTACGGTTAAGGCATCTAAAAAAATATTCTGTGTTAATATTATTAAGAACGTTTCGAAATATTGCGATTGTATGTCTGGTGAGAACCCTATTGTTGCAAAGGATGTTGGTGTGTTGTTTAGTGCCGATCCTGTTTCAATAGATAATGCCGCGGTTGATTTACTTGACAAGGCAGAGGGTCGAGATTTGTTTAATGATGAAAATCACAAAGATCCTAAATTGCAGTTAGGTTATTCTCAAGATTATGGTATAGGTACGTTAGAGTATGAGTTAATATGATTGTAAGTAGAAGAGAATTCTTTGAGGATAAGGATAAGTTCTTGTCTTTAATCAAAGATGGGGCAGTTTTTATTATTTTGACAGATACTATTTACGGTTTGAGTTGTGATGCAACTAATCCTGCAGCTGTTATAAAATTACGTCAGCTCAAAGGAATGGGTTTTGATAAACCTATGTCGATTATTGCACCATCTAAAGAATGGATTAAAGAAAATTGTTTAGTTTCTTCTCTTGATAAGTTACCTGGGCCGTATACGTTTATTCTTCCATTGCACAATAAAAGTTGTGTTAGTTTTGAAGTGAATAACGGATCTGATGCGTTAGGTGTTAGAATTCCTGATCACTGGTGTAGTAAATTGTGTTCTGAGTATGGTGTTCCTTTGATTACTACTAGCGTGAATGTTACTGGAAAGCCTAACATGACTTCGGTTGATGATTTGGATCCTTCTATAAAGTCAAAAGTTGATTTTATTATTGATGAGGGCGTTAAAGAAGGGAAGGCTTCTACAATTATTGATTACCGTGATGGTGCTGAGAAGGTTTTGAGAGAATGAGATTACTTGATGTGCATTTACATTTAGATCATCCGAGTTTTGATAAAGATAGGGATGAAGTTGTTCAACGTGCAGTTGATTCTGGAGTTAAAGTTATGATTACTAATGGTATCAATCCAAGAACTAACAGAATTTCTTTGAAGTATGGTGAAGTGTACGATGAAGTTAAAGTGGCTTTAGGAATCTATCCTACAGAGGTCTTGGTAGCTGAGGTTGAAGAGGGATCTCAAAGAGAAATTGTCGAAAAGTTTGATGAAGATGAGGAAATTGCTTTTATTGAATCGCAAAAGGACCAGATTGTTGCTGTAGGTGAGTGTGGCATGGATTTCTATTGGATTCAAGAAGGTAAAGATAAGCAACGAGTGTTGTTTCAAAAAATGATTGATTTGGCTAAGAGGATTGAGAAGCCCATTATTGTTCATACTAGAAAAGCGGAATTGGAATGTATTGAGATGTTGGAAAAGAATGAAATGAAAAAAGTGTTGCTACACTGTTTTGGAGGTCGTCTTCATTTAGCTAAACGTGCTGCAGAGAATGGGTGGTACTTGTCTATTCCTCCTTCAATTGTGCGGAGTACGCACTTTCAACGTATTGTTGAAGAAGTAAAAGTTTCTAATTTATTGACTGAGACCGATGCTCCTTATTTAGCTCCGGGAAAAGATCAAAGAAATGAGTCTGCTTTTGTTAGTGAGACTGTTAAGAAGATTGCCGAGATCAAGAAGATGGACGCTAATGAAGTTGCAGAGATTATTTTTATGAACTACCAACGGTTGTTTCTTTAGTCGTTACAGTCGACGATTTCCATTAAAGCGTTGTATGCTCTTGTGGCATCTTTTTTGTTTACTATGAATATTAATTCTGTTAGTGTGGAGATGTTTTCATAGACGTTTATGTTGTGCCAATGTAGTTTTCTTGTGGCTTTTGCTAATATTCCTGGTGTGTAGAAGAAATCTTTTGAGAAACCCATCGCTAATGAGACTAAATTCTTATCAACGTTTAACTTTTTCTCATCAGAAAGAAGATCTAGTGTGTCTTTTAGATATTTCTCACTCATTACTATGTTGATTTCATAATTTCCTTGTATTATGTTTAAAGTGTCTCCTTTATCAAAGTCAACTAGCTCGTATATCTTTCTTAATGATTTCAGGAGTGAAGGGGACTTTACGAATGCAACATCACATAGTCCACTCTTTAGAATTATTTCTGAATAGAATTCGAATTCAGGGTTCATTTGTTCTTTTTGAGATAATTTTTCTTGATAGCGCCTTAAGGCCATTATGATTGCGGTTTCTTTTACTTCTTCTCCAAGATTTTTCTCTATGCTTGGTTTGAGATTTTCTGCAAGGTTTGCATAATTTATTATGTTTTGAATTAATGCTGCCTGTATTATTGGTCGCTTTTCTAAGATCTGTCGTACTATTGTTGATACGTTTACCATGGATTTTGGATGTGATAACACTATTTAAACTTTTTTGTTATAATAATAACATCATGTTAAAGTATTAGCTCCCGTAGATCTTTCGGATGAGATCGATTGGTATAAAGGCAGGAAGTTCAGTATTTCGTGATGAGGCGTGCTATTCTGAAGTTGCAGGTATGCTTGCTTTATTAACCGAAAGCTATGAACGGATTTTTTTTGTGGTCTCCGCTTTGGAAGGAGAAACGGATCGTACGATAGATAGTATTGCTGCTGATTTTGCCAAACGTTTAGAAGCCGATAGTGCTACATTAAGATCAGAGCTTGATAATGCCTTGAGGGGTAATCCTACGCCATATGATGGTGAGTTTAATACTACTGATGTTGCTTCTAGGCTTGTTACACCTGAAGGAAATTCTGTAAGAAATATTGCCTCGGAACTGGAATCCTTGGGTGTATCTGTGGCAACTATGGAGCATGGTCCAAACTATCCTTTAGTGGGTTTGAATAATGGCCAATATTTATATGCGACTCCAGATCTTATTGCATCTCATTCGGTTGCTTATGACTCACAAGTTGTTGTGGTTCCAGGTTTTGGTGTGCGTAATAGTGATGGCGAAGTTATGTGTACTGGAAGAGGATCTTCTGATTTAACTTTGGTACAGATTGCTCAAGTTTATGGTTTGCCTGAGATAGTTTATTGGAAAGGTAAAGATGCTGGAGGTTTTTGGAGAACTCCTGGAACTGCGGCTGATGGAATTCTTGAAACTATGACTAGAGATGAAGCAAGAGCCAGATCTGATGAAAAAGTTTTAGATTCTAGAGTTTATGATTTTCGTGGCGATATTAGA
>Ga0233431_1005550_pt1 | contig 12139 bp, 10 predicted proteins | sample SI_118_April2016_FD_179867 | JGI IMG/M metagenome (GOLD analysis project Ga0233431, IMG submission 179867) | Seawater microbial communities from Saanich Inlet, British Columbia, Canada - SI_118_April2016_200_MG | ecosystem: Environmental > Aquatic > Marine > Inlet | place: Canada: British...
TATTAATTCCGGGTTGATCTCTTTCAGTTTGTCATACCCCAATCCCAGGCGCTCCATGACACCGGGCCTGAAATTCTCCATTACCACGTCTGCATCCTTGACCAGACGGTATACAATTTCCAAAGCTTCAGGTTTTTTCAGGTCCAGGCTGATGGCTTTCTTGTTGCGATTAACGCTGAAAAAATAAGCTCCTTCTCCACCTTGCTTTGGAGGTCCCATCCTGACGGTATCACCCTTCGGCGGTTCTATTTTTATCACGTCAGCGCCTAGATCCCCCAGCATGGATGCTCCAAACGGTCCCGACAGCATATGGGTAAAATCCAGAATTTGTATTCCCTCCAGAGGTCCTTTTGCTTTTTTCATGATTCCTTTATTGCCTTAGTAGTTGCCTGTTTATCAATTACGTCCTGTTCAATCCAGAGTGAATGATTTATCAACCCGTGGGCTTCCAATTCAATTTTCAGTTTTCGCCCAACCGTGCTCCCCTGTTTTTCGTCAACCGGTTTATCCCAATAAAGGCAGACCATATAGTCTCCGGCGATAAGCTTGTTGGTATAAAATTTGATTACTCCCTCACCGGATTCCAGTTGTGCGGTTCTTACACTTTCCCGAATTAAGGATTTAAGAGAGCTCGATTGATGATTTCCAGATCTGACTCGAATGACTTCTACATTTAGTTCCATTCGGTATCCAAGATTGAGATGAATTTTGCAGCATCTTATACAGCATTGAATGTGCCAAAATAAATTGCTTATATTTTACATAGAGTTAGAAGAATTTATGAAAAGCTGCTGTATCTTATTTGACATTTATTGGTGTCGCATGCGATGTTATCGAAAAAAACTATCACATACGACACCAATAAATGTCTGGAGAATTAGTGGATATCGAAGAAAGAGAGTTCTTTATGGAAGGCACCCTGCGAATCTGTGGGAGCTTGGAAATTGAGAAAGCACTAAAATCATGTTTTGATTTTATCAGCAATACCATTCCACTCGATGAGATCTTCCTTCACTACTACCATGAAGAAACCGGCTCCACACGGATATTTGCCATGGCAGACCGGACAGAAGGAAAACCGATGGATCTGACGATCACATGGTCCCTGGAAATGAGAAAATGGTTGGAGAGTGATGATTTTCCATTAAATCTAATTGTCAACCGTGCAAAAGAACATCCAATTTTTGTTCCTGGCAAAAAAGTGTTGGGAAAAGGGAATTCTTCAGTCATACTAGTTCGACTTGACGTTGAAGATCAGTGGGTCGGGGCGGTGACACTTTGGGCAAACAGCTGGGACCGTTTTACAGATGAGCATCTAAACCGGTTCCTGTTGCTGAAACGCCCATTCACAATCGCTCTTTCAAACAACAGACAGTACCGGGAACTTCTGGGTCTGAAAAATATCCTGGCTGATGACAAAAGTTATCTGCAGAGGGAACTGCAGCAGGCCTTGGGAAATGAGGTCATTGGTGCCGATTTCGGATTGAGAGTTATCATGGAGATGGTCCGGCAGGTGGCGCCATTGAGAAGTCCCGTTTTAATCAGGGGAGAAACCGGCACAGGAAAGGAGGTGATTGCCAATGCTATCCACAACCTGTCCCATAGAAGGGAAGGACCATTTATCAAGGTCAATTGCGGTGCCATTCCGGAATCACTCATGGACAGCGAACTGTTCGGACATGAGAAAGGGGCGTTTACAGGTGCTCTGAAAAAAACACGTGGACGGTTTGAAAGAGCAGATAGCGGGACCATTTTTCTGGACGAAATCGGGGAGCTTTCACCCAATGCCCAGGTTCGTCTGCTTCGAGTGCTTCAGGAAAAAACCATCGAGCGCGTCGGCGGTAGTGAATCAATATCTTTGGATATCCGTGTCATCGCTGCAACTCATCGCAATCTGGAGGACTATGTTTCAAAGGGCCTTTTCCGGGAAGACCTGTATTTCCGTCTCCAGGTGTTCCCTATTCCCATACCGCCTCTAAAGGAACGTTTGATTGATATTCCGGCACTGGTTCACCATTTCCTAGCAAAAAAAACCCGGGATCTTGGATTCTCCAAAATTCCAGATATTGCTCCGGGAGCCCTGAATCGGTTATCAAATTATCATTGGCCGGGAAATGTCAGAGAGTTGGAGAATCTGGTCGAAAGAAGTTTTATTCTCAATCCTTCCGGCCCTATTCAATTTGAGACCTTGGGATACAAGCAGTTAATGGAACATTCAGAATTGAAAATTGTATCTAGTGACGATCCTCTGACCCTCGGGGAGGTGAATGCTAGCCATATCAGAAAAGTTTTGAACATGACAAACGGTAAGGTTGGTGGAAAAAATGGTGCGGCTGAACTCCTGGGCCTGAACCCATCAACACTCCGCCACAAAATGCGGAAGTTGAATATCCCCTTTGGACGTGGTCCCGGGTAACGAATCGAAACAATAGATGAGAAGATAAGGAGTATGGACACAACTGAATTCAAGGGGATTTCCACATGATGAAAAGAGAGTTGTCAATAAGATATTCTATTGTGATTACTCTATATGAGATTCTTCACAACCGGTCAAAAAAGTTTAGAACTTCAGAACTCCTGAATTGGGGGACTTTAATTTGATACCAATTCGTATTTCAGCTTAAAATTTGTCCCCGGATAGATCGTTTCCGTTTCGTTCAAACGTTCACACAACAATTGAACCGCACAATCCGCCTGCCTGTTTGCCAGCCCATGCAGTTGTACTTTCAGCGTCTTGTTATCTTCGTCGACAACGAGATCAATGTCAGCACTGTATACCTGCCGCAATAATGGGCGGGCATCGTCCTTTTTACCCAGAAACTCCCGCACCATCTGAGCCATTGCTGTTTCGGCGCGGTAGGCAATCATCTTGATCGTATCAAGCAGCTGTTTGCGAGCTGGGACTATCCGGTGGAACCGGTCCTCGTCGCCAAGCTCTTCGAAGGGGATGTGCTTTGTTGTTTGCTTCCTTTCGGCCTTCAACGATGCCAGTTCCTTCTCGATAAACTCGATTTCCTCCCGCAGCTCGCCTTTTTTCTGCTCATATTGCTCCATTTTCTTCGGAGTCAATCCGCTTTCCTTCATCTGTAGATCATGGAATTTTGCCTTTCTCCGCGACAAAACGGCGGCTTTCTTTTTGATGCTTCCTTCAAGTCGTCGATAGACAGGATTTACCACACGTTTGGTCTCGTTAAATCCATAAAGTTTATAGCCTGTCAACGCATCGATATCAAAGTTCTCCATCATGTACTTAAAGAAATTCTCCTGAGACCATCTGGAAAACATGTGGGCAGCTATCTCGACTGAACCGGCACGGTAGTCCGTGCTTAATACTGACGTCTGGTGTCCGCTTCGACACTTTCGACGTATCTCGCGCACCCAGATTTTATCTCCCAGCAACAGTCCTCGTTCAGCCAGTTCCATTTCGACAATCTCTCCATGTGGCATTTCAACCAGATGTTTTTCGAACTCCTTTTCCGGCCATCTCTCTTTCGGATACTTCTGGTATGTCTGGCAGGCGATGCGTTGCTCCCACATCCGATAAAAAAAATCCGGACTGTATCCCTCCCGATCAAATATCAGTACAAAACGTGAAAGGTACGGGTCTGCTCCCAGCTTCAAGAGGTCCGGTTGCCCGGGAACGTCGCGACACAGACGCGGAATGATTTCGTCGTCCAACATCGCCAGAAGCCCGGTCGTAAATGCGCTCGATACCGTAAAAAAAGGGCGCCCAAGAGCGTCATTTACCCAATAGTCTGTTACACCCCGCAACGCCAACTTCTGCCGGGATACGTAGCGTCGGGGCAGTTTGTTTTTCGATCCGTGGTATACCCGGACATGGCCGTCTACATAAAGGACACCTGCGGACTCTGGATCCCCTTTCATCCAATCCTCGGCCAATGCCCCACTCCACTCACAGACAGACTTCTCTTCTTCGGAAAGCAGGCCGACTTTCTCTCTGAGCGTGCGCACTTCTGGGATTCGGTCCAATCCCAGTATCTTGCCCCACTCACCTGGTTCCGTGTATCTGAGCTGCTCGACGTTTTTGACCCTGGCCAAAGCCATGAAGCCTAAAAGCAGAAAAATATTGTAGAGGCTGTAGTAGCCCTCGGGAAGCCTGAAAAACCGATTCGAAAATTTCAGTAGTCCATTCGCCAGCAATGCCGGCAGGGAAAGTAGAACCCCGCCGCCCTTGATATCGCAGAGATTGTCGAATCGTGTTTCGGCGCACTCGATCTTTCCGGTTGCGGCTGCGACCCTTTCTACCGTCCGAGTGCAGGCCTTGCCCATCGTAGCGTTACTATCCTCTACGCTTCGCCCGCTTTTGTTTTTTTTTCATCCAGCGGACGTTCAACCAGCTTTCCCGCACGAATCGCCCGGTAAAATGTATCCGCCTTGATACCGAGCTCTTTCGCTGTCTCAAAACGGTCTTTGCCTTCGTCGAGCATCGACTGCGCTTTTTCCAGTACTTCGGGTGTCAGCACCCGCGGGTTTTTGACAGTTTTCCGTTTCTCAAAGAAACCGGAAGGACCCTTTTCCCGGTACAGCTTTACCGACCGCTTCATGGTAATGGACGGTATGCCAAACGCCCGTACAATATCCGCTTGTTTGCAGTTGCCGTTGACGACCAGCTGGCTGACAAACATCCTGAAGCTCTTGATGTCGTCTTCCGCATGGGAAAAAATCGGAATACCTCCGTGAAAATAATAGACCTGCCCATCTCGTTTCTCGAAACCGAGTACGGGAGAAATCATCGTCGTCCCTTCGGGAAAAACCGGAAGAACCATCTGAGCCATTTCTCTCCTTTAATTCGAATTGATACAAACCGATTACTGTCGATTCAGTATCTTTAGCAAATCCGGCCCTTCCAGGGAATGATGTTTTATAGGTTTTGCCAACAACTGCAAAACCCTTTGTATTGCTTGATGTTTTTCTCCTTTTTGGTCAACAAGGGCCATTGTTGCTAAGGGATAAGCTCAGGAGTTCTGAACTTGGAGAAAAAGATGAATTGTGGGTTCCATAGACCCGCTACTCGATCTCCAACACAATAAAATTATTACTCTTTTTTCTCTTGTTCAGCGGAGATGTTTATTGGATGTTTTTTCAGTGTAACCTTTACCAATAGAAACAACCTAAAACCGTCTGATTTGATTGAAGTAATCGATCCAAACCCATTAATCAAACTTCACTCAGTACAAATCTGGATCGATCAGAAAGAATGGGAAGCGTCGGAGAAGATTTTTTGTGAGGATGATAGGCCGGAACAACTACGATTTTTTCTTTCGTTTCTTCTTTTTCCCGTTCGACAACGATGAGACAGCCTCCCTCAACTTCGGCAAATCTTTCTTCTTGTATCCCAAAGTGGTTTTGATATCTGAGTGACCAAGCAGATCCCGTACATGGCTTATGTCGTAGTTTTCTTCGTTCAACAACCTTGATGCAACCGTTGCCCTGAACCCATGCAGTGGTTTGATCCCTTTCACACCCAGCTTATTGAGGTGTTTCTTGAATCCGGCTGTCAGGTTATCTGCAAACTTGAAATAGTGATCACCCCGTCCACTGTCCAAGAACCAGACCTCACCCTTTTTCCTGCGATCCAGATCCTTTTCTAAATATGTCTTCAGAACAGGCGATATCGGGATGTCTTTTTCTCGACCTTCCTTGATGTGTTCCCCCCGAATCTCGATAATGTCGTTTTTCATGTCGATATTGGAAAGTTTCAAGTTTATCAACTCCCCTCTTCTCATTCCGGTGAATGCTAACATGTAATAAGACCGCAATTGCATCCTATAGGTGGTCTTGTACCGCACGGACTTATTGATCTTGAGTAATTTCTTGATGCGTTTAACCAACTTGCGCTCATCTTCATGACTTAAGGTAACCGGTTCCCTGGCGACCACCTTCACCCTGTCAATCTTGATTGGTCTGTCAAAATATTCCAATTTGTAACACCAGTTTAGAAAGGTCTGGAGTTCTTGCAAGCGCTTGTTGACGGTATAGGGAGCATTCCCAATCCCCTCAAAATAATCGATCAGATGCGTCACGTTCTCTGGACTGAAGTCACAAAGGGGATGATCATCGTTGACCATCAGGTAATAGCGCTTCAGATCTGTGGATTCCCGAACGGTTAGACGAGATCGAGTTGCTTCCCGGCCTGCGATCCAACGATCCATCACCTCACTGATCAGGGGGAACTGCAGGCGGCGATCTTCTTCTGCCTTTTCATGAAGTAGGTATTCCAGTTTTTCGTTGTAGAGGTAGTCGAGGTAATGGACTTTCTCAGTCTTGGATCTTTTACTGCGTCCTCGCTTGGTAATTTTGTATTGGTAATCTTCCAGATCACAGAGCTTAATTCTACGGGGAAGTTTGTTAGGGTTGACACGAAACCGACCAATGACGGCTGTCTCTGTGAATATATACTTCCTACGTTTTCTGGACATAGGTCTGCTCCTGTAAAAAAGGGTGCTGATTCAAAAATATGTTGGGAAGTTATTGGGCCGGGTGTTTAACCCCGACCTGTTTTGATTGCCTCTTCAACCTCTGAAAGTGATTGGTCGAAGGATTGTTTGTGCTGCTTCTTCATTTCCTGAAATGCTTCTATTTTGGTCAGACGAGGTAGAACACCTTTGTTGAAAGCCTTCATCTCCTCTAGGAGTTGCCGGTTGATGGTGTTGCTTTGTCTGACTACTTTAATGAGTTCAGGAAGTAGGGTTTCCAGTTTTGACATGGGGAGTCCCCTTACTAATATCCTATCACAATGCTATATAAAAATCAATGTAATGGGAGTTTTAAAGGGGAGGTGTACTTCACCTGTTGTTTGGATTTGGGGGAGTTACTTGTGGTGCTGGTTCGTGCCGTTGGGGCAGGATCCAAAAACGGGTAAGGTCAACCTCCGGGCGATGACTTATTCATCGCTTAGAGTTTGATTTACCCGTTTGAAAGAGACTCTTTTTTGGGGGGATAGAAAAATTCCTAGATAGCGCTTTTTGACTTTTTGTTGTTGAATATATATGCTGGCATTATGGCAAGCTGGCAAATAGTCTCACAATAATAAAATTGAGGATAAAGATGGTAGCCAAGAAGAAAGCAAGCTCAACAAAGATGAAAAAGGTATCAAAATGGGGAAGCAAGGAGAAGAAAGTCAAAATGACTTATTGGGTGATTGAAGAAACAGCGAATAAGATACGAGCTATTGCGACAAGTGAAGGAAGATCTCAAGGTGATGTTGTGAGTGAATACATGTCTAAATTGGTCAACACAAAAGTTAGTGGCAATAAAAACATCTTTCCGATCCCAAAACGGAAAACCACATCTGAATAATTCCCTCCCAAGAAATATGCTGGCATGCTGGTAATTATCAAATCTACATTGCTGGCATACTGGCAAAAATAAGTACTCTTCCCTTTTCAAATTTTCACAAGATCGTCTTTCATACCAAATATTTATTTCCAAACCGACTTGACAAAGTAGTCTTCAAACGTGCTAACCTGAAAGCGAAAAGAAGTCTATTTAGAACCCCCTGCTAAATCAGTAAACCTTCATCTAGGATTTAGCAGTTCATCATCCCCGGCATTCTATTTCCATCCGAATGCTGCTTCTGTGGGGATGTATTTCAACCGTATTTTTGAATCAGAAATAACGTCCATCATTTAGCGTACCCGAGGTACGTCCAGTGATTGGACGTTGATCACTCAACTGCTCTTTAAAGGAGAAAAGTTATGCCAGGATTAGTGCGTTAAAAAATCGGAGTAAATCTCCGGTCATCGATCTAGTTGTAGAGAACAAAAAAAATGCTGTTTACATTTCGTCCAAATCAAACCGAGTAAAGGTTGGGTGAAATATGGTGCCCACATGAAAGGGATGAAGCAAACAGTCCGTTTAATAAGAAAAGGGAAACCGCCTTCTTCAAAAACCGGTTTCCCCTGAACATTAATCTTAATAGAGAGAATAAAATGAAACTGAAACAACCTTCGTACTTAGATGTACAGTTCAAAAACATACCTTCAAAGCTAAAGTCTTGGAATCAGTGGTTGGTCTGGTGTGCTGAGCTTGATGAAGATGGAAAGACTTGGAAAAAGGTTCCGTATCGATCTGATGGAAACAGAGCTGATTACACCGATGCGTCTGACTACATGAGTTATGATGAAGCAAAGAAACAGCTTAGATCAGGTGATTACAATGGGCTGATGTTTGCGGTGACTGAAAATGATCAATTCACAGCTGTAGATATTGATCACTGTATAATGAAAAACGGGAACTATACGAAACTCGCTACAGACATAATAGGACAGTTTGATAATACCTATTGGGAAATCTCGCCTTCGGGAAAGGGATTACGGGGATTTGTTATCGGAGAAATGCCAGACTTTGATGAGTACTACCGGCACAAAAAGATCTTGGGGAAGAAACGGGAACAAAACTTGGAGATGGCTGGTGAGAACAAGCCATTTACCATAACCGGTCATCGTCTGGATGATAAGCCAAAATCCATCAAGAAGAATCAGGATGCGATTGATGCCGTGTGTGAGAAGTACATGAAACGCCCTGAGTCAAATGTGAATGTTGCTGATACCGAATCACAGGTTGTATTGACAGATGATGAGGTTTTAGATCTGTGTCGAAAGGCAAAGAACGCTTCAAAGTATGAATCTCTGTGGTCAGGTAATCACAAAGAATATGGTAGTCGGTCTGAGGCTGATCTTGCACTGTGTTCGATACTGGCTTTTTATACCCAAGACCTCAAACAGGTTGAACGGTTGTTTCGTCAGTCTGTTTTGGGGAATAGAGACAAATGGACAGATCGCTCAGATTATAGAATTTCGACTTTGACCAAAGCTATCAATGGTCAAAAAGAAACGTACAAACCGAAGACAAAAAGCCCTGATCCAGTTGAGGGTGCTGCTAAAAAACCTAAAAAGAATCTGTTTTTGGAATGGGATGAGAAAAAGCAAGCGTTCAAACTGGATGAAATGCGATTTTTGAAATGGTTGGAGATGCGAGGATTTGGCCTGATGTTATTTAATGGTCAACGGTTGCTTTTTCGATCCCAAAAAAATGTTGTGGAGTTGATTACAGAAGAAGATGTGAAATTTCATGTAATGCAATACCTGAGGAAAAAGAAACTGAAGAATGAGATAGAAGTCATACACAGGGGGAGTAGCAGAATCTTCGGGAAATGGTTCATTAACTCATTGCCCCCGAAGAAACTAAAATTCCTTTCAGATACTAAGAAACGAGCCTTTATATATTTCAAGAATGTCTTTGTTGAGGTGAAACCTAAAAGCACTAACATACATGGATATGATGAATTGGTGAAAAGGAATCGCTACGTTTGGAAGAAACAAAAGCTGAACCGAGAGTATCATGAGACAGAAGGGCAAAGTATCTTCGAAGTGTTTGTTAGAAATACCGCATCATATCGGGGAGCTGACCCAAAAGTGAAAGGGAAACAAAAAAAGAATCAATACGGGTATTTCTTCCACAAGGAGTACTATAATGTAATCCGGTCGTTTCTCGGGGAAAAGCTGCATTCATATAAAGATCAGTCTCAAGCGGTTGCGTCAGTTATCATAGATGCAAGAATATCTGAAGCTGCAGTTGATGGAGGAACTGGTAAATCATTGCTGGCAAGTTCGCTAAAGTACCTGAAGAAATCTGTTCAACTCGATGGCAGGAAAGCTAAAATCGATAGTCGTTTTGCTTTCCAGAACGTTGACCTTGAAACTCAACTGGTCGTATACGATGATGCAGCCAAGCGTTTCCCATTTGAGCTATTGTTTCAAAACATAACAGGTGACTTTAGTTATGAGTACAAAGGTATTCCGAGTGTTTTAGTCCCGTTCAAAAAAGCACCGAAATTTATTATCACGACTAATCACCCGATGGTTGGATATGGTCACTCATTTGATCGTCGGCAACATATCGTTGAAGTAAGTGATTTCTATCGCCGCAATCATCCCAAAAAAGTGCATGGGGAGAAGTTACTTTTCGATGATTGGGACTCCGATGAATGGAATAGTTTCTTTGGGTTTATGACCGAGTGCCTTCAGTTCTATCTAAAGAATGGATTGAAGCACAAGTATTCTGAATCATACGAGGAAGCCAAACTTCGGGATGCCTGTTCCCCATCATTTGTCGCATGGGCAAAAGGATTTTTTAAGATTGGTAAGACATACAAAAAAGAAACCTGCTATCAGGATTGGTTGAAGTACAGCGGCCTCGAAAGCAAGGTATATACTCAGCATAAATTTTCGGGTGTGTTGAAAAAGTATGCAACAGGTAAAAAACATGCAATCAACCCTAACTCGCCAGGGGGTCGAGACCGGAGAAACAGCGTGGACTACATAACGCTTGTGAAAAAATCCAAGAAAACGAAAAAGGCAAAGAAATAAGGTTGCAATGATGCCATATGGTTGCCTTTTGTGAGGTATTATTCACAAAAAATAGTCCAAACAGTCCAAAGTCAGTCCAAACTGAAATCCCCTCTTTGGACTGGCTTTGTGTCTGTAGATTCCTATAAATAGGGTATGTACGATTTTAGTCCAAACTACCAAAGTTTTTTCTACTTTTTGAAATTTTCTTTTTTCTTGTGTTTTCATAAGAAAAGACCTTAAAAACAGCAGATATATTAAATTTAGCAGTAAAAAACGGATATTTTGTGGATCTTCTTCACAGATAATATACTCGAAAAACTTTGGTACTTTGGACTATCTCTAAAAACCAGCATCTTTATCTCGTTAACCGGTCTTCTGTGACTTTTTATTTGCCATTAGACCTCGTTCCATAAAAACACCGGTTTGGACTAAATCAGTCCATAGTCCAAACCTCTGTCCCCGCCTGGAGTAAAAAAGGCGGTTTTTACAAGGAATCATCCCTGTAATTGAGAATTACCCTGAGAAACCCTCTTCTCATACATATTTTGAGCAGGAAAGTCTGTTCCATTAGGCATATTTCCCTTTAAACGAGGCTTTTTTCTCTCACAAGGGTTATTCCCCTCTGTGTTTCCTGCCCCCAAAGGAGACACATATGGTATGCCAGCATATTCTGGTTCTCAGTAAATGACAGCATGCCAGCATTAATACCACGTCTCAAAAGCAAACCAGTTCCAGACAAGTAAACCATTTTGCAGGGTTTCCCTTTCAAAACGGGTAAACCAGATAGTGCTGACCCAAGTTAATCGTATTTGATTTGGTAATAGATTCTTTTGCCATCAAATCCGGTAAATGAGTTGGTAGCAGTCAGATTTTTTCTTATCGGTCTTATTTAAGACCGGTTTTTTTAATCCTAAATAATAGGAGTTGATTATGTTGACTATAGCTGAAGGATCCGCCTTTTCTCCAATTCAACACATGGATGAAGGCAACAACTTTTTTTCTTTTAATGAAGAGATATTGTACGCAGGTTCTTTGTTTTCAAACATTCGCCGTCAAGAAAAGAGAAGTTGGCGTAAATCGAAGATTCGATATGGGGTCTTTGATCAGGAAACAATTCCGTTTCTGGTCTTTGAGATTGCAGGTGCCATGGAGAGTATCCATACAGTTCAGGTGAGTTGTCCAACTGCATATAACTTCGACCAATTCAATGATGAAATCTTGTCATTTTTGCTGTTATGTGAATTTCCTTCAACTCAGATAAAGGTACTGCGATCTTTCAAAATCAAATCTCATGTGCTGATTCATCTCATCAAGAGAACCATTCAGGCAAAAGAACAGTTCAAAGATAATTTTGAGATGGAAACCAAGCGAGTAATGAGTATGTATTCAAATACTGACATGGTTAAAGGCACGTCCATGAATGCGGGATTGGCCAGCGGTCATCCAAATTTGAAGTATTTCTCATATGTCCATGCAGCTTAGTTGTCTGTCTCTTGGACACAAAGGGTAAAATGCTGCACTAAGATTGTACAAACCAATACCGGCCTCAATTGAGGTCGGTTGTATTTAACTATAAACGGAGCATTAAAATGACATACAAAGATAGAATTCTTGCTGTTTGTAATGACGACGAAATCAGAAAGATCATTTTGGAAACCAACAAGAGTATTAACATGCCCTTGGAGGATTTACCAAATGAGTATACTGAGGAATCTGAAGTTTGCCAGAACTGTCTTGAGATATTGGAACGGGAATTCCTTATCAAC
>Ga0233431_1005553_pt1 | contig 12128 bp, 9 predicted proteins | sample SI_118_April2016_FD_179867 | JGI IMG/M metagenome (GOLD analysis project Ga0233431, IMG submission 179867) | Seawater microbial communities from Saanich Inlet, British Columbia, Canada - SI_118_April2016_200_MG | ecosystem: Environmental > Aquatic > Marine > Inlet | place: Canada: British...
GGAACCTTTTTGGAACTCTCAAGCTATCTGATCCGTGCTTGCATTAGGCTATATGCATACTTTTTCTATCGAGTTGGTGGATACGATGGCTTACTTTAGAGGATTTTTGGATGAAGTCCGCAAAGTGAGGGGGGAAGATCTCAAGCTGGCTCAGGTGATGTGCGATGCAGTAGATAAAACATATCAGGGGTATAGCTCAGATTGGTCAAAATCTTGCTGGTTAGCCTTTAGGGATTTCCATGTTCATCCTGATTCAGATCGCGCCCAACGCAACTGGCTGCAAGCCGAACAACGCGATATCGACCGGCGACGAGGTGATATTCTGCTCGACATTCTGGATGAGACAGCAGCAGCGATGCAAGCCTATATCGAGAAGACCCTGGCGGAAATTGAGAGCTGGATTGCGCATCTGGCCACCGGCGATCCCAGCCTCAACATCGAGAGTTTATATGCCCGAGTAAACGAATCGCTGGCGGGCGTGGAGGTCAACCATGCCCTGGACAAACGCCTGGGCAATACCAATTTCCAGACCGAGAGAACCCTGGCAAAAGTCAGCCAGATTATTACCGAACACACTTTCGAGTCCGATAATGAGATGCTTGCCGAAGCGCTGGAAAGCATCCAGTGGGAAGCGTCTCAAGGCGCTGATGGCCTTAAATTACAATGCGAAGTTGTGTTGCCCGGCGCGTCGCCGGATGCGCCGCCCGAAATCCGGGCTTTCCGGCGGGATGGTGAGAACCCGGCCGGGGATAACCTGCGCCTGCTGGTTCACCTGACCGAGCGGCCTTATTACAGCGTCCAGCACGACTACCCCCTGGCACAAGAAATCCAAAGTGTTTATCCAAATGGAACAAGTCTCGCCAATGCTCTTCAAGGCCATGCTGAACCCTTTTACCGAAAACGGCACGGCACGGTGCCGCCCGCTGTGCAACAAGCCTTCCTGCGGGTCAATGACGAGAACGATGCTGCCATTCAGAATTATTTCGATGTGCAATTCAAACCGGATTTCCTGACCGCCAATCCTAATTTAGGTGGAAGGCTAGACAAAGTATCTTCTGATGACCGTTACAAACTTTCACTGGTACGCTCGGATGATCTAATGCCCAGTGAAAGTTTCGATCAATGGCATATTTGTTTTGATCCTTACCAAGGCATGTTTGCCAATTTGATCCCCCGCGAAATTCATGTTTTCACCGCTGAGCAAAATGCCGCTTATTACGAGGGCGCTATGCCGCGCAAGCTGAAACAAAATTATCGCATCTTGCGCCCGGAGGTTGTTGCATTACTCGAAGATCGGCGGCATTTTGAGATGTTCTTCCGGGCGTATGCGCACGAGTTTATAGCAAAGATGTATGGCGAACGGGATGGCGTACGGCGCCGTTTTTGGGGCTACCAGTTGCCGCAGCATGACGAACCGTTATACCTGACACCGCCAATGGTTGACACTGAGCCTCCGAGCATGTTCAAGTTGATCCATAATTATCTTATTGGACACGATCAGCGGTCAGGCTCCGAAGAAGTTTTACAAATCCATTGGCACGATTTGCGGCAAGAACTGGCCAGGTGCAAACAGGAACTGGGGAGCGATGAGTGCACTAAGGTCTATCAAGCGCAGATGAAAGATCAGCCCGAAGGGCTTGTGAAAGCCATTTTGGCTGAGGGCGAATCGGTCAGGGATTTGCCGGCTCACCAGCATTATCGCGAACAAGCTCTAGTTGCACACCAGAAATATTTGGATCTGGCAGATGTGGCACAGTTAATCTATGTTGAAGCGGTCGAGGAACTCCAACAGCCCAACTGGTAAAAAATTGATCATTACTGCAAAGAAATATGCTATCAGGAGAAAATATCGATGAACTGCCCAAACTGTGGAAGTCCTAACGAAGAAAACTATAAATTTTGCTTGAAATGCGGCCAACCCCTCAGTCCTGACGGAGCAGGTGCAATGATCAAAACTTCTGCGCCTGCCCAGCAACTCCAACGCACACTGGCACAAGCGCGGGCCATAGTACCTCACCCGACAGCCTATGGCGGTTCTGGCAACAGCCCTTTTAATATCTGGGGGCCTTTTGCCGGATATGGCACCCGTCGTCGGCATGTGGGCTGGCTTATGGATAATCAAGGATTGCGGGCTACGGAATTGATCGATAAGGTTAATGCTAACTTCGATCAACGCCAGATACCAGGTGTCTATCTGAGCCACCTAACGCTGGTAGCTCAAGGGATTTCGGTCGAAAAACGTCCTTACTTCTTGTTGCGCCGTGGCTTGGCCAGCATTGGGTTGTATATCGCTCAATTCGGCCAAGATCTATTTGTTTCCCTGGTGTCGTACCTCAAACCTCCTGTCAGCACTTTCAGAGTGCTGATTCTAGTATTGATGCTTTTTTTCCAGACCTTTATGACTTTTGGTTATCCACTGATGCTGTCAGACGAAGTAGATAAAATAGCTAATAGTTTTAGCTTATTCAGTAGCGGAACGCCGGACATGAGTGGATTGTTGTCTTTGGTTTGCTTGGTGGGACCACTGGGGACAGTCAATACACTGGCATTGTTGTTCTTTCTTATCTACAGCTTATACAAATGGCTCACCGAGAAAGATATTTGGGCTGGACTGCGAGTGCCGCCCAACGAATTCAATGAGGATGACTTAATGGCCATGGAGAAAGCTGTTGAGCAAACCGTTCGATTATCCTTGGATGAGATCGGGCTGAACCCGGATGATTTAATACCGACTGCCGTAGGTAGTTCTCGGCGCTTGATCTAGGAGATTGATAAATGGATGAAAAAGGAATCTGTCAAAAATGTGGTTTTTTAAATGAGCTTCAAAATCAGTATTGTGAACAATGTGGAAAGCGGCTTTCTTCAGATCAAAACCCGGTAGCGGATATGCCACGAGGAAGGTATTGTCCCCACTGTAATGCAGATAACCCTATTGAAGCGATAAGTTGTGTGTACTGCGGCAGAAATATGGAATCAATAAGACACTCTTCTAGCGTATCAAATATTGGATCTCCGCCTTCATTCTTTGCCACCCGCATCGATAAACTTGGCACTCGTCTCGATGGCTGGGCAGATTTGATCGATAACGCTGCTGATAAGGCTGATGATGTGCGCTTGACGTTCGAGGCTGATCTGGAATTGCGCCAGATGCCCCAGGTAGATTGTTCGCAGCCTACTCTGACGCCCGGCGGGCTGGCTGGCAAAAGACGGAACTACTACCTGGCCCAAAGCTACATCGGCGCTACACTGGCGGTTTATATTGGAGAGTTTGGCCGGGATTTGTACGTTTCATGGGATCTCTTCGTCCGTCCACAAATCAGGTGGCGCAATATCCTGATTATGCTGGGTATTGCTGCTGTGATAGCCATTTTCCCGGCGATGAATTCCTATTCGGAGTTTAGCACCTGGATATCGTGGACAATAGCTGGATTCATCGGCATTGTCATGGTCGCGCTCACTCTTGGAAAAATGTTGCGGGGCAGTGCGAAGGCCTTCTTTGTGGAAGAGATCGATCATTTTGCCGCCGATGATGTAACTGCTACAATGTTCGCCGTGCATCATGGGTTGATGAAGGCCATAGATGCCGCTGGGCTGGATTCTTCGCTCTTACGGGCGAAAGAAACCTTCAAGGCTGGCCGTAGAGAACGGATCATCTAAGAAAATGCCGAATCGGATTTGCCCTTATTGTGGTGAAACGCATCAGCTTGATGCTCAGTTTTGTCCCAACACAGGCAATTCTTTGGATATTCCTTTGGCGGAAGATGATCGTTCTCAAAGAAAAAAATGGCCCTGGGTGTTCATTGTTGTGTTTATGCTTTTTGCTGTAGGCGTGGCGTTGGGCATCCTGGGAGGAAGGCGGCAGCAATCCTCGGGGATGTCACCACATCGAGTGACAGTCACTAGTGATAGAAGAGTGACGCGCTCTCCTAATTTTGTGACCGCAACACCGCATCAGGTCATTGCTGCTACGGCAACGCCTTTGATAACGACAGCAGTTTATCCCACATCCACAGCAACAAGGACGGCTACCCCGCGCCCCACCTTGACCAGAACAGCAACCGTCACAGATGATTCCTGGCGGGCCTGCCAAAATACTTATTCTTCTCGGTTGCATATTGGGGATCGGGCCTATGTCAGTTTTGACCCGCCTTTGCCAAATAATGTGCGTGAAAACCCTAAAATGAGCGCTGATGTTATTGGTCAGATTGATATTGGCGAAGAAATCCTGATTTTAGAAGGGCCATCCTGTTCTAACAATTGGGTATGGTGGTTGGTGCGGTCACGTAAAACCGGGTTGGTTGGCTGGACATCCGAGGGTGATATTGAAGATTATTGGTTGATACCGCTGCCGGAGGATTAATCTGAATCATGCTGATTGAACAACCAAATGTCCGTGTAATTACATCCCCTGAAGGCAAACAGGAATTAGCGCTCTTTGGGTATCAAATTCCCTATCTGCCAGATTTCCTCGCCGATCACACACTTCTGGGGCAGACTGACACAGAAAAGTTGAGCGAGGTGCTAAAGCGGTTTGAACGATTTGCGATTGGATTACGGAAGTATCGAAATTCGGCTTTTGCCTTGCGGTTTGTTTCTCAGCCTGAGGATGGCGCTGTGGATGTTTGTCTGCTGGGCCGGATCACCTTCCACAATGGACAGGCCCTAAATCAAGCTCAACGACTCGCTGCAGATCTGAGCGCTCACCTGACCAGCTTTGGTATTCCTCATAACCCTCTTGAGAGTCCGTCATCAGGAAGGCGATTTTCCTTAGACACAGCGCTTACCCCCTTTGGGATTTCTTCCGTAGTGGAGACCCGACAACACGGACGGCTTGTTCCTCTGATGACGGTGAATAAAGATGCGTATGTACTCCATCCCTATTGGCGGGCATCTGGCGCGTGCCTGGAGCCATTTGAAACAATGTTACGCCAATCTGTTGGTGTAGCGATCAGTATTTATTTACAACCCACCGAAGTAACGGATGAAGAATATGGGAGCATGGCTGAAGCCGCTCATATTGCTCAGACGCTTGCCGACCTGGACGTTCAGACTTACAGTGATACGGCGATCCGCCGCCGCCGGGACCCGGGTGCGGAACTGGTAGGGCGAATTTATGATACCTACCTGAATTCGCTTGTAGAACCTTTTATTCTTGTTGTGCAGGTCGCTAGTTCAGATCCCAATGCGGCCTGGACGGTGGCACGGTCTTTTGCTTCCAGCATAACAGAGTACTCATCACAAGATCGGGATGTAGCTGGTCAACGGTTGCCATCAGCAACCGACATTGTCACTCCATCAAATAATCACGATGCTTCAGTAGCCTATCAATCTTTCAAAACCTTAACTTGGAATCCGTGGGGGGATTCATTAGCCAGCCCCGGAAAAGAGCGCTTTCCCTATTTAGTTGGAGCGCGTGCCGCCAGCGCGGCGTTCCGTTTTCCTGTGAGTGTGCGAGGAGGGGTTCCGGGCATTCCCGTTCGTCAAAACCCGCCAGATTTCGAGCCTGGCCCGCGCCCTAATATACCTGACCGCGGAGAAATTCATCTAGGTGATTATCACCGTGGCGGCGCAGCTATGATTCATCCTCAAGCGTTGACTCGACATGCCTTGATTACCGGGTTTACCGGTAGTGGAAAAACAAACACCGTGCTTTATTTACTTGACCAGCTTTGGCGAAACCATCAAGTCCCTTTCCTGGTTATTGAATCGGCGAAGAAAGAATATCGTGCTCTAGCGCGAGTAGATGGGTTTGAAGATTTGTTGGTGCTAACGCTGGGAGATGAGACTACATCGCCTTTCCGGCTCAATCCCTTTGAGTTACTTCCCGGAGTACGGGTAGAAGCCCACCTGGGGCGTTTGCAGGCTTGCTTCGATGCCGCCTTGCCACAATTCGGCATTCTGCCTTCTATCGTTGCGGAAGCCTTGGAAGAGATTTACAAATCGAAAGGGTGGAAGTTGACTGATTTGGGAATGTCTGATGACAATCGTTTGTTTCCCACGATGCGTGATATGTTCAATCAGGTGATCCGTGTCGCAGAGAATCGCGGCTATGCTGGGGAAACCTATCACAACATTCGCGCTGCTGCGGCTGGACGGATTGGCGGCCTGTTGAGAGGCAGCCGAGGACGCATGTTTGGCTGCCAACGCTCTTTCCCTGCCAATGTTATTTTCAATCGTCCAGTAGTGCTAGAACTCAATGACCTTAATCAAGACGATAAAGCCCTCACAATGATGTTCTTGCTCACCTGGCTGCGTGAATTTCGCGAATTACATCCTCATAAGCAATTACAACATCTCACTGTTGTGGAAGAAGCGCATAATGTGCTCAGCAACGTGCAATCAGTGGGAAATACTGAAATCGCCGCGGATACTAAAGCCAAAGCCGTAGCCGCTTTTTCCGATATGTTGTCAGAAGTGCGAGCCTATGGAGAAGGTTTGCTGATTTCAGACCAATCTCCCGAAAAGCTGGCGCCGGATGCCATGCGCAATACCAACCTGCAAATAGCGCATCAATTACGAGACCGATACGATCGGGATGCTGTGGCGCGCGCCATGATCATGGATGATGCTCAACAAGAATACTTGGGGAAACTGCGCATTGGGGAAGCCGCCCTGTTTCGAACCGGCATCGAAAAGGCGACCTTTGTTCGGGTTCCCGAATATAAAGATTCGGCTGGTTTCGATTCTCTTCCCAGCGATGAATTCATCAAAAAACGGTTGGCATCTTTTCAGCAAGAATATATGTCGGCATCTTTGCCTTTCGATGGTTGTCGTTTTTGCGGCAGTCCTTGCAACTACAAGGAAGCCATCGAACCTTATACTCTGGACAAAGAACTTCATGAACGCTTCAAGCACGCGCTGATGCAATTTGATGAACATCCCGAAGCAGAACACTGGCCCAAACATTGGAGAAAAATTGCCCGCGTATGTGTTGATGCTGCGGGGCAGGCCGGTTTCCGAACCCAGATAGATGCAGCTTTTTGCTTCATGGCCCATGAGATTGATTTTCCTTTTACTACCCATATGCGAAGAGAATTTGTGAGTGCATTTAGTAGAACACCCGAAGAGGTCGGTAGATGAGAGAATGGCAGGATGGCGAAAATACGAGGCGTACAGATCAAGAAATATTTCCTGATCAGCATTACGGCGATGCAAAAGGCCATACCCTAACCATGCGCACCTATCTGGGGAGCAGCGATTCTTACTACTTGCGTGTTTTTGATGACAAAAATACACCCCAGACGCCCGACAACCCAAGTTTTGGGGATACTGGACGGGCAAATATTAAGTTGGAACGAGATGAGCAAAACTATGTAAGCCGTGCCCATTTGCAAGATATTGAAACTGCTCCACCCTATCGCGGTGCAGGTAACGGTTCACGACTTCTGGCCCAATCCGAAAATATTGCCCAAACGCATGGCGCCAAAGAAATTTATGGCCTAGCCCCGGATGACGAAAGAACTCGTGAGTGGTACACCCAACGGGGGTATGGCATTCGGCGCGGCCCTAATGGGGGGCAGGAAGTGTACAAGCTCTTATTGCCGGACGGTACGGATACGCCATCAGGCTATCAAGAGCCATTGTCGGGTACTATGCTTTCCAGGCAGGGTATTTCCGCATTACAGGGTCGAGAAGTTCCATCACACTCGGCAGAAAAACTTACTCCAAAAGAGAACAAATCTCACACATCTTTCAAGACTGCTGCGGCAGGTCTGGCCGGAGCGGCAATTCTGGCCAGTAGTGCGTCTCTTTTGAAACATGCTGATTTTGACCGCGCATCTATTGACCAACCATCACCCGATAAACAGGAAACCATTGTAACTCGAGAAACTTCTGCCCCAGCGGTACTTCAACAAGATGCGATTCTTCAATCTCCGCCTCAAAGTAGTCCACCGGCTGAGTACCATTGGTCTTCTCCGCCATCGCAAGAGATTGATTCTTCGTCTGCTGTGCATCCCACCGAAGTGCTAGATGTTCAGCAAGCAACTCCTGTTCCGTTGAAAAGTCAGCATGATTTGGTATACAATGATCAACCCACGCAGTATGGGTGTACACCCGCTTCGGTTAGCATGATCACAGACTACTGGCATCAGCAGGATCTTCAGCATCCTACCAAAACACCCCAGGAATTTCTTGATATCAACGCTGCTCAAGGCGAATTCCATCACACCGGTATGAGCGCTTCGGCATTGCATGACGACCTTCGCCAATTGGGATATGTCGCACAAGATCATGTGAACGCATCTTTCGGTGATTTGCAGCGAGACGTTCAGCAGGGTCCAGTGCTGGCAGTAGTTAAATTGGGTATGGAAGAAAGTGGTTTGAATCACGCGGTTGTGGTTACTGATGTTTTTAGTGATGGAACAGTGAGGGTAAATGACCCCTGGACAGGGAAAGCTCAAGTGTACGCCAAAGAGAGGTTTTTATCATCCTGGGGAGCTAATTTTGGACAGAATGCGCCCACGCGTAGTTATCTGACCGTCCTTCCCGTTCCCCGGTGACTGTTCATTTTGGAGAATTATCATGTCGATAGAGAAAAACATCACTCACGCCGCTACAGATACGGTTCATATTGGAAAACAGGCTGTTGAGCAAGTTGTGCATAGAGCCTGGTCACTCCTTGATGCTGCTTCGGAGAAAAAATCCCCCGGAGAATATCTGAACCGGAAAGCAATTGACGCGATTCAAGGAAAGCTAGAGAGCTAGATAACCTGAGTATTGGATGAGGAAATTCGGACAATCCCTATGCGGACGTTGAGCTTGTCGAATCGGTAGCCGAAGGGATCATTGTCGTTTCGACTGCGGCTTTCAGCCTCCGCTCAACGGTTGTTTTGCAAAACGAAACTCAGTTTAGATAGGAAAAAACTATGACAGATTGGTATGAGGCGAAAGAAACCCAAACAGAAGATACCAAAACAGAAAGCGATGGCGAAAAACTTTCTCCAATCGGTATGGCAGCCGTCCAGGGTGTATCGGATTCTCAAATTATCGAACAGGAACATCAGGGGTTAGATGCAGATATAGCTCAGGCTGAGGAAGCAAAAGCCGAAGCGATAAAACAGGCCGAAGCAGCGCTAAAAGGAGGCCGTTCAGATGCAGCGGAGCGAGCTTTGGAAGTGGCAAAAGATGCAGATCGAGCAGCTTCCAGTATGCGTATGGAACAACTGCAAAATCAGATGCCGCCAGCGACATCGGTAGATGAAGTTTCACAAGATGAAAGCCCCAATGCTGCTCCGCCTCCCGAATACCGCCCGAAACCAGCTTTTGGCGAGGCCGCAATGGTTGAACGCGCTGAAACAGATGCCGAGAAAGGTGAGCGAGAGATATACCTTCACAACCCTGAAGGTAAAAGCTACAGATAGAGAAATTGCCATGAACTATTTTACATGCCCGCATTGTGGCGACGCTCATTCAATGGGTGCGAAATTTTGTCCAATCACCGGGAAATCGCTGGTTCCCTGGTGGACGCGCTGGCGTTTTGCGTGGGCAATTGCCGCATTGCTTGTCATATTTGGCGGGGGATGGTGGTTATTGAAGGCTTTGAATAAAGATTCGGATGCGTTAATTCTGGCTGAGATTTCCACACCGACTTCTTCCCTTACAACTGGCGTCACATTGGTTTTAGACACACCTACATCTACGCGTACACCTACCCCCACTAGGCTATCAACTAATACTGTGATACCTTCGAACACACCAACGCTGACAGCAACGGTCCGAGCGACAATTACGCCCACACCATTCGTTATCCGAATCAATGAGACTGATGGCGCAACGTTGGTCTTCGTTCCAGCAGGAGAATTTCTCATGGGCAGCGATCATAGAAACGCCCCCTATTTTTGGGGTGCGGAAGAACCAGAACATACAGTTTACCTTGATGCTTTTTGGATCTATCGTACCGAAGTTACCAATGCCATGTATCAAGAATGTGTGAAAGTTCAAGCCTGCCCCAGGCCAGCATGGAATCATTCCAGTACCCGCTCAGAATACTATGATGATCTATCTTACGCTGATTATCCGGTCATTTACGTCTCTTGGATACACGCTACATCGTATTGTAAGTGGGCCGAGGGACGTTTACCCACTGAAGCTGAATGGGAAAAAGCTGCCCGCGGGACAGATGGCCGATTATTCACTTGGGGAGATGCATCACCATCTTCCCAACAAGCAAACTTCCATAACAGCGGTTATCATGACACCATCTCCGTAGGCACATACCCTGGTTCTGTCTCTCCATATGGCGCGCTTGACATGGCCGGCAATGTTTGGGAATGGACCTTCGACTGGTTTCAATCGGCGTATTATGACGTGTCGCCTCATGAAAACCCGATTGGTCCAGCGACTGGATCTACCCGGGTTATGCGTGGGGGTTCCTGGCATAACTCGGCTGATGGCGTGCGCACTGTCGCTCGGGCCAGCATCAAACCTGAAGACACATTTAATACTCTCGGGTTTCGCTGCGCTCAGGGTGAGCCATAATAATAGAGGGAATGATGATGGCGTTTGAAGACGGCCGCGTTTGTCCGGCTTGTGAAGTTCGGGTAGTATTTGACGAAGAGATCTGTCCGAATTGTGGTACCTGGTTGGGAGTAGCTGAACGCGAGCCAACACTACTTGCATTTACCACAGACTCCCCCCAGAACCAAGGATCAGAGACTAATGAAGATGTGTTGCCAAATCCCCAAACAGCTTCGTTGCCATTATGTTCATCATGTAGGCGACCTCATTCACTAGCCGCACGTTTTTGTCCTAATTGTGGTAAGAAAATCCCAAAGCAGGAAAAAGATCATGGTGTAATATCAGGGGTTAATGATAGACAAGCCTTTGAAGAAAGATTGCGATCGGAAGATCTGCCAGTAGAAGATATACTGAGAAAAGAACTGGAGAAGAAACTCCAGGAAACAGAGATCCAGTCGGATCATTTGCATATCGTTGCTGATGTAGAACAGGAGCATCTCAGCCAAGACAAAATTATCAGGATAAATACAAAACTAAAGAGATGGGGGGTATTGGCCTTTGCCACAATCTCGACTCTCGCGATGGTGCTTTTTATTCGTTCTTGGGATGGCGAACCTTTTGAACTGGGTACTGGTCCCCAATCGCCTGGGCTCTCACCGAGTGCTACTCTTCCGTCTGCTACATATATTGAAACACCTTTCTATTCCAAAACGCCTAGCAATACGTCAACATCTATGCCCCCCCCATCAGCAACCCCAATGGCGATATTATTTCAGGATGATTTTTCAGACCCCTACAGTGGCTGGGATCATGCCAATGTACCCGAAGGTATAACTGATTATGAAAATGGTTATTACCGCATATACGTCAACACAACAGAGACCGATGTCTGGAGTAACCCCGGCTTGCACTTCACAGATGTAGTCGTCGAAGTCGATGCTGCCAAAGCTGGAGGCCCGGATAACAACGATTTTGGTGTGATCTGTCGTTACCAGGATGTAAGCAATTTCTATTTCTTTATTATCAGCAGCGATGGCTATTACGGCATTGGTAAAGTGGTGGATGGCGAACAGATTTTGATCGGTGCGGATCAAATGTATCCCCACGATGTCATCCAAAAAGGGAATGCCACTAACCACATCAAGGTAGATTGCGTCGGCTCGCATCTAGTGCTGTACGCCAATGGCGCTAAGCTTGTTGAGGTCGAAGATTCGATGTTCTCATCCGGTGATGTCGGGCTGATTGCCGGAACATTCGCTGAAACTGGAACAGATATTCATTTCGATAATTTTATTATTTATACTCCGCATTTGTTCTCAGGAAATAACATTGCGATAGGAATTGATGATGCAGTTTCGCCAACACTTTCGATTACCAGCACTCCAACAGTATTTCCTTCTTATACTTCCTCACCGACAAATACGCCATTACCAAGCCCAACAGCAACTTTGGGCATTGGGTCTACCCAAATTCATCCGGTTGACGAGATGGAATTGGTATATGTGCCAGCAGGATATTTTTTAATGGGTATAAGTGATGAAAATATTTCCCAAATTCTGGCAATTTGTCCCAGCTGCGATGCATCTAGTTTTAAAAGCCAGAAACCACAAAAGCAAGTTTATCTTAATGCCTATTGGATAGATCGTACTGAAGTAACGAATGCCCAATTT
>Ga0233431_1005557_pt1 | contig 12119 bp, 7 predicted proteins | sample SI_118_April2016_FD_179867 | JGI IMG/M metagenome (GOLD analysis project Ga0233431, IMG submission 179867) | Seawater microbial communities from Saanich Inlet, British Columbia, Canada - SI_118_April2016_200_MG | ecosystem: Environmental > Aquatic > Marine > Inlet | place: Canada: British...
CCAGCTTGATCTCCCAGCCCTGTATCGAGACCTTCTCCCAGGAATCCACCTCGACATCGATGCCCAGTTCGCGGGCCAAACACACGGTTTCTCCCCGGACCTTCGCGCGGGTGAAGGGGGGCGGGGTCATCATTGCTTGGCAGATCTCCTCCTCGTTGAGCAGGGGGTCTGGCATGTCGCGGGTGGCGCGGTGATACAAGCCATTTCCCGGTAGGACATCGTGGTATTGGATGTCCATGCGCAGAAGGTCGAAGTAGGCTGACTGTCCTCGGATTCCCTCGCCCCAGGACACGCTCCTCTTCTCGAGATAACGGTCCATCAGACACTTCTTGGTCACCCAGTCCACTTTCCCGAACAGCGCCGCCGGATCGTTGCCCAACGCGTCGAGGGTGGACTCCCATGCCTGCATCAGGGGTGCTGCCGCTTCGGCATGGACCGCCTTCCCCGCGTACTCTCTGGCCTGGTCAAGGTAGATCCGCTGGATATCCAGGGCGGACGCTTCCTTCCCGCTGCGCAGGCGAACCGTCGTCCGGCACGTCGGGTCGCGCGAAATCCGGCGTAGGGCCTCGACCGGATCGGCGAGGTGCGGGATTTCCCCGAAACCGAGTTCCTCGACCATCTGCAGAAGCAGTCCCATCGTTCCCAGCTTGAGCCAGGTTGCCCAACTCGCCATATTGGCGTCCCCGAGGATCAGGTGAAGACGGCGGCAGTTCCCGCTGGCCAAGGGCTCAGTCTCTCGCCCGATGTTGACAATCGCTCTCCCGTCTTGCGTGTTCTTCGAGACGGCCTCCTCGATGAAATCGGCGCGCTGCATGATCTGGAAGGCGAATTGATCCTCCAGCCTTGCCCCGCATCCGGCTCGTCCGGCGCCACAGAATACCTGGCGAGTCACCAGGAAGGGGATGAGATAGCGCACCGTGAGACGAAGTTGCTCTTCGCGCGAGAGCCAGGAGGTCTCGCACTCGGTGAGGTAGTTCTCGTGGCAGCCATAGGTGTGTCCTCCTGCATCCACATTGTTCTTGACAATCAGCAACTTCCCGCCTTTCCCACTGCCACTGAGCTCCTTCTCGGCTTCGGGAATCAGTTCGGCAAGCCAACGGTCGGCTGCTTTGTCGTAGCGAGCCGCCTCACGGGCAGTGCGGCATTCCGGCAGCGACCACTCCGCATGCCCTACGTCGTAATGGAACTTGGCGCCGTTCTGCACGAAGGCGCTCCCCGCAATGCCACACTTCTTGACTAACGGCTTGCGCAAGGCCCCCACGATCTCACTCGCTTCACGTGGCGTCCCGCCCTGCTCAGGGCGAAAGGAAATCGCGTATTCCGTCTCGAGGCTGAAGACACGTTCCCGCATGGTTACTGGCCTCCCCTCTGCTGGAACGCCCGCACGAATTCCTCGTTGGATCGCTGCCGCAACTCGGGCCTGTGTTTGAGGGGGGACGCGCCATGGATGATGGCGGCCGTTGGTTCGGGATCGGAGACGTAGTCCGCCAGGATGTCATCCAGCGCGGCGTTGGTGCTGCCCAGGCCAGAGGCCAGGTCCTCGGCGTCCTGTTGTCCACCCGGCAACTGGGTCGACTCCCCTTGCACCTGCCTTCTGCCGGGGCCTTGCTCCCGAATTCGCTCTTGGTTGCTCATATGGCATCCTCCCCTGTGGCGGATCGCGCACCTTGCGATCGATTGAGCCTTTCCAGCAGCGTAGGCAGGGCCGGGTCGTCCGCGAGCAATGGCTCAAGCTGCACGCGACCACCCGCCCCAGGATCGGGCAGGATGAGAGAGCTCTCCTGCCGAGTCTCCGGCAGGTAGAACGTCAACCGCTCCCAATCGGCCCCGCAGAGCTGGCTCCCGTAGCGCCGGATACAGTAGCCCCGAAGGTAGGCCCGGGTGTCTTCCGGAGGGGCGACGAGAAGACGGTCTATCTCCTCGTCTGTCAGCAGCCGGTCCACTGCCCCTTTCGCCTGGAGTCGGTAGAAGAGCCCACAGGCCGAGTCCGCCGAACCGTGCCGGATGTCGTGGTACTCAAGGTCCAGCTTCCTCAAGGAGAAGTAGGTTTCGCGCTGCTTCTGGTAGTCGTTCCAGTCGAGCCCCTGCTCCTTGGCGTACTGGATGAGCAGCTCTGCATCCTCGCGATCTCTTCCCGCCATCGTCCCAAGATTGGTCGTCCAGTCTGCGGTGCCGGGCTCGATGGCCAGGCGCATGGTCATCTCGACCGGCCACTGCCAACGCCTCACCGTCTCCCAGTCGGTTCCCTGGTTTTGGAGGTAGCGTTCCATCAGGTTTCGCTTGATCGCCCAGTCCAGTCTGCCTCCCAGGGCCCGCCAGTCCCCGCGCAGGGCCTGCAGTGTCTCCTCCCAGACCCGGACCACCTCCATATACGCGTCCCCGCCCTCCAGTCCGCCAACGTACACCTTCGCTGCTTCCAGGAACTGGGTCTGGATCTCCACCGCGGACATCGCGTTCTCATGGGCGAGCGGCACCCTCTGGCAGAATGAGAGGTCACGGGAGATTGTGCGGACGGCATCCAGCGGGCTGGCCAAGGTCATGTCGAAGGGGATGCGGTCATCCTCGATCATCAGGAGAACCAGTTGCGTGGTGCCGACCTTCAGGAACGTCGAGTACTCTGCCATGTTCGCATCCCCCGCAATCACGTGCAGACGACGGAATCTCCCCGGGTCGGCGTGTGGCTCATCCCGGGTGTTGACCAGAGGACGGTGATAGGTGGTCTGGAGCCCCAGAATCGCCTCGAAGAAGTCGGCGCGTTGAGAGAGCTGGAAGCCAGCTGGCAACGTTCCGTTCTCAGACCCCACTTTGCCTGCTCCGCAGAGGATCGTGCGGGTGGCAAGGAAGGGGATGAGAGTGGCCAGAGTCCGGTGCAGTTGCCGATTCAGGAGGGACTCGAACGTAGAGGTGGCCAGAAGGTAGTTCTCATGACATCCGTAGCTGTTGCCCTTCTGGTCGCTGTTGTTCTTGTAGATTGCGATCGCGGCCCCCTGCGGCAGGAGACCGCTGGCGTTCGCACGCTGGCGGCAGGCTTCGACAATCCGCTCGCCAGCCTTGTCGGCTGCGACGACCCCACGTGGTGTTGCCGCCTCCGCCGTGGAGAACTCCGGGTGGGCATGGTCGATATAGAACCGCGCGCCGTTGGGCAGCATGAAGTCCCACGCAGAGGTCGTGCCAGCTGTGGCAGAGGCATCAAGCATGTCATCCTGACTGGCAATGTCGCCATTCCCGAAGGCTGAAGCAGCCACAGGGGAGTTCCCCAACCAGGGCTGATGGGGCACCGTACCCCCGCCGCGAGCGGCAGGCTGGTGCACGGTCGGCACGGTCGCTCCGCTGGCAGGCATGCCGGATCGCAGTGTTCCAGCAGAAGACGCGAGGCGAAGAATGGGTCCGATTCCTGCGCGCCACGGATGAGGATACCGTACTCTGTCTCGATTCCTGTGATCTTGGGTACGCTCATCTTGGCCTCTCCCCCGTATTTGCGCGAACGACTTGGCTCCCGGCGATGGCACCGGCAAACAGCCCTTCCTTGACGATCGAGGACCCAACTGGCCGGAGAAGGTTCTCAAGGAACACGACTTCCGCTGTGGTCCCAACCGCCAAGAATCGACCATCAGAAGTGATCGCGACGTCGCATATGTCCTGGAGCATGTGATGCTGCCAAAGCAACGAGCCCTCACCGTCAATCAGGCAGACTCCCCCCTCGCCGTCACCGGAGACTTCTGGCCAAGCAGTGGCCGCTACGCACTCCCCCCTTGGGGTTACCGCCACGCCCAAGGCTGGTTTGCCCGATATGGGGTGCCTCCACAGGAGTCGGCCGCCTGGTGCCAAGCAATGAATCGCATCATCGCCACCGACGACGGCCATGTTCCCATCGACAGACATCGCGGCTCCTGCAAATCCCTCTGCCTCGTCGCCGTCGTACTGCCAAACGAGATGCCCGGCCCAGGAGATGACGCGGATGGTGTCATCGATGGAGGAAGCCAACACCGTCCTGTTGGCGGAACACAGAGCCAGACGCGGGATGCACTGCTCCGTCTCATATCGCCACAGTTCCCTTCTGGAGCGTGTGTCGAGTAGACGAACGCCGCCATCACACAGCCCGACTCCCACCAAGGCCGCGTCTGGCGTCACATCCAAGGCCAGGATTCGCGCGCCATCCAGATCCCATTCGTCAAGGACTCTACCATCCAGACTTGCGGTGGTGATGCGCCCCGTGTCTCTTGAGCTGGCGACGATCCTCCCAGCGGCGTGGGCATACGCAATTCCACCCGCATCGCCGCCGATGGGGAGCGTCCACATCTCGTCGCCTTGCCTGTCATAGCAATGCATCTTTTCATCGTCTGAGGTGCACGCGATCCATTCAGCGTCCGGTGGCATGGCAAGCGAGAGGACCATCCCGGTCGTCGTGGTTTCCCAGAGAACGCGATATGGCTCAGACTTTCCCGATCCCATTGCAGTGCCATCCTCAGTTATCCAATATCTCAGTGAAGCGATACGGTCGCGGTTTTTCAACATTCCAGGGATTGCCCTCTACCGCGCCAATGTGAATCTCAACATCCTGGACGGTTTCTCCGGGCTGGCCTGGCGACTTGGGCGCGAGTTCCCGGCGGAGCTCGTTGGCTGCCAGTTGTTCTGCACTCTCCCTGAATTCCTCCAGTAGCGCAGTCTGGAAATTTGCCATGGAGATGCCGACTTCCCCTGCGCCATGCGCAGCGCGCCGTTTGACCGCGTCCTTCTTGGTCCGCGAAACGACGCTGGCAAGAAGCGCCCCGCTAACGAACCGGCGCAAGGGAAGCGTGTGGTGTTTGCCATCACTCGTCATCGCCTCAAGATTGCTTGCTGGGCTGAACAGCAGATCTGCGACTTCGCCAATCATCGCCTCTGCCAACGCCTCGCGCAAAGCGACTTCGGCCAAGACCAGTTGGACATCCTCGTCCTCATCCCAACGGGAGAGGCAGGATTTGCCCATGGCCATGCGCACATCCTGCCGCGGAGGGATTGCCGAGACAATGTCCTTGACGCAGGACGGTGCCAGATCTTCCGCGCAACGATTGATTGCACGAGCCACAGCGTGCTCTCTGAATATCAATGTCTGGATCGAGTCGGGAGAAAAGCCCTCTAGCCCGTCCCGCTGGAGTGGCAGATCGGGGGTCAGATGAAGCGCCAGGATTGCCATGGATGCTTCCCGCCCCGGTCTGTCCACTTTGACCTTGACGTCCAGCCTCCCCGGACGCATCACCGCCGGGTCAATCATGTCTTGGCGGTTGCTGGCCCCGATGATCACCACATTCTCCGACGCCTCGACCCCGTCCATCTCGGCCAAGAACTGAGGCACGATGGTCGTCTCCACATCCGATGAGCGCCCCGACCCGCGAGCCCGGAAGAGCGACTCCATTTCGTCGAAGAAAATGATGACCGGAGTGTGGAATGTTGAGTTGCGCTTCGCTTCCTCGAATATCTTCCGGATGCGATGCTCCGATTCCCCCACCCACTTGCTGAGAAGCTCAGGTCCCTTGACGTTGAGAAAGAAGCTGCGGATGCCGCCTTCCTGACGGAGAGTGCTCTGTACACGGCGCAGTGACTCTTCTGCTGCCTCAGGGCGAATGTCGGCAGCCCGCAGTTCGGCACCCAGCCACTCAAGCGGTTCGGCGACGAGGCTTGTCTGCGTGTCCCCGACCGGTCCCGGAGAGGCCCCGCGATTCTGGGCAAACTCCTCGTACTGGGCCAGTGCCTTCTTGTCTTTCGCGTTCCGACGCAGCCGGAGGAATACAGACAGCCAGTCCTCCAGCTGTTCGAGGTGGTTCCGGATGCTCTGTGTGAGGCTGTTGGCGACAGCCTTCGCAATCATGGTCTTCCCACAGCCCGGAGGTCCGAACAGCATAATGCCCTTGGTCCGGCCGACTTGGTACTCCTCGAACAGCTTGCGGTGCAGGTACGGCAGTTCGATTGCATCGCGGATCTCCTCGATCTGCGCGTCCAAGCCCCCGATATCCGCAAACGTCACATCCGGCACATCCTCAAGGGCGAGTCCGCCCGTCTCGTAGCTTGGCAGTTTCTCGAATGCGAATTGCAGGTGGGTATCAACCCGAACAATGTCCCCGATGTCCACGCCTTGCTCGAAGAGCCGGTCGCTGATCTCGACGACGATCCCATCGCTCCCGCCGGAACGGACGTGCAACCGCGGCTTGACCCTTGCCGTCACTCTCGCCTGTTCGTCGTCAACCTGGACGATGTCTCCGCGCCGCAACGTCTTCCGCAACTCCCCAGTGCACGCGACGGTGAACTTGGCGCTCTTGTCCCCGCCCGCCCATTGCACCTCCAACTCCTCGCCTTGCTCGGGAACGGCAATCACGCGGGCCGTGCCCGCAGCACTGATGACGTTGGCGACCTCCGCCGTTTCTCCGCGCACGTAGTGGTCACGCACTGCCACCACGTTCATCGTCTTGTTGAGGACCACCTCCTGTCCCTGCCTGAGCTGGTCCAGGGGGACCTCGGAAGTCGTCAAGTTGACCTCGTAACGATGCCCCTGGAATCCCACGATGAGGTCGCGTCTTGTCTGGGCGATGTCGCGCAATCCCTGGATGTCTTCCCGCAAGCGATCCAGCCTCTCCCGGTCCTCGGATGACTGAGAGTTGTGCGAGGCCGTTGCGACAAGACCGTCGAGAAGGCTCCATCGCGTGGCCCCAGCCTCGTCTTCTGAGTCCCGTTCGGCCTCTGGAGGGCGTGCCCCGAGGAAGACGCCGTACTGGAGTGGCGGCCCGATGAGCTTCTCGAGTTGCTCCTGAAGCTCCATGACGGAGTCCTTCAGACCACCGATTTCAGAGAAGTTCTTCCGCAGGACGCCGATGAAGGGAAGCAGCATCTGCAGTTCCGCCCGTCCCGATGCTGGCGCGTTCCTGATAGCATTCCCAACAAGCTTCTCGAGTGCATCAAAACTAGCTGTTACGTCAGCCATCCATTGGCTCCCTCTGCGGTAGGCACATGCCTCTACTACCTCGACTCACACGTGGTCCATACATGGTTGCGGAAGGCTCGTGGTCTTTCCCCCCAAGACCAGCCTTGCAGTTCGTCCATCTGCTTCCTCTCCCCTTGCTCACCAAGCTCATGGCGTCTGGCATTCCTCGCAGGTGCACCTCGCGGAGATCCCCGAGGATGCCATGGGGTAGGTGAACGCAGGGCGATGCCGCTCCCGTTCTGAAACGGGGGGCACGTCCTGAACCGCCCGTTGAGGCCCTGCTGATAGGCCGTGAGTCGCACGCATTCGGGGAATCCTCCTTGCTACCCACCCTCTGTCCAGTCACCACCGACCATCGCGTTCCTGCGTCAAGCGCGAGCGCGCTGGGCTGCGCTCGCGTGTTCACTGGATTGGGCTGGCCGTGCAGTGTCACAGTTGTGGCATTCTCTGTCTGGTGTCAGCGGCGCTTCTCGTTGCGATATCGGCGAGACGGTCGCACCCAACTAGCATATTGGCCAAAAAGGACAAAGGATATTTGGCTAGTGTTCTATTATTCATCTTCGCCCCTACAATATTCCAGATCTATCCATAGCACGTTGACACCTGCGCTGAACGCGTCTATCTGGGATCGAAACAGGCATGGGAATCACCCGTCTACACCACACGTCTATCGTCATAATCCACGACTAGTGAAGGTCCTCTCCGCATAGTGTCATCGTGACCAGGTCGTTTCAGGGGGAATCACCATTTCCACTCGTCCCACGCCACCCTACCTTCCAGTTAGCGTTGTGCAAGGGGCCAGCCCAGAGAATTGTCGGCTTCTCCTTCACGTTCTCTACTTCCCCGCGCGGTCTTCCTGGATTCCAGTGCTGATTCGGCCAGGATCCTGATCCCGGCTCCTCGCGGCTCCTGACCTTTGGGTCTCGCCCACAGTTCTCCCATGCCTGGCGGCTTCCGCTGGGGCAAGATCGCCCCTACGGCGCCATACATGGGAAGGCCAACAGGGATGGACGCGCCGCACGCTATCGTTCCGCCCACCTGCTGAGCTCGGAAGGCGGTTCTCCGGAGACCACGCATTTGGTGTGGGGATAGGGGGACCATCAGTTGCCAGTGTCGTCGACTGCAATGGAAACGGGGACCTGGCGGCATTTTTCCAAAGTAGACTCTATCACGGTTGTCGTCTGAGCGCTGTGGTAGTACGGAACGCAGATTCGTTGGTAGCATGGCGGTGCGGCATTGTCTTCACAGGCGAAGGTGATTCTCTTGCCCGTGCTGCGGTGCGTGAATGTTGTGCCGGGCCCCAATATCCGGGCGGCGGCCCGCGTGGCTTGGAAGGGGCTCCGGCAATGTCACGCCATTGCATTGCTGCGCGATCTGGAACGAAGCGTCGTGAAGACCGAGGCCATTCGCCCCCATATTGAGATAGGCGTGTCCGAGCCCATCGGGATGGGGGGGGTGCCTGGCATGGGAAGCCTGCAAGGCGAGCCGGACCGTGTCAGGCTGCGGCCACGACCCCGACACGCCCTTCTGCCTGGGCCCCCAAGCCAGGCGTATGGCCAGGCAACTCCCTTCGTTAATCACTGGCCTGGGTCCGCAGTTCCCTGGAAGGTCCGGCGCCCTGCCGCCTTGGTTGCGGACATTGGGGTTGACAATCGCTGGGTTGGGGCGAGCTTGGGGACGAACGTACAGTGATGAATAGGCGGGCGATATGGTGAAACGAATCGTGGTCCTGGGATCGACGGGGTCGATCGGGAAGAACGCCTTGTGCGTGGTGCGGCATCTGGGGGAACAGCTCCAGGTGACGGGGGTGGTGGCGTATCGGCGGGTTGGGCGGCTGGCGGAACAGGCGCGGGAATTTGGCTGCGCATGGGCGTATACGGCCTGGGATGAGGGGCGCGAGGAGTTGGCCACTGGTTTGCCGACGGGATGTCGGAGTCTCCGGAACGAAGACGAATTGCTGGCGGCGGTGACGGCGGACGACGTGGACATGGTGCTCTGCGCGATCGTGGGTACGGCGGGGCTGGCGCCGGTGTTGGCGGCGATTCGGGCCGGAAAGGATATTGCCCTGGCGAGCAAGGAAATCCTGGTGATGGCCGGGGAGATCGTGATGGCCGAGGCGCGGCGGTGCGGGGTTCGTATCCTGCCGGTGGATAGCGAGCATTGCGCGATCTTCCAGTGTCTGGATGGGCAGTTGCCGCCCGCCAGGATCATGATTACGGCCAGTGGCGGGCCGTTCCGGGGCCGACCGGAGCTGGATCTGGAAGCCGTTACGCCGGCGATGGCGTTGGCGCATCCGACCTGGAACATGGGCGCGAAGATCAGCATCGATTCCGCGACGCTGATGAACAAGGGGTTGGAGGTGATCGAGGCCCGCTGGCTGTTCGATCTGGCGCCGGATCAGATCGAGGCCGTGGTCCATCCCCAGTCGATCGTGCATTCCATGGTGGAGTTTGCGGACGGCAGTATACTGGCTCAGATGGGGCACCCGGACATGCAGTTGCCGATTCAGTTTTGCCTGACCTATCCCGAACGGCTGGCGAGCCCGGTGCGGCGCATGGATTTCCGGGAGTTGCACAGTCTGACTTTCGAGCCACCGGATCACGCGCGTTTCCCGGCCTTGCGGCTGGCGCAGGAAGCCCTGCGAGCGGGGGGTGTGTGTCCTTGCGCGTTCAACGCAGCCAACGAGGTGGCGGCGGCGCGTTTCCTGGCGGGACGGCTGTCGTTCCCCGGCATTTGGCGGGTGGTGGCGGAGGTCTTGGCGCAGACGGTGCCGGGAGCGCCCGAGTCACTGGCTGAGATCCTTGTGGCCGACACGGCGGCCAGAGCATGCGCGGAATCCGTGGCGGACCGGCGGCCCCTCTAGGGTGACATTGGAGAACCTATGAAACGGTGGATGGCAATGGCAATGGTGGTTGGCAGTCTGGCAGGTGCGAAGCCGGGGGAATTCCCCGGCAAGGTGGATGCGTGGCATGGGTTTGCCCGGCACACGTTCCGACATGATGGGCGGCAGTGCTTCGTGGTGAAGCCGAAGGAGGCGATGCAGGGGAATCCCTGGGTGTGGCGGGCGCGGTTCTTCGGTCACGAGCCGCAGGCGGACATTGCGCTGCTCAAGCAGGGCTTCCATGTCGTCTACATGGACGTCGGTAGCATGTTCGGCTCCCCCAAGGCGGTGGCGCACTGGGATGCCTTCCATCGCTACCTGACGCGAGAGCATGGGTTTGCCTGGCGCCCGGCCTTGGAGGGCATGAGCCGGGGCGGGTTGATCATCTACAACTGGGCCGCTGCCAACCCGGACAAGGCGGCCTGCATCTACGGCGATGCCCCGGTCTGCGACTTCAAGAGCTGGCCGCGCAAGCGGAGCGCGCCGACTTGGCAGGCCTGTCTGAAGGCGTATGGCATGACCGAGGAACAGGCACTGGCCTATGGGGGCAACCCCATCGACAATCTGGTGCCCCTGGCGCAGGCGGGCATCCCGCTGCTGAATGTGTGCGGGGCGGCCGACACGACCGTGCCGATGGTGGAGAACACGAACATCCTGGCCGAGCGCTACCGGGCGCTGGGCGGGAAGATCGAGGTGATTGCCAAGCCCGATTGTGGGCACCATCCCCATAGCCTGAAGGACCCGAAACTCATCGTGGACTTCATCCTCGCTCACACGATTCGTCCCGAGTCCCATGCCCGGACCATGTTGCGGGGCGAGTTGCAGAATTGCCGAATCCGCTTCGCTCGCGAGAAGCGCGGGCGGGTGGCGTTCCTGGGTGGCTCGATCACCAACATGGAGGGATACCGGCCTCGCTTCGTTGCGTGGCTTGAGAAGCGGTTCCCGCAGACCAAATTCGACTTCATGAACGCCGGGGTCAGCTCCACCTGCTCGATGACCGGGGCCTTCCGGCTGGACCGGGAGGTGTTGGCCAAGGGACAGGTGGACCTGCTCTTTGTGGAGTTCGCGGTCAACGACAACCAGGATGCCCACCACGCACCCGCCATCTCGGTGCGGGGCATGGAGGGGATTGTGCACCATGCCCGGGCAGCTAATCCGGCCATGGACATTGTGTTTGTCTACACGACCAACCTCGGACACGTGAAGAACTACCAGCGGGGGGTGGAGCCCCAGGAGATTGCGGCCCATCGCCAAGTGGCGGCGCACTATGGACTGGCCGAAGTGAACTGGGCAGGGGAGATCTCCGAGCGCCTGCGAACGGGGGAGTTCGATTGGAAGAAGTTCGGGGGCTGTCACCCCGCGCCCTTCGGTAACGATCTGTACGCGGTCACGCTGAGTGGACTGTTTGCTCGCGCCTGGGCCCAGGATCTCCCGGTAGAGGCGAAGATGGCGCCGGCGGCGATGCCTGAGCAGCCCTTGGACCCGCTGCACTACGGTCGCGGTCGTTTTCTGAAGCCCGACCAGGTGACGCTGGGCGAGGGTTGGCAGCACGACGTGCCGAAATGGGCCGAGATCAAAGGCAGCAAGCGGGGGCGTTTCACGGGGATTCCGCTTTTCCATGCCGCCACGCCCGGCGCGACGTTGAAGTACGAGTTCGAGGGCACATCCACCGGGCTCTACGTGGTCGCTGGGCCGGATGCGGGGTCCGTCGAGACCAGCATCGATGGCGGCGAATTCGCTAGCTGCAATCTGTTCCATGGCCATAGCAAGGGCCTGCACTACCCGCGCACGGTGATGTTGTGGGACGGACTCAAGAGGGGTACTCATCGGGTGGTGGTGCGGGTGAGCAAGGAACGTGATTTGAGATCGCTGGGAACGGCTTTGCGGATTGTGGGAATCGGGGTGAACTAACCATGACGGACGCTGCTGGGTATGGTCCCCCCGTGTGGGCGGTGTACGAGGACGTGGAGGGGTTGCTGCGTCAATGGGCGTTGGCCTATCCCGAGCGGCTTTGCCTGCGGCAGGCGGGGACAAGTCGCGAGGGCAGGGCGATCTGGGCGGCGGCGGTTACCGACCCGTCCGTTCCGCCCGAGGACAAGCAGCACGCCCTGCTTTCGGGGTTGCACTCCGGAGTGGAGCGGAGCGCGACGCACGCGATTCTGGCGATCATGGAGTGGTTGCTGGCAGGGGATGATGCGGTCGCGCGGGAGACGCTGCGCCGTCAGGTCGTGCTCTGCGTGCCCGTCGCCCATCCGGATGGCCACGTGAAGGGCGAGCACGGTA
>Ga0233431_1005558_pt1 | contig 12117 bp, 13 predicted proteins | sample SI_118_April2016_FD_179867 | JGI IMG/M metagenome (GOLD analysis project Ga0233431, IMG submission 179867) | Seawater microbial communities from Saanich Inlet, British Columbia, Canada - SI_118_April2016_200_MG | ecosystem: Environmental > Aquatic > Marine > Inlet | place: Canada: British...
CGTTAAACTAAACTGTCTACGAGAATCTTTTGTACATGAAGAAATTGAGATTGGACACTCACCAAATCCAGGAATTCCGATCTGCATAAACTGTCCTGCTAGAAATTCAAATCGATCCTGATCTTTTAATTTAAAAACCAAAGTATTAGTAATCGAATTTTCTTTAATTACCTTAATAATTTCAGCAGGTTTTAGTTCGTATACATTCTTCATTTTTGTCTAATTTTAGGCATTTTTTAAGTATTATTATTGACATCATTTAATAATGATGATATAATAGTTGCTCGATGAACCATCGTTGGTCCGGAAGGCTCTCAAGAAAGCACAAGTATTGAGACACCTAACTGGAGGCCCTTGGCTCATCAAACGACTGCACACGATTCGTGATGCGTTTGATCGCTCGGAAGAGAACCTCGAGCAGGTCATTCGTCGCGCACTGCGTCGCGCGAATCCCAAGATCTAAACAATCAACCTCGAAAGGAGGGGTAGCAATGGAAAACGTCGATTGACAGACTCGCATTCAAAGTGCGAGTCTAATTTTTTTAAAAACTATTTCAATAAGATCGCTCGCTCAATCGCAATTTTTGAATTCTTATTATGAAATGGGATTTCATCAATCGCTGATTGTTTAATCCATTTATAATCAATGTGCTCATCTGATATTAATACATTTGAATCATTAGCCGTGCAAGAATAAAAAACTGAATATTTAGGTGGTTCTTCATTACCCCATCGAGCTGTATGACATGGGGAAATAATTTCAACATCTAAACCTGTTTCTTCTTTTATCTCTCTTTTTAATCCTTCCTCTGGCTGATCAGTCTCATCTAATCGACCGCCGGGAAGCATCCAATTCTCACCCTTAAACTCACTATTCTCAGGCAATCGTAAAATCAATACTTTATTATCATGAAAAATAACTCCGTATTCTCCTACATTACATTTTAATCTTGTTTGCTTCATATTAGTAAAGAGAGTTATCCTTTTGATAAAATAACTATTCCGACCAAAGTCACAACAATTCCAATTCCTTTATATAAACCAATTGGTTCTTTTAGAATAAACAGTCCTAGAACAATAGCTACGATTATCGTTCCACCAACGACTAGAGGGTTTCCGATTGCGAGTGGAGCATTCTTTGCAAACATTGTTAAATAAAATATTTCAGCTAATCCAGTACTTACACCAGCTAAAATTGGAAAAATCAACTTCTCTCTAGTAAAAACTAATTCCATTCCTGCTATTCTGTAAAATGCTATCCCAATTAAAGCCACAGCTAAAGCAGTTCCCGCCATAATAGCAAAAGCAATTGGTGGACTCATTTTATCAGCAGATAACTTTGTAAAAAAGTTATAAAATCCGAAACTGATTGTAGCTAAAATTGCAAATTGTAACCATCCCATATTATTTTTGTTTATTTAAACTTGATAACACCTTACCTATATTAATTTCCACTGGACAAACCCGGTTACATCTACCACAACTAACACAACCGTAATATGAAAACTCTTCGGGAATTCTGACAAACTTATGATAATACCAGTAGTATAACTTCTTTTTAACTGAATCAAGATCTTTGTGATCACCTGCTACTTTGGAAAATTCTGGATAATAACAGCTTGTCCATTGACGAATCTTCGTCACTCCTTCATTATCAACTTCATCCTTCTGATCAAAGCAGAAACAAGTTGGACAATGAACTGTGCATTTACCACAAGCCAAACAAATTTGCGCCAGCTCATCCCATATCGGATTATTTTCCCCTAATTCAACCGCTTCTTTATTTTTTAATATAAGTGGGTTAATCCCCTCTTCAGGAACGGCTCCTGCAAACTCAATGTGCTGATAATCTTTTATCTTATTTTCTTCAAGCAGTTGCTGACCTTTCTGCGAACCTGAGAAGAAAATCAAATTACCGTTTTTTTGTTTCTCAATAAATATATCAAAAATAAGATGTTCTAAAACATTCTCTTCATACTTAGCATGAAAAGCTTTGTATTTACGGAAATCGTCTTCAATGCCATTACTAAAACCAACAACAACTGTATTTCGACTTCGTCTCTGGTAATAAACGTCCTTACTGAAAACAAGTTCAAAAAGTGTATACGCCTGCAAATCAAGAACATTCATTCCAAAAGCAACGGTTTTCTTTGAATCATCTTTGCTGATTTGGATTTTGTCATTGTTAATTGTCTGCATTTCTTCCCTCTGAGGCAAAAATATACTTTTGAAGGTATTTAGAGGAATTTCACCAGAATAATCAATCTGCGCTGCATCAGAAATTTCATTAACAAAAACTCGCCCCTTATGCTTAATTGGGGCAAAAACTAAATAATCTGACAGCAGATTTTTTAGCAGTCGTTCTAGATCATTTTGAATCATATCTTGAGCCTATTATAACAAAAAAATCGCCCTATTAAAAGCGATGATTGTGGTTAACTTTTTTTAAAAAATGCAAAAATGCAAAAATACGAAAATACAAAATTTAATCTTGCAATTTAAAACCACCTACTTTATGTCTTAACCTTTTTAATTTGAGAAGATAGGCTGGTTTTACAGTCAACTCACCGTAACGATCATTTATTTTGTCGAGAAAAGGAAGTAAGTCTGTCTGCTTTTTGTCAGGATTGAAAAGAGTCTGCTGACGATAATCTTTGATCAAATTTGAAACATGAACTCCGACCAATCTCACAGCCTTTTCTAAATGAAAATTTTGCAATTTAGCACATCCAATCTCAAATAGTCGTAAATTATCATCTATGTATCCAGGTAAAGTAAGTCGAAATCCGCCATGTGTAAAGTCTGAATATCTAAAATAATAAACTAACGTTTTTCCCGACAACTTCTTTCGTCGAAGTTCACGCCCGACTTTTTCACAAAGATGCATTAACACAGTAAATAGTTCTTCTTTATCATAAGTATTGTAAGGTAAAGTATATGCTCGACCAACAGATTTTATTTCCGCGGACTGAAAGTCTGGAATAACTGGCTCATAATCAATACCACTAGCCATCTGATGAAGTTTTTTCCCATAAAAAGGCCCAAACTCTTGAACAAGCTTTTTAGGCTGGTAAGCTCGTAACTCAGGCACACTTTTTATACCTAAACAATTCAACCGCTTCTCAATTCGTCGACCGATACCACAAAAAGCAGTTAATTTAACATTATCAAGAATTGATTGCTTAATTTTTTCATGAACAAAAAATAAACCATTAGGTTTATCAAGCCCAGACGCAAGCTTAGCCAAAAATTTATTATTAGCAATCCCAACAGAACAAGTCATCCAATCGCCCAGTTCCTGCTTTAATAAAACCTTTATCTGACTAGCTTTCTCAATTGCCAAATCCCAATCTGTCACATACCCCGTCATATCAAGAAAAGCTTCATCGATACTAAAAACTTCAACTTTTCCGGTGAAAGTTTTGAACACTTTTAAAAAAGTTTTAGTTAAATACTCATACTTCGCACCATCAGGTTCAACAAATTCTAAATTTGGGCACAATTTTCTAGCCTCATGATGCAACATAGCAGTTTTTACACCTAACCTCTTTGCTTCCTTCGAAGAAGCAACGATAACTGTTCGTGATCCTTCTTTTCCGCTAACAACAATAGGCTTACCTCGCAATAATGGATTTGCCTGCTGTTCAACAGTTGCGAAATAAGAATCCATGTCAATGTGAAAAATTATTCGTTTATGTACCATAATAAGCTTCCTCAACTGTCCACTTACTGTTATCAGTATTAAAACAAAGTTTGAAAAAATTGTTCTGACTTGTTATGGAATAATAATAAATTTTCTCACGACCGCTATAGGTTGCATGAACTAAATTAACTTTATCAACGGTATACTTCTTATTCCCCCAAAGAAAAGATAAAGGAATAACTCTATCTTTCGTAAATGAAACGATGACATCAATTTTTTCACTAATAAGCTCATGCATAAATAGATTATCCCGCCGCTCTCGAGCGGCGGGATAATATTATTTTAATAGTTCTCGAAAGTACCATTTTATTAACTCTTTCACTTTTTTGTTATTCATATCTTAAACATTAATTGTTAAATCTTCCCAAAATGATCTGATTTTGTTTCGATAGAATGCTTTTATTTTTCTTTTTGACATAGAAGGCAAGAGGGCCCGCCTAGCGTCGACATTAAAAAATTTTCTTAATTAAAGTTGAGCTAGTCGAGGCTGGCTAAAGAGGGCTAGAGAAGGCCATCAAGAAGATGAGCTAATAACTAACATCCTTAAATCCAAATTAATTTTTATGTTAAAGGGAAATTATATGACCATGCTTGCCGATAGATTCGGATATTAGAACGGTTTTCTATGAGAGCTTTTCATCAAAGCAATCATGATACACCCCTTATGAACCTTTCTAATGCGTAATCCACAGCTGCACATAATTCCCCCATTAACTTTTTATTAATAATATTTTAATAAACTATTTTTCCTACGGGCATTCGATCATGCCCTGTTAAATGAATAAAGTCTAAACTAGCTTTCTCTGTTATTAAATAAACGCGAGTTAGGTTATGATAACGGACCTTGATACCGCTAAGTCCTCGCGGAGTTTTGAACCATTTTCTTTTTTCATATCCTCTATCAGCAGGAATTATTATTTTCTGGGGACTGAGCCAATCCCATTTACCGTCGCGAAGCGATTCAAGTTTTGCCCAACCAGTACGAGGAAGTTTCACTGTGGCGTCTCTATTCCCCCAGTCATAAAGATGGATTCCATCCTCTTCCTCAACAGGTAAGAAAGGTCTTTTCTGCCAGAAGAAAACTTCTAGAATATCGCCCTTTCTTTGTTTCACAAACTCTTCTGGTGTATAGAAACGATCCAGCTCTTTTCTGTTCAAATTATCGATATGGAATGAGAGGCCTGCACACATAGAGGAGAAATTAGAAATTTGAAATTGGAAATTCGGTCCTCGACTCTGAGGGAGGAGCCCTCTAGGCTCGGACTCGAAGAGGTAGGTTAGGAAGAGGGAAAAGAGAAATAAGGTAAATCACATTATCTTTTAGATCCAATCACTACGCGAATTTGCGGATGATTGCGCGGACAACGCCTTGAATTACTACGTCTTTGCAATAGATGGGTTTCATGGTAACATTAGCTGGTTGAAGACGGATTCTGGTTGCTTCTCGATAGAATTTCTTTAGGGTTGCATAGGCATTATTCAGAAGAGCTACTACGACATCACCGTTCTGAGGAGAATGGTTTCTTTCAACGACAACATAATCACCATCGAAAATTCCTTCATCAATCATTGATTCTCCCTTTACTTTCAGAACGTAGGAGTTCTCATCAGTCACAAGATCACAGGGAATAGCCATTGTCTCATTCTGCATCACAGCTTCAATTGGTTGACCGGCTGTAATCAGACCGGCTAGAGGAAGCTCTATTGCTTTGCAGAAACTCATAACCTTGCTTGTCAGCTCAAGACAACGAGGTGTCTCTCCATCAGAATTAAGAAAACCTTTTTCACGCAAAGCCTGAACATGTTGATGAACAGTCGCAGGAGATGACAGTCCGACACCTTCTGCTATCTCTCGAAAACTAGGAGAGTAATCATTATCTTTTACAAAACTGGTAATAAATCGAAGTATTTCACTTTGTCTTTTTGTTAGTTCGCTCATATGAGTACAGATGTACAGATCTGTATACAGATCGTACAGATATAAGAATTAAATATTAAGCCAATAAACTTCGAAGGATTTTGCCGGTGTCGTCGTTTGTTGATAGTAATCGAGTGTATTCGATCTCGTCGATTAATCCAACTTCGTAGAAAGTAGTAATTTGTTTAGCAGCTTTTAAGTTTCTTTTTTTCATAGGATTGAGGTACAGATGTACAGATCAATATACCTGCCTCGACTCCGTAAGGCAAGGCGGGCAGATTGTACAGATGTACGAATAATATTATTTTTATTTAAGATGTTCGTTTTTTGTTCGCTTTATATTTCTATTATACCGAACAGAATACGAACGTCAAGGATTGTGGGTGTGGATAACTTTTAGTCACGTAACACGTAGCACGTAACACGTAGCACATATCACGTAACAAAATCGCAAAGCACAAAGAAAATTCAGCAAAACACAAAAAAAATAGAGCTAATGCCCTATTTTTTATATTGAGATAGTATTTCTTATGCTGTAGGTATAGCTGGCGGGACGGGATTAGATGGTTTAGCGGGAGTAGAAGATGAACCATTTTCAAAGGCGAGTACTGCCAGAATAACAAAATTAACAACAGGAAGTAACATCAGAATAGTCCACCAACCTGGTTTATTTAGTTCGATCATTAAATAATAAACGACCATTATACCAATCACAAGATTAACGATTGGAATGAACATTAAAACAATCCACCAAAGCGGTTTTTTAGTCATCTGAAGCATCAAAATCATGTTCAAAATCGGGATAAATGCGAACCAAGGGGTTCCTGTTTTTAATTTAACAGCGATTCGGTAATAGCAATAAGCTGTAAAAAAATAGATTACAATCCATGCTAATATCCAGATACCGCCTCCGAATGTTTCCTCCATAAAATTTATTGTTAATGATTAATTATTTATCAATTTGTTCAAAAAAGTTCCGTTCTTTTTCTAAGAACTTATTCCATTGATCCTCAGTTGCGCCAGAAGCAAGAAATTTTCTTTTTAATTCAAAGCAGTGACAGAAATTATCAAACAAAGACGGAAATTTTTCTAACAGATCCAAAATCTTTTCAAATTGAGGTTGAGCATTAATAGATTCAAAAAACTGCCGCAAAAGATCCTTTGCTTCGTCAGTCAAGTCTGAATTATCAAATAGATTGTTTATTTTTTGTAGTTGTTCTGGTGTCATACGGCTTTTTTATGTTTAGCGTCCATCCAACTATTAGCAAAAGAAGACAAAGTCATAAACTTACCTCTATCTTCTTCTGGAACTTCGAGCAAGGCTTGTTTTAGGCCAGGCATTCTTTGCTTCCACATTTCTTCCTCGATTCGCGCTGTATCCTGAAAAGCAGGAACTACTTCATGTTGTGGCATTTCCATATTTTTACTATTTATTTTAATTAATCTAATTATAATAGGAAAGTAGTATAAAAGCAAGGGGGAAAGACACAAAAAGATTAAAGGTAAAAGCCTGCCTGCCGGCAGGCAGGTATAAAGTTGAAAGAAAGAAGAATAAATAAAAAGAAAAGCGCGCCCTCGAAGAAGAGGACGGGCTTGGATAATCAGTCGGAAGCCGGAAATCGTGCGAATAGCTGTATAAAGTGGCCACGTGGACCAATACAGGCGTCAGCGTAATTTCCGACACACTTCCCTTGAGTAGATTGGGAGAAACAGTCTAACCCGAGAGGGTCCCGTCGCAAACCAATTTTCTACTACTCTTCAGAGCATATTTTGAGAATGCTCGTCTACAAGAGAAGCGCAACTTTTTAGCTTGGATAGGCCATACCGCAACCCTGCACAAGCTGCTCAAGTTCGATCATTCCACATCAAGCCAGGACAGTCCGACAACTGCACCATTTTTTTACCAATCCACAGAGTACTCAGTCTCGTAGGACTTCGAGGTAGGGAGGTCGTTGCCACCTCCGGATAAAGATATATTAGCTAATTATTTGTTTTATGTCAAGGATGGAAAACATTTGACCTTTAACATTTAACTTTTGACCCAAAGAAAGAAAAAGCCGCCAACGTTGGATGTCAGCGGCTATAGTACCTCCAGGTGAAACCTGGGACTTGAGCCCGGCAAGCGATAGTCTGCGACTCCACTGCCAGTTCTCAAAAAGAATTATAGCATTGTATTTGTTTCTTGTCAACCCCTTCCCTATAGGGAACGACAAAAAGACTTAAGTTTAGTCAAAAAAAAATCACGTAAATCACGTATTCCCCCATCCTCACCTCGACAAACCTTAACCTTTTAGCTCATCCGTCAAATCAGACAACTTCTTAAGCGCTTCCATGGGAGTTAAATTATTCACATCGACTTTCTTTAGATTATCGGTGACTTCTTTTTCTTTGTGGGTTAAGTTGAGCGGCAAAGTGCCTTGCTGAACTTCTTGTCTGTCATTATTTAAGGCGGTTTTTGATTCAAGGTTGGTTAGAATCTCGTTCGCACGATAGATGATATCGTTTGGTAAGCCGGCTAATTTTGCGACCTCTATTCCATAACTTTGCGAACTGGCACCTCTGACTATTTTGTGAAGAAAAACGATATTGCCTTCATTCTCACTAACTGCGACGCAGTAGTTATCTGCTTTTTCTAATTTTTCAATCACATCGGTTAATTCATGATAATGAGTCGCAAACAGTGTCTTCGCACCAACGTGATCATGAATATATTCGATCATTGCCCAAGCAATACTCACTCCGTCGTAAGTCGAAGTTCCTCGACCTAGCTCATCAAGAATTATTAAAGAATTTTTTGTTGCATTATTCAAAATATTGGCTGCCTCTTGCATCTCCGCCATAAAAGTCGAAACGCCTTGAGACAGATTATCAGAAGCACCAACTCGAGTGAAGATCCGGTCAACAATAGAAAGAGTTGCTTCTTTTGCCGAAACGAAACTACCAATCTGCGACATTAAACAGATCAAAGCGGTCTGACGCAAAAAGCTAGATTTACCACTCATATTTGGACCTGTTAATAGGAGGAACTCGTTTTTATTATGATCCAACAATAGATCGTTTGGAACGTAAACTTCCTTTCGGAACTTTTCAATAACAGGATGTCGGCCGTCAACAACTTTTACCTCACCATTTTCAATAACTTTGGGACGGCTGTAACCGTTCTCATTTGCAATAATAGCAAAACTTAACAACACGTCAATCTGAGCAATAATATCAGCTGTCTTTGCGATTGATTCGAAATAGTTCATCACTTTCTCAACCGCCTCAATAAAGATCTGATGTTCAATTTTGCCAATCTCGTCCTCAGCGGTCAAAATCTTTTCTTCATACTCTTTCAGCTCTGGCGTGATAAACCGTTCAGCATTAACAAGCGTCTGTTTCCGAGTATAGTCATCAGGCACTTGATCAAGATTGGATTTACTAACTTCAAGATAATAACCGAAAACGCGATTATATTTTACTTTCATTGAATTAATCCCAGTCCGCTCAACTTCTCTCATTTGAAATTCATTAATCCAACTCTTGCCACCTTTTGAGATTGAACGAAGTTCGTCAAGTTTATCATTAAAACCATCTTTTATCATCCCACCCTCAGTAATAAGGGTCGGCGGTTCTTCAACGAAAACTTTTTCCAAATAGTCCACTAATTCAGTATGATCAGGTATTTCTTTCAGAAAATTCCGCAACATCAGAGCGCTACAATTACCGATTGAACTTTTAATTTCTGGAATAAGTTGCAAACTATTTTTCAAAGCGACAAGTTCACGCGCGTTTGTTCTATTACAACTAATCCGAGCAACCAGTCGTTCGAGGTCAGCGATCTGTTTTAGTTTCTCGATCAGTCTTTTTGTTAATGAATGATCTGCTCTTATTTCCTCCACAACGTCATGTCTTTGAACGATCTTCTCTAATCTTAGCAATGGATTCAACAACCATTTCCGCAACATCCGACCGCCCATATTAGTAATTGTATTATCAATAATACTAAGCAAACTACCCTCGTAAGCACCAGTTGAGCTTAAAAAGAATAGTTCTAGATTTCGAATAGTCGCCTCGTCAAGTGAGACAAAATCATCGAATCGGTATCGAGAAATTTTGTAAATATGTTTCAATTCCGTCTTCTGAGTATCTTTCAAATAATTAATAAGAGCGCCTGCTGACTCAATCGCTGTACTCATTTTCTCAACTCCAAAACTGTTCAAGTTCTGAGTATTGAAATGGTTAATCAAAACTTTATACGCTTTTTCATAATTAGGAAGTTGGTAGACGTTCTTATTTTTCAAATTAGAAACAAACTCTGATTGATCTTCATTTTTGATCAGAAACTCTGGTAAAATAATTTCCGAAGCATTAATTCTAAACAGCTCGTTTTTTAATAAATTAAAATCTGTAATTTCCGCAACCTTAAACTCACCAGTAGTCAGATCAGCAACAGTTAGTCCCCAAATGTTTTTTTGCAAATACAGACTGACGATGAAATTATTGTTCTTGTTCTCAAGCGTACTATCGTCGAGCGTTGTACCTGGTGTAATCACACGTGTCACTTCCCTTTTGACAATCCCCGGTAATGAAGGGTCACTCACCTGGTCGCAAATCGCAACTCGTTGGCCAGCGGCCATAAATTTCACGAGATAATTATTCAGTGCATGATGCGGGATTCCGCACATTGGAGTTTCGTTTGGTGTACCTTTGCATCTAGCAGTTAAAACGATATTCAAAATCAGTGAAGCCTTCTTCGCGTCCTCACCAAACATTTCATAAAAATCACCCATCCGAAACATCAACAGCTCGTTTTTGTGCTGCTGCTTTATTTCGTAGAACTGTTTGAACATTGGGGTTAATTCGGCCATAGGAGATTAAAGGTGAAAGTAAAAAGATTAAAGCAAGTCACTTCCACTTTTTACTTTCTACTTTACACTTTCCACTTCTACATTCTAACAGAAATGAATAAAAACTTAAACTTGACAAAATGTAAATTTCTTGTTAAATTGTGATGGCCTTTTGCGAATCACTACAATGGAGACATCATGCCGGAACAGAAAAAAGACTCTGGACTTAAACTCTTCATGGACACTAACTTGCGAGGGCTACAGGCTCTTCGAGCATTAGTCGATGGAATAGAAAAAGCTGGTGGAGACAGCTCAATGCTCTCAACATTTATTCATGACACGGTATTACAAGGAACCGTTGGCAGAGCCATCGTAAAAAAGCACAAAAAGACGAAAAGTAAAGAAGCGAAAAACTAAAAAACCCCGCAGACTCATCTGTGGGGTTTTCGAATATACAATTTAGAGTTGCTCTTTTGTCTCTTCTTCTGCAGGTGTTTCTACTTCTTCAGCTGGAGCTTCCTCTACAGGAGCCTCTAGTGTTTCCGGTTCTGTTACTGTTTCTTCAGTTGAGTCATCAGCTAGATCTGTAGCTGGTTCATCTGTTGCCAATGGTGCTGATGTTTGAATAGTATCATCAGCTGGCTTATCATCATCTTTTTTTCCAAAAAGGTTTGACCAAAATCCCATATACGAATTTTACTAATCTACAAATCATGCAAACAATATCAAATCAATCATTTGCAAAATTGATAATTATGTAAACTTAGTTTTAGACATGTTAAATGTTAATTCAAGCGTAGCAGGTATCGTATATTTAGACAAGCCTTTCGTCCCCAACCAGGGGGTGTTTTTGTTTAAGTTTAGGTAATTATTTAACCTAAATTCTATTACAGAAATATCTATAAATAATCAAAAACCCCAAACATGTGTGTCGGGGGTTTCTGTCCAATTGTTAATGAAAACAGCTACTGAGTTTTTTCCTCTTGCCACTCAAGATCACTAAGGCCATCTAAACAAACTTCAGTGATTACGCTGAAATTGGGACTTTCCATGGCCGGATTATCAGGAGAGGGGGCAACAGCAGAATGAAAATCAGTTCTTTTTTTCATCAAGAAAAACCCTGTTCCCTTTCTCCAATGTCCACCTTTAAAGACATCCCTCGAACGCAAACACACGTCCCGCGTCAATAACACATTCTGCGACGCATGCATCATCGCAACAAAGTACGACAATGTCCTGATTGTTGGCACATTCTCACCTCTGGGTGAACGACTAATTTGCTCTAAGCGAGACATCCACCAGTATCGGTTCTTGTCAGGATTCTTCCTAACCAAACGCCAACGAACACTTGATTCACAACACATCGCGGACATGTCAGAATATTCCAGGGGCTTATCTCTTTTTTTGCCAAACGCTACGGGCAATTTCTCCGCAAGAGCGTTCACTGAATACCCTAAATCAGCTACCAATACGTGCGTGTGCATATACTGAACCAATGTTTCCACTGAAAAAGGGATATTTTCCAATGCATCAAGCTGTTCTTTAGTGAATGGCTCCTGGAAAACATGATAAACGTCGGCCAGACCAATAATATTTTGTCCCATGATAGCACGAGCACGTGCTTGGTCAACGTTCTCAGCAGGAAACGGTGGATCAGGATCCACTCC
>Ga0233431_1005559_pt1 | contig 12114 bp, 10 predicted proteins | sample SI_118_April2016_FD_179867 | JGI IMG/M metagenome (GOLD analysis project Ga0233431, IMG submission 179867) | Seawater microbial communities from Saanich Inlet, British Columbia, Canada - SI_118_April2016_200_MG | ecosystem: Environmental > Aquatic > Marine > Inlet | place: Canada: British...
AGCGATTAGCATAAGCTTCCAATGGCTAACGCCTAATAGCTAATAGCTTTTCGTTAGAACAACAGAATTTACTTGAATGCACAACGCCGCAAGCGGCGGGGTATTATACCCAAGCTACGCAATAAAACTTGTGAAGCAACAGTATATTTTACCAGCAAAATGACATGCGCATATCAAAAAAACATACCCGGACCAATGCACCCTATGACAATGAAATCCGGAACAATTGGTTCACAACAAATTCCGAGGAAAGCGTCGAAAGGGAAATGATGCTATTTGAGAAAAATAAAACCAATCTGGAAAAAGAACTCTTAAGAAAGAAAAGATATATAAATATTTTTCACAATCCCGCCACTGCCTGGTTCATCTTAATAACTTCTTTAATGTTAACTGTTGGAGCGTATTTTATTTCGGCCTCCTTTGTTCAACGTCGAGTTGAAGACCGATTTACTTTCAGAACGACTGAAATCGAAAGTGCGATTAAAGATCGCTTACGGATTTATGAGCAAGCACTATGGGGAGGAGTAGGATTTATGAACGCTTCCAAGGATCAGGTCTCCAGGCAAGAATGGGCAACATATGTGGAAACCTTAAAAATCAATCAGCATTGGCCGGGGATTCAAGGAATTGGCTTTAGTATTCCGGTTCAACCTTTAGAAAAACAAGCACATATCGAAAAAATCCGCTCTGAAGGTTTCCCTGAATATCTCATCAAACCTGAAGGAGCAAGGGATCTTTATTCAGCGATTATCTACCTGGAACCCTTTGATTGGCGCAATCAACGCGCTTTTGGATACGATATGTGGTCCAATGAGATGAGACGAAAGGCAATGACGTACGCTCGTGATGAAGGAGCAGCATCAACTTCTGGTATCATCACATTAGTGCAAGAGACAAAAGAAGATATTCAAAGTGGATTTCTTATGTATTTACCCGTCTATCAAACAAAAACGATACCGAAAACTCTTAAAGAGAAGAGAGAACAGTTCGTGGGGTGGGTCTATGCCCCTTTTCGGGCGGGGAACTTAATGAAAGGCATTGCAGGAACGGAAGATCCAAATATCGAATTTGAGATCTTTGATGGGGAAACTATGTCTCAGGAAGCGCTTCTTTTTGACAGTAACTCGGAACTTCATTTAAACCAGTCTCAACATAATCCGGATTTTCAGAAAACGGTAGAAATCACTCTTCAAGGACGGCCTTGGACACTATATTTTAGCACTCGCGATACGTTTACAGAAAATTCTGAAATGAATCAGCCTCGTCTTGTTGCACTGGCGGGAGGTTTTGTGGATCTTCTCTTGTTTTATGTTATTTACTCGCTTTATTTCATCAACAGGCGTGCAGAAACCATCGCTAAAGAAATGACTCAAGAGTCAAGGGATGCTAATGAAGAACTAATCATGATCAATGCGAATCTAAAAAAGACAACGGTTTCCAGAAATTACATGGACAGTATTCTCCGATCCATGACCGGTACGCTTATCGTTATCAGTTCTGACACAACGATTCAAACTATGAACCAAGCCACTCTGAATCTGCTAGGTTATGAAGAATCTGAACTTGTTGAAAAACCCATAAAAGTGGTCATAACTGACGGAGACCAAAAACTGAATTTGTTTAGTGGAACTGGGCTGAAAAAGCTAATCGAAAAAGACTCTGTTCAGGGGATTGAAATGACTTACACCGCAAAAGAGGGTCGTAAGATTCCCATGCTATTTTCTGGCTCTGTGATGAAAGATGAGGAAGGTACTTTCAAGGGCATTGTCTGTGTGGCTCAAGACATCACCGAGCGTAAGAATGCAGAAGAGGAATTAAAAAAGCACCGCAATCACCTTGGGGAACTGGTAAATGAACGCACTGTTGAATTGGAAAAAGAAATCACCGTACGTAAACAGACAGAGAAAGCGCTGAAGGAAAGCAAAGAAGAATTAGTAAAGGCTCAGGAGATTGCTCATATTGGCAATTGGCACTTTAATTTTGCAAAAAATCAGGTCATTTGGTCAGAAGAGCTTTACAAAATGTATGGATTTGATCCGGCATTTCCGCCACCCCTTTTAAACGAAAGTAACACTTTGTTTACAACGGAAAGTTGGGAATTATTATCAACTTCAATTGCCAAAACAGAAGAAACCGGAATTCCTTACGAAATTGAACTGAAATTTACAAGAAAAGATGGTATCAATGGTTGGATGTGGGCTCGTGGCGAAGCAGTTTTTGACAAAGATGGTAAAATTGTTGGTCTTAGAGGAGCGGCTCAGGACATTACCGATCGAAAACAAGCAGAGGAAGCACTACAGGAGAGCAAAGAAGAATATAGGGGAATACTCACCAATCTTAATGCCGGCATCGTTGTCCACGCTCCTGATACTTCAGTTGTATTCTGCAACCCTCAGGCTTGTTATACTATCGGATTGACAGAGGGTCAGCTGATGGGAAAAGAAGCTACTGATCACCAATGGAAGTTTTTGCGTGCTGATGGCTCCTCGATGCCATTAGATGACTATCCTGTCAATTGGATTATTTCAAACAATAAAGCTCTGAATAATTTGGTGTTAGGTGTAAAACAGCCCAAAACGAATGATATTCGATGGGTTTTAGTAAATGGATTTCCTGTGTTTGATACAGATGGCGAAATTCAGCAAGTCATCATCAATTTCACTGACATCACCGAACGAAAAAAAATAGAGCGTGAAAAACAGCAAAGCGAAGAAAAATTCAGATCTTTGGCTGAGAACAACCAGGACCAGATCATGCGGTATGATGATCAATGTCGGCACCTCTACCAAAATATAGCTGCTTACCGATTTTCGGGATTCACCGAAGATGAACTCATTGGTAGAACTCACCGTGAATTAGGAATTGATGAAAAATTTTGTACGCTTTGGGAAGAAAAAATTACGAGTGTTTTCAAAACTGGTCAACCTGCAAGTACAATTTTTCAATGGGAAAGTACTGAGGGGTTAGTTTTTTTGGATCTACAGCTTTTTCCTGAATTCGACAGTCTAGGAAATGTGAAAACCGTACTAGGCGTTTCTCGTGATATAACGGAAATCAAACAAGCAGAGATACAAATCAAAAATAGCGAAAATAAATTCCGCATGATATTTGAAAACGCCTCAGTTGGTGTTGCTCAAATTAACACACAGACAGGGCAATTTGTAAATTTAAACCAAAAGTACTGTGACTTAATCGGTTATGAAAGAAGTGAAATGACAGAAACCACTTTCATGGAAATCACCCATCCAGATGACCTTGAAGTCCATCTTATCAATATGGAAAAGCTAAAAGCGGGTGAAATCCGTGAATTTTCAATGGAAAAGAGATATTTCCATAAGAATGGGGAAATTGTCTGGGTAAATCTCACCGTTTCTCCAATGTGGATTTTAGGAGATCCACCTTTTTTTCACATTGCGATTGTAGAATCCATTACGGAGCGTAAACAGATGGAAGATGCACTCCATGAGGCACATAATGAAATGGAGTCCAAAGTAGAACAACGCACTGAAGAACTAAATGAAACAAACAGCGCATTGAAAATATTACTGAGAAAAAGTGAAGAAGATAAAATTGAACTTGAAGAAAAAGTGTTATCCAATATGAAGGAATTGGTTTTTCCCTTTTTGAATCATTTAAAAAATGGTCCGATAAATGATAAACAACAGAGTATTCTAAGTACTATTGAGTCAAATCTTAACAATGTAATCTCACCTTTTTCACGTCGACTATCTTCGAAATTTTCTAATCTTACACCAAGAGAAATTCAAATCGCTAGCTTTATCAAAGAAGGTAAAACATCAAAAGAGATAGGACTGGCCATTGGGGCCAATACAAATACCGTCGAATTTCACAGAACAAACCTTAGAAAAAAACTGGGAATAATTAATGAAAAAAAGAACTTAAGAAATCACCTCCTATCCCTCCGTTAATACTGGTTTCCCCCTCCCCATTATATCTAAACTACTAGTTTTAACCCCACATTATATCTAGACTTTTTCTTAAAAATAATTGTCGTATCATCATTAAGAAAATGATAGACTATTGGATTCTTGCCCAGCTTGTAGTTGACCAAAAACCGGTAGAAATTTAATCGAAATTCTTCTGAGAATAATAAGGGAATCTCCCACGTCAGATGATGGTTTCAATTGAAAATAATATCGAGCACCGGTGAATATTTAGTGATTTTTAGATCACCAATTTGGAAATAGCGAAGGATTACGCAGAAAATAATAATTGAGCTAAACCCGTTAAGGAGTTTCACCGATATGAGTTCAATAGACGAAATGAATAAGATTTTTAATATTCTCATTGTCGATGGCATTCCCCCGAACGTAACGTTAGTGCGAAAAATTAATCAAAATGATGGGTAAGTGACTCTAGCTGAGATTAAAAGTATTGCGGCGACCCATCTACAAGGCTTAAAAGAACTGCCCGCCAAGTTAAGAAGATATTCAGCACAACTAAAATGCTTCTGTCTGATTGACTATTGAGTAAAGTTTTATTTCATCACAGGTGATTTAGGTTAGATTCCCACTTTGCCTTAAGTTATGCCAAAATCCATAAATGAATTGCTGCACAAGAATTTAACCGACACATGATGTTCCTGTCAGCTCTTTGGTTGAAATAATCGATATTTCGCCGCGTTAGTTATAAAGGAAGCTAATAAAATATAAAGGAGTTACACGGATATGGAAGTATTTGATACGACGAACAGGAAATTCAATATTCTGATTGTTGATGACAACCCTAATAATGTTAGGCTGGCCAGTAAAATTATTAATAGAGCCGGATACGATCCAACGCCTGCACCTGACGGAGAGACTGCGCTCGAACTCATTCAAGAAAAATCATTTGATTTGATCTTACTTGATATTATGATGCCTGGCATTGATGGTTTTGAGGTCTGTCGACGCATACAGGAAAATTCGAATCTCCAGGATAGAATCCCCGTCATATTTCTGACATCTGTTACCGATATAGCCAGTATTGTGAAAGGATTTGAGTTGGGAGCGGTTGACTATATCAATAAGCCAATTATTAGTAAGGTGTTGCTTGCACGAGTTGAAACTCATCTAAAACTTAGTCACCAACAGAAAAAGCTGGAACAGATTGCTATCATTGATGAATTGACTCAGTTATTAAATCGTCGCGGTTTTATCAGCGTTCTTAAAGATCGTTTGAAATTTCATCAAAGAACTAAAATGACAGCAGCTTTGTTGTTCATAGATCTGGATCATTTCAAGAATATTAACGATTCCATGGGACATGATGCCGGGGACGAGCTTTTGAAAAGAGTATCTGCTGTTTTGAGTAGTTTAATTAGAGACACAGATATTGTTGGTCGATTTGGAGGTGATGAATTTGTAATTGGATTATTAGATATCAAATCACCAGAGGATGCTGCAGTTATCTCGGACAAGATTATCAATGAAATATCGAAGCCATTCAATATTAAGGGAATGGAGGTTTTCATTGGCACAAGTATTGGCATTACTTATTTTCCTGACGATGCTGAGCAACTGAGCAGTCTGATAAAAAATGGCGATAGCGCAATGTATCAGGCAAAAAAAGCAGGGAAAAACTGTTATGCCTACTATGAAAAAAAGATGGAAGAGAAGGCCAAACGCAAACTTCTTCTCGATTCAAGTCTGCACCATGCCATAAATAATAAAGAATTTCTTTTGCTTTATCAGCCACAGGTATTATCGGGAACCGGAGAGGTAATTGGAGCAGAAGTGTTAATCAGATGGCAGCGTCCAGAGCAAGGTATGGTATCTCCCGCCGAATTCATTCCAATAGCAGAGAAAAACGGGCTTATCATACCTATTGGGGAATTTGTTTTAAATGAAGCCTGCAGGCAGACTAAATACTGGCATGACAACGGTCTTGAAAAATTTACGATCTCTGTAAATTTTTCGGTGAAGCAGTTTCAACAAAGAAATATCGTTGAAATAATCAAAAACTCCATTATAAATTCAGGCCTGGATCCCAAATTCTTGAATGTTGAGATTACTGAAAGTCTCTTTATGGATAATATTGAAGAGACAATTAGAAAATTACAGGAACTTAAAGATTTTGGGATAGAATCTTCAATTGATGATTTTGGAACCGGTTATTCTTCATTGAGTTATCTGCAACGATTTCCAGTTCAACATCTCAAAATTGACAAGGCCTTTGTTGACAATGTCGTTGATGACTCAACAATAGCCTCCGCTATCATCAATCTGGGAAAAAGTCTAAATCTGCATGTCATCGCAGAAGGAATTGAAAATCAAAAACAAAACGACAAGCTGATGGACTTAGGGTGTCACCTCGCTCAAGGCTATTTGTTTGGAAAACCTATGACTGCTGGTGATTTTAAAGCATACTGCGACAAGTAGCCGGAAAAATGGAAAAAATAAGATTCTTCCAGATAGTACAAAACAAAATTGGTAACTACTAATCCAGTGGGTTAACTTGACAATTTTATGGCTGATTGTGATGCTGTCGCCTGTTTATCAGCTTTCACACGACACTAGCGTTTCTTTAAGTGATCCCCAGTGGGCTGTACGGAATATTTCTCAACAATTAATAAAAAAATATTTTGAAAATGTATAATGAAAGCAGAGGAAAAAACTAACCAGTCCGCTGAGAAAGTTGTTGTAGATGAGATGGTTGAGCATATTTTCAAGCAAACCTAAAAACTATACCTGATCAAAGCTGTTCAAATCACTTTGTTTGAAATACTCTCACCTCTACACTGCCTGACTGTCCCTTATAATAGGTTGAAATTAGTTTTTTTTGAACAACGAAAGATTTCTAAAGTTCTTATACAAGTTCAAGAATAAGTCCAATCCACTATTTCCCAAATCATTTTTTGTCGAATCTTTTAGCACTCCCCATCTTTTACGTTGATTGTTCTATGGGAATAACGGCACATTTCAGGATTATGAGTGACCATGATGATGGTTTGCCCCGAATCATTCAGCTGCTTGAGCAATTCCATCACCTCTTCCGCCGTTCCGGTGTCCAGGCTACCTGTCGGCTCGTCGGCCAGAAGTATCGGTGGTTTATTTACAATGGCCCTTGCGATTGCTACTCTTTCCTGTTCCCCGCCGGATAGCTGATCAGGCAGCCGATCGGCCTTATTTGCAAGTCCCACTTTATCCAGAACCGCCATGCCCTTGTTTCTTTTCTCAGCGGTTTTTCCGTTGGTGATTACCATGGGCAACATTATATTTTCAAGTACTGTTAAATAAGGAATCAGCTGAAAAGACTGGAAAACAATCCCTATATACTCGCTTCTGAAATCTGCTCGCTGTTCGCTCGTGAGTTCATAAACATCAAGTGTATCAATAAACACCTGTCCTTTAGTTGGATGATTCAATCCCCCCAATATGGAAAGGAGTGTGCTTTTACCAGACCCGGATTGTCCGATGATGCTGATGAACTCACCATCGTCTATTACAAAATCCATATTCTTGATGGCAGGAATTGTGGAGCTTCCCCATAAATACTCTTTCCTAATATTCTCGACTTGTATTAGATGTTCAATCGTCATAATAATCCTCTCTATATGATTGCTGCAAAATTTTGTTAGATGGATCGCAACGCTTCACTCGGGTCCAGTCGACTTGCTTTTATGGCTGGATATAAGCTTGCTACGAGAGAAAGTGAGATTGACGCTAGAATTGATATTCCGCCAATTAGTCCGTTGGGTCCCGCAAAAGTTCCCCCTTTGACCACAAAAGGAAGTGCAGACAATGCGATACCGCTCCCCCCAAAGAAACCAATTAAACCAGCCAGCAGTCCGACAATCATCGCTTCGAGCAGAATGATCTGCATCACATGGCCACGCCTGAATCCGATGGCACGAAATATTCCGATCTCCCGGGTTCGCTCATTCACCGAACCCATCATTGTGGTAAAGACGAGCAGCACACCAATGCAGATGACGAGTACGGTTACACCGAGACCAAAGGATTTGACCATGTCGATAGATTGCATCTTGGACATCACAGCCTGTTTCATCGTTGTAATCCTGGCATTGGGGAATTTTTCCGCTAACTGCAGGGTCATTTCAGTGATCGGGCACCCTCTACAAAAAGCTGCCACCTCGACCATGGTAATTTTCCCTTCTTTTCCAAGGATCTTCTGGCCTTCATGAAGATCTACCAGGATAACACTATCTTCGGAAGATCCTGTCTCCAGCAGAATACCAGAAATTGTGTAGACCCTGTTTGAAATCAGTAATGTGTCCCTGGTTGCAAGTTTGAATGCCGAAGCAACCTGGGAACCAATCGCTATTTCATCCGGACGTACTGGGAATTTTCCTTTAAACTGCCAGAAGGCCTTAAGTTTTCGCTCTTTTTTAAAATCAACTCCCATAAGCAATACATCTCTACCTCGTAAACTTATCGGCCCAAGAACTTTTGGGGCTATGATCCCGAGGTTTCGACTGTTTTTGATCGTCTTGATATCCGCTAAGCTGGTCTCATCAAATTCAGTCACTGTGTAGTTCACAACTCCCAGACTTATTCCCCCATAACTTAAGGGGAGATTCTCGTTTTTTGGTGTCATCACGATATTTGCGCCAAACTTATCCAGACGTTCCTCTATGTCCATCGACATGCTTTCTGTAATGGAGAGAAGCGTTACAATAGTGGCAATTCCAATGACCAGTCCAAAAACCAGAAAGACCAGTTTTCCTTTGCGGCGCCAAAGGTTATTAAATGAAATATTATAAAGTTTCAAGGCTCTCCTCCTCTTTAAGATTAGCGACTCTTTGTCGATGATTCATACGATTGAGCTGAATGGCCCCAAGCTTTTGAATTCTGAAAACAGAAGCAAAACGATCGGTATCAACCATATTTCTATCAAAAGTGATCACAAGTCGTGTGCTGTTCCTGTCCACGATTGCCATTTCAACTCCGCTCAATTCAGATACGTGAACCAAAACCTCATGTGGCCATCTGTCCTGTGATTCCAGTTTATAGATGACATCATCAAGGTTTCTGGTAACTACATACTCAACAGTGCGGGGTATTACCAGGATGCTTAGTCCCAGTATAAAAACAATGGAAACAATTGTTGAAATCATGGTGAAACTAAGACCCCGCTTTTTTTTTGTCCCCAGAATTTTTTCCCGCTTTTTTCTATATTTTTCTTGATCATAGGCCATTTGATCCTCACGTTTATCGATTATTATTCTGCAATCCCTTCATCGGCTTGCAATCACTAATTTTCAAAAAATCCCATTAACTTGGCTAAAAAACTATCTGAACCGGCTCTCCACCCGGGAGAGTTTGAAGATATCGTTGCTTGTTGATCGTACTCCGATGCAAACGCTACCCTGGCCGGGTAACCAATGGAAGTCACCGCCTCTGCTATTTGACTGTCTGTTAGATCCTGTCTGTGATCAACCATTACGAGTCCTTGATCAAGGTTTACCAGTATGTCAACATACCCATCAAATGTCTTTAGTTTGTTGTTTATTTTAGCGATACAGTAACCACAAGACATGTTGTCAACCTTAAAACACGTTCTTCGGGAATCTTCAGCCAACGTAACCGAAGTGAATAAAACGAACGACAGGGATAGCAGGCAGGCTATATATAAAATTTGTTTTTTTAAGATCATTTTTCCTCCCAATATATTTAAAGTTTGAAAAGTTCTATCAACAACTAGTTTTTTGAAGATTATCGTTAATACAAAATCCCTATTGCTTTTTTTTGAACCGAACCACCATTTCGATAGCCACAAACGGACAAAACAAAAAACAAATGGTTAATGTTCTTAAAAACATGATCCCGTTATAATGAAGCAATTTTACCTCAGGTACTGTGAGATCCAAAAGCTGCGAGTGGATAGGGTACCAAAAATCCCCAAGAGCAAGACAAATCACCAACCACAATATCAATAGTACTACGGCGACGATAAAACTTCGCAAAAGAATTCCGGAAATCAGTTTCAATGTAGTTTCAGTTTCGTTCATTTTTTTTTCCTTGAAGAGTATAATGGTCCCCATTTTTCTGACTACAATTTCAGGTTAAGAAAAGAAAAATCATCGTTCAAGTTTTTCGTCGTGACTGGATCGAAAATGTCGTAACAGGACTAACTCGCGGGTATACAGCCTCAATTCGACACGACCGTTAACGTGGATGGATTGAGATTGTCGTATCAAGATCCTGACACATGACAAAATTGGAATTATTTGCTAGTTTTTAACAACAGCACCAATAATGATTCGCTGGGAATGGTGGCAAATGAGTATCAGTGAGAATTGCCGGCTGTTCAGATCTGAAGGATTTTGGATATCAAACATAGGGAGGGCAGACAAACAGATGGCTATATTTCAACGGATTCGCCTCTTTTTAAATGAGAAAGCGGACTATTTCGCAACCATCATGGATGTGCGTCCAGAAGCCTCATCTAATAGATTTTCCTTCTTCATCCTGGAAGGTGTTCTCATTGGATTATTTACCTACCTGTGGTTGGAATATGCTGAGATGGGAGCACTTTACCATTGGTTCTTCCCCATCATAGTTTCGTCAGCTATCTCTATTATTCATTTCACGGCAATAGTCGTTGTTTTTAGACTTTGGAAACCACAAAAAACAACTTTCGCAAAATTCTGGTTGATCTCATTGGCAGGTGTTACTTTAGGTTATTTTATGACTTATGCCATGGGAATATGCGGGCTTATATGTCTGATAATTGGATCATATTGCCCAACTGCCTGGCATACATCTCCACCTCAGACAATTGCCGTGCTTTTTAAAACCATCCTTGTGCCATGGGGAATTTCCACCTATTTACTGACCCAGAGAGTTCTGAAAAAACAAATAGTCGAACAATTAGCCAGTATCAAACTAATAAACACGATACTTGAACAACAGCAAGATGAAATATCAACAGATGAAGACTTAATCGATGATGGCGTAAAACCTGCGAATGCAGAAGAAGAAGAAGAAGAAGAAGAAGAAGAAGAAGAAGAAGAACAAACTGAGTTTTTCAGCGTCTCTTTAAAAGGTGAATCCTCAAAGATAGCTTTGATAGATATTTATTTTATCGCTGTGGAGGATCATTACTGTAAGTTGGTAACTAATAAGAACGGTGACCTGCACGAAGAATTGATACGGTTAAGTCTAAAAGAAGCCTTGGAAAGCCTCCCCTCCAGCCACTTTGCGCAAGTTCATCGCTCATTTATTGTCAATCTACAGCATGTGAAACACATAAAAAAAGAAGGACAAGCCTACCAGCTGTTTTTAGAGGGCAACGACACCTTCCTTCCTGCCAGCAGACATCGCGCTCAATATTTTTTACCCAAGCTGAAAGAATTCCTGAATTAACCAATCTAAGCTGGCTGGTTGTTTCTTGCTTTCAGGAATATGCAATAAAAAAATCAAAGCCAGTTATTATATGAACTCGATCCGTTATATCGCTTGTTTATCCCTGTCCGACTGAAGGAAGGCAGAAAAAAAAGATACTCGTGAATATTGCGGATTCAACGCTGCTCTGGAAGAGTAAACGCCATTACACAGAATCAAAACCGGCGGAAAATTCTGTTGAATACTATATGGAGTCGAAAAACAGGTTAACAGTTTCTCTGGCTGTATCAGTTTTGACTTTCGAGCTGGTTTTACTGTCAGTGAAGGAGCCCATTTCCTCTACCAGTTTTTCAATTAGTGTTGAACTCTTCAGTTTCATTGTTCTCCCTAGTCAACTTAGTTTATCAGATAGTTGCCGTCTATGGATTATTTAAAATTGAGCCTGTTTTGTCAAAGAAAAATATTTTTCTCCAAAATGGGCTAAGCAACTGTCCACCACCCCGGAAACCCACATTATTATTGGACCTATAAGTTTTCCACCATTTTACGCCCAATACCTTTCATATCAATCACTCCAATTGCTGTAACTATTTGATTTTATGCTTATTTGTTTGTTTATTGCGTAGCTTGGGTATAATACCCCGCCGCTTGCGGCGTTGTGCATTCAAGTAAATTCTGTTGTTGGACGAAGCCGCTATCGCGGCGGATCTTGTAACTTTGGTACACAAATAGCGTAACCCCATTGTTTTGTTAAACCCTTAATTTTAATAAAACATGGAGCTACGCTATGAAAACATTGAAAGAT
>Ga0233431_1005562_pt1 | contig 12100 bp, 6 predicted proteins | sample SI_118_April2016_FD_179867 | JGI IMG/M metagenome (GOLD analysis project Ga0233431, IMG submission 179867) | Seawater microbial communities from Saanich Inlet, British Columbia, Canada - SI_118_April2016_200_MG | ecosystem: Environmental > Aquatic > Marine > Inlet | place: Canada: British...
GCAATCAGGTGTCATATCTTGCATAGTGAATAAAATTGTTGATACTTTTATCTTCACCTTGATGAATAATCTCGTATTATGTCGAGCTTAACATAATGCGTAATTCGGCATCAGGCAGTAGGCCCAAATCCGCACACGATGCTCTTTGCACCAATGTGCCATCAGATCGAGATAGGCCTGATAATCTTCACCATTCAAAAATGTCTTCTGCGCCTGTTTCCTCTTTGGGTCACATGGTGAGGAAACCCCGGTGCTACCGCTCTTGCCATCCGTGCCATCGAGAAATGGTTACAAGCGCTTCGTTAAATGTCAATAGTTGAGTATGGTGTCCCCGGAATTCATAATTCAAGAGTTCAATCCAACATATGGTAGTATATTTTTATTGACACACAATAAAATGTGCTTTACACTTCCCGAAAAAAAAAGAAGGCAAGTTTGGATTTGCCTTAATTCTCAGTGTTCAGTGTCCTCAATCCCGCAAATGGGGTTCAAACAATGGTCCAAAAACTATCAAAATCCCACTTAAACGAAACCTTTCAGATGGGGCTCTACTTTTTTGACAGGGACCAACCCCGGGAAGCCCTGACGTTTCTGGAAAAAGTCTACGCCCACGGTCCCGCAATCCTGGCGGAAGCGGACATTGATTGGGCTGATCTTGAGCGGATCATACGATATTGCCGGTTTCAAACTGCGAAGCCGGTGATCCGAAAAAAGCGCCCCCGAACAGGGGTGCCGAAATCGAAGAAAATACCCAAAAAAACGAACCGTTCGAGCAAAAAGGGAAAACCGAAAACCGCGAAACCGACACAACCCTCCCGAAAAGGATCTTCAAAAGAGAAGGCACCGGCAACTTCCGGCAAAATGCCGTCCCGGGCCAAACCAAAACCGCCCCCCATTCAAATGACGGCTGCCGTCCAATCCCCCCAACTAGTGCACCAGCGGTTTATCGAGGGAAACCCGGCCGCCGTTAACCAGTATTTTCTCGCCCGGCAGGCGGCACGCCTTTCCCAGGCGGACCAGTTTGACAACCTCATCTGCCTCAATACCCTGAGGGGTGTTCAGCATTACGTCTACCAGGTGGAAACAGTTCGCAAAGTCATGCGGTCCTTCAGGGGGCGGGTTCTGCTGGCCGATGAGGTGGGGCTGGGCAAGACCGTTGAAGCGGGCATGATCCTCAAGGAATACCTCCTGCGGGGCATGGTGAAAAAAGCCCTGATTCTGACGCCGCCAGCCCTCACCAGTCAGTGGATTGAAGAGCTTGAAACCAAATTTAAAATCAAGGCGGTCAGCACAGATCATCCCGGAATGCGTCATGATCCTGAACGCTTCTGGCGGGAAAACGACCTGGTTGTGGCATCCCTGGCCCTGGCCCGGAACAAACGGCACAGGCCCCTGCTTGCCGGTATCGGGTTTGACATGGTCATTGTGGATGAAGCCCATCACGTGAAAAATGACCGGACCGTGGGGTGGAAACTGATCAATGAACTGAAAAGCCGGTTTCTGCTGCTGCTGAGTGCCACACCCGTGGAAAACAACCTCATGGATCTCTTCAGCCTGGTGACGCTCTTGAAGCCGGGGCAGCTGGGCACAAAAAGTGCTTACCGAAAACAATTTGTTCTGAGGGGCGATCCCACCCGGCCCCAAAACCGGGCCCGTTTAAGGGACCTCATCGGCCGGGTGATGATTCGAAACACCCGGGCCCTGGCGGACATCAAACTGCCGCCCCGCCATGCCACCACGGTACTGGTGGATGGGGTTCCGGCGGAGCAGGAACTGTACGCCAGGCTCACGGACCTGGTGAGAACGGGGTTTCAGCGGGGGATGAACCGGTTGTCCCTGGGTATGCTGCTCCAGGAGGCGGGCTCCAGCCCGGGGGCGGTTCGAAAGACACTGCTGAAGCTATCAAAACATGACCGGGTGGATTCGGACCTCAAAAAAGAGATGACCAGACTGGCCGGACTCTGCGATTATGTGCCCCACACCAGCAAGACCACCCGGCTTCTGGAACTGTTGAAGGTCAGCGGGGAAAAGGTGATGGTCTTTTCCCGTTTTACGGCCACACTGGAAGAGATTGCAAAGCGGCTGAGTGAGGAAAAGGTCGGTTTTTCCCGGTTTCACGGGGGCATGAGCGCGAGGGACAAGGACCGGGCCGTCGAGCGCTTTCAAAACGGGACCCCGGTGATGCTCTGCTCTGAAATCGGCGGGGAAGGGCGGAACCTCCAGTTCTGTTCCACCATGGTGAACTTTGATCTTCCCTGGAACCCCATGAAGATCGAGCAGCGCATCGGCCGTATTCACCGCATCGGGCAGACCCGGCCGGTCCACGTGTATAATCTCTGCGCCCACAAGACCGCGGAACACCACATTCTGGAGGTGCTGGACAAGCGCATCAATCTCTTTGAACTGGTGATCGGGGAAGTGGACCTGGTGCTGGGCCAGACCAAAAATGAAGCGGAATTTGAAGAGCGCATTCTGGACATTTATGGCCAAAGCCAAACCGATGACGATGTAACCACGGCCTTTGACCGCCTGGGAGATGAGCTGCTGGCGGCCCGGAACCAGTACGACAAAATCAAGCAACTGGATGCGGACCTGTTTTCAACGGATTATGAAATATAAATAAAATGAACGAATTACTTCAATTTGCTGAACATATCATTGAAGGCTCCGACGGCATTGTGGAGTGGGACGGGAATCAAAAGGGCTTTGAGGCCCTGCTCTCCGGGGACGTTCAAAAGGGACTGGGCCTTCCCGATTCCCTGCTGCGTGTTTCGGAGCCGGGGCAAGGGGAAGGGATTTCCGGGGATTCCGAAACCCTGACCATGGGCTACGGCACCGAACTGCTGGACCGGTTCATCCCCATGGCCCTGGACATGGGGTGCGCGGCGGCCGTGGCCATGCCCTCCGGCGCGTCGCCCAAAAAAACCGCCCTGGATGTGGGGTCCCGCTTTGCCTTTACCAACAGCGCCTTTCGAGAGAAAGCCACCCACAAGAGCACCGTGGATTACTGGCTCTGGTCCCTGGAGGTGACCGCGGACGCCGACGAGCGGCACCAGCTTCAATACCACCCCTGCATATCCCGGCATCAGGTACACTGCCCCGCGCTTTCGGAACTGATTCCGGCCCAGGCGGCTCAATGGGAACCCCTAAACCTAAAACCCTCCGAGGTTTCCCCGGAAGAACTGGACCGGCTTTTTGTCACCGCCTGCCATCGCACCCTCGGGGGTCTGGAAGAAGGGCTCTCCGAGTTTAAAACCACCATTTCGCGGCACCATTTGCGGGACATGGAGCGTATTGAAACCTATTTCCTGGATCTCAAGAAGGAAATGGCGGATGAAATCGAACGGCGGAAACTGACCGGGTCGGACCTGGCGGTTCGAAGGGAAAAAATGGCGCAGCTCTCCCGGGAAAAAGCCGCCAAAATATCGGCCCTGAAAGAAAAATACCGGCTTCGCGTTTCCCTTCGTCCACTGACCCTGCTTCTGGCCCGACTGCCGGTCATCCGCTGTGAAGTGCTGGTGAAACGCCGCAAAAAGGAGCGGCGCATCAGCGTGATATACAACCTGCTCTCAAAGGATTTCGACCCCATGGCCTGTGAGGCCTGCGGCACGGAGACCTATTCTCCGGGGTTTTGTGACCATAGCCTGCACCTGCTGTGCCCCGCATGTCTGGCATCCTTTGCACACAAAAAAACCTGTCCCCGCTGCTGCGGCCGGAAACCCCCTCAAACGGTTCAAAGAGTTCTCAAGGAACTGGGCATTCAAAAAGGAGCATAACCGATGCATGAAACCCCTGTAACGGAACTGGCCACCACCCTGCTGGACCCGGTCACGGAAAAATTAAAAGGGCTGACCCGGGTTCAGAAAGCCCTCAAAAGCCTCTGTTCTCTCAATACCCTGGAATCCCCGGACAAGGTGGATACCGCGGCCCGGGTGCTGGAACAGTTTGATCCGGAAGCCGTGGGGCTGGACCTGGACCTGCCCCCGCTCCTGGAGGCGGTGACCGAGGATCAGCGGGAACGCGCCGTCGCCCGCGGACTGGCATTTGGAAAAGAGCTGAACGAAGCCGCGCAAAAGGAGAACATGACCTGCCGGCTGATCACGGGCGACCCCATGGAATTCAGTCTGCCGCCCTTTACGGTGGGGGTCGATCTTTCCCGGAACCGGGCCACCCTGGCCTATGCCCGGCTGCCTGTGGCGGAGATGCCCGCAAAACCCCGCAACATCATGGCCGCCATTCAAAAGCAGTTGAAAGCCTTTGAGGCCGGGTGGTCTTCGGAACGGTTTTTCGAGGCCCTTTTGGAGACCTACCGGACGGAACTGTTTCGCATTCGAAAACCGGCAGGCGAACGGGTGGAAATCATGGGCCTGCTTCCCGGGGTGGCCTTTTTGTTTCAGGGCACCCGGTTTCACCAGGAACCCCTTTCCGGCAACTACCGTTCCTACGGGCGTTTTCACCTGGCCTGGGACCTGTCGGCCCTGCGCCAAAGGGGGCTCCTGGAGCAGCAGGGGGTCCGGCTGAACCTGGGGGCGGCCACGGGATCCAGCACCAAAAACAAGAAGCATGTTCTCTATATTGAAGAGGGGGCTGGTCGGGGGCAGTATTACCTGAGTCTCTGGTTTACACCCGTCGCATAAAGGAATGCATCCATGACTAAAAAGGAACCTCAGGGGGAACTTCAGCCGGAACTGGCCCAGCACATCATTATGCGGGCGGGGGAGTCCGGGCAGCCGCCGGAACAGGGGATTACCCATTTGAATGTGGGCAATGATTCCTATTTGACCATCCTGGACCGGGAATACCTGGCCCGGTTGAAACACAATCCGAGAGGCGCCTCCTTTAAACTGGTACAGGGGTATTACGGGGGCGGGAAAACCCATTTCCTTTACTGTGTGCGGGACCTGGCCTGGAAACACGGGTTTCTCACGGCCCTGGTGAACCTCTCACCCCGGGAATGCCCCTACGATGACCCGGTGAAGGTGTACGCGGCGGTGGCGGTAAACCTCATGAGCCCGCCCCTGGAGGAAGGGATTGAACCGACCCGGGGCCTCACGGATATCCTGAGGGACCTGGCCGACGACCGGGTGACGGCCATGGGCGAAGAGCGTGCCCTTCACTGGATCAGCCGGACCGCGGCCCGGGTATCGGCTGAAAGCCATTCCTACCGAAAAGCGGCGGCTTCCTTCATGGCCGCCTACCTGAAAGGGGATGAAGAGCGGGAAGCGGCACTGGAGCCGTGGCTCCTGGGTGAACCGGTCCCCCAGAGTGAAACCCGTTCCCTGGGGGTGTTTGAAGCCATTGAACCGGCCACGGGATTCAAGATGCTTCGAAGTCTCTCCCAGGTCATCAGCGGCTACGGTTTCCCCGGTATTGCGCTTCTGTTTGACGAGGTGGACCGGAACCTCTCCCTCACCAGTCGAAAGATGCTGGCGGTGGGTGATAATCTTCGGCAGGTGGTGGACCTGTGCGGGCAGGCCAGGCTCCCCTCCACCCTGTTTTTGTATGCGGTGCCACCGGAATTCCTGCGGAATGTGGTGCCCGACTACCCGGCCCTGGATCAGCGGCTCAAAAGCCCGGTTCCCCTGGGGGAGCGGAGCCCCCAGGCAGCGGTCATCGATCTGGAACACCTGGACCTGGAACCGGCCGAACTGCTTAACCGCATGGGCGAGCGGCTGCTCCACATCTTTGAAACCGCCACCGGATGGCATGGCGATGCGGAGATTCAGGCCCACAGCCTGAAAGTACTGGCCGAGACCATGGCGGAGTACACCTTTGAGGTGAGCCACCGGCGGCTGTTCGTGAAAACCTATGTGGATTACCTGTACGGGCAGAAAAATGACGGCGAGACGCCATTATCGCCGGAAGAGGCCGGCGGGCTGATCCAGGGCGGATATACCCTTCTGGAACAAACGGCGGATGAGGAGGAATTCCTGGATGTCTGACGGCCGGGTTCCCAGGGTAGGGCAGATCATTTCCCATGCGGACTGGGGTGCCGGAAGGGTGGTGGCGCTGCTCAGGGGGGGGCGCGTCCTTCGGGTGGAATTTGATGAGATGCCCCACACCCCGTGGGAGATTCCGCGTGAAGAACTGGGGTTTGACGCACCGCCCCCGCCCGAAAAACCCCAAACAGAAAAACCTCAAACAAAAAAACCCGGGGCTGAAAAATCTCCAGAACCCCTTGATTCCAAAAGCATGTCCCCGGAAACATTAGAGGATTCCGTGACCGCCCGCCAGTCCCTGGAAGCCCTTCGGCTGGGGGTGGTCCCCACAAGTCACCTCAATACCTATACGGTGGGTCGGGACATGGAACTGGCGGTCATTTATGAAGATCTTCGGTCCGCGGCCAAAGGCTCCGGCGGCATGCGGGTGGTTCTGGGGGACTACGGAGCCGGAAAAACCCATTTTCTAGAAATGTCGGAACTGCTCGCCCTGGAATCCGGATTTCTCGCCACCCGTGCCACCCTGGACAGCCGGGAGGTCATGCCGAGCCGTCCCCGCCGCATCTACCATGAACTGGCCCGGGGCATCCGGTACCCCGATGACCCCACCCTTGAGCGCCGCGGCCTCAAACCCCTGCTTCAAAAAGCCGCCACGGATGTGGATCTCATTCGCCGGCTGAGCCGTACAAACAGCCCCCATTATCACCCCTATCTGGGTCCGGCCCTCTTTTACTGGTCGGTACTCCCGGCCCTTACGGATACGGAGGACCTGCAGGACCGGCTCCTGGACTGGATTGAGGGAAGCGAAGTGGCCAGCAACGTGGAACTGGAGAAAAAGCTGCGGCACATGACATCCGCCCGGGCCCGGTTATACGCCCTCAGGGATTTTCGCACGGTCACCCACCTGTACACCCTTCTGCTGGGGGGCATCTCGGAACTGGCCCGGCAGGCGGGATACCGGGGATTGGCGGTCATGGTGGATGAAGCGGAGTTTTATTCGGTGCTGGGCGGCCGGGACCGCACCTTCGCCGATGTTCTGTTCCGCACCTATGCGGCCGCGTGCCTGAACCCCGACATCCTGGGGTTTGACCCGGAGGTGCTCCCCCGTGGGGGGCAGGCGGTGCACCGCCGCTTTTCGTACCGGTACCGGGAAGACCAGCCCCTCTACGCGGTGTTTGCCCTGACCCACGATCCGGCGGGCAAATACGCCCTGGCCCGGGCGGTTCCGGAAAACCGCTTCATGGACCTTCCCCCCTTCTCCACCGAGGACTACGTCGCCCTTTCCGAACGGGTCCTCTCCCTGTATGAACTGGCACAGACCCCCCTTTCCATGGGCCAAAAACTGGCCGCCCTGCTGGCAAAGGTCATCGAACCCTGCCACCGGACCGGGCTCGTTGAAAACCCCCGGCAGGCCTTGAAATTCATCACCGAGGTGGTGGACATCACACGGCACCGACCCGAACGCCTGAAGCCCATGCTCCAGGAACTCCTGGAACGCCTGAAAACCGGCATGCCATGAATCATTTCCAGGGTGCCCAACCCCTCAAGGCCCTCCTGCCCCATGCCTGGTATCCCTTTCTGGGGCGATTTCGTGCCCCAACCCCCATACAGTCGGCCGCCATCCCCGTAGTTCTAAAGGGACATAACGTACTGCTCATGGCGCCCACGGCCGGAGGAAAGACCGAAAGCTTCGCCGCCCCCATGGCGGAGCGAATTCAGGAAGACGGATCCCCGACCCTTTCCGCCTGGATCATCTCCCCCACCCGAGCCCTGGTGAACGATCTGTTCCGGCGCCTGAAGCCGCCCTTGGAAAAAATGGGGCTTCGCGTGGGCCGCCGCACCGGTGATCACCGGGAGATATCCGGCCGGCGCCCGCCCCACATGGTGGTCACCACCCCGGAATCCCTGGATTCCATCCTGACCCGGGCCACGAAACTCCTGAAGGATGTTCGCTTCATGGTGCTGGACGAAGTGCACATGCTGGACAAAACCGCCAGAGGCGACCAGTTGGCATGCCTGGTGTCGCGGGTGGCCCGCATCTCCAGCCCCCTGCAGTTCATGGCCTCTTCCGCCACCATCGAGGACCCCGAAGGGCTCGCCTCCCGTTACCTGGGACCTGCCCACGAAATCGTAAGGGCATCGGGGAACCGGCCCATTGCGGCGGATTTTGTTCACGGCGGGGCGGGAGACCTTTTAAAGGCCCTGAAGGGTGCCTGCACTGGCCCCTTCAAAATACGGAAAGTCCTGGCATTCGTGAAACGGCGCGCGGATGCCGAAATCCTATACGGGGTCTTTAAAAACCGACCCCCCTTTGGGGATGCGGTTTTTCTGCACCATGGCAGCCTTTCCCGCCATCAGCGGGAAACGGTGGAAAAACGGATGCTCACCGGCTCATCCGGTCTCTGTTTCGCCACATCCACCCTGGAGGTGGGGATCGACATCGGGGACATTGACCTCATCGTGCTCATGAACCCGCCCGCTGATGTATCATCATTGCTTCAGCGCATAGGCCGCGGAAACCGCCGCACGGCCGCCACACGGGTCCTTTGCCGATGCCGGAAACCGGGGGACCTGTTCACGTATCAACATCTTCTGGCATGTGCAAAAGAAAGTCGTCTCCCGGCAGGTTCCCACGGGTTTATCCCGTCTGTCCTGGCTCAGCAGTGCCTGAGCCTTTTGATGCAGAGCCCCGGCCGGTGGATCAGCCCCAAAGTACTCGCCTCCCGCATGCCCCTGTGGCTTAAAACAACCCCATGGAACATAAGGCTTTCGGAGCTGATGAATCATCTGGCGGATAAGGGGTGGCTCCTGGTTCAGGGAAACCGTTACAGCATGGGGGACCGGCTAGAAGAGGCCTTTGAAAAGGGGCTGATCCATTCCAATATCGGGGACGATGCTCAGGAGGTGCAGGTGGTGGACCAGGACACCCGCAAGGTTCTGGGGACCCTACCGCGCTCCGCCACGGAGTCGGGGCACCTGCTTTTGAGCGGAAGGCATCTTGAAATTTCAAGCACTGCCGGACCGGATCAACTCCTGGTACGGGATTCACAGGTCAAAAGCGATCTCTCCATTCACAAAACCCGGGGGCCAGTAATGGAAACGGCACTGGCCCGGGATTTCGCACGGTTTCTAGGGATTCCACCGGGAACGGCACCGCTGCTCCCCTTAAAAGACGGCATGTGGGGCCTATTTCATTTTACGGGAAGCCTTTGGGGCGTTCTGCTGAGCCTCCTGATCGCCCGCAAAACCGGTGTGGATGTGTCCGCGGTGAACGGGTATTTCATGCGGCTCTCCCAGCCGGTGGACCATCTGCCTCAGAGTATACCCCGGTCTGAAGTCCGCGGGGTCATTCTGCGGCACCGAAGAAAACTTCGATACCGCATTCAGGAGGGTGGGTGGGCATGGCGGATTCCGGCCTCATGGCGGGATACGCACCTCCTGGCCTCTGTGGACGTAGACGGGTTTATGGAAACGCTTCAGGGCCTGTCCGTGAATGAGGATATACCGCCGGAGCAAAAGGAGATGCTGGTGGAATTGGCCGGGGCCATGTTTTAAGGTGGCTCATGGCGGACTAAGGGCCTCGGCTTCAGCGGAGCCTCCTTTTCCTTTTGAAAATAACATTCTTGACATGATTTTTTCGAAGGGATATATTTTTTCATTGATTCTTACTCATTGGACCATCGGTCTTAACAAGCATGAAAGAATAGTATGATCACCAGCAACACTTTTTCCCGGATCGTTAAGCGGGTTTTTTTACTTGTCATTCTGGTCCCCGTCTTCCTCCCTGGCCGTCCGGTCATGGCCGGGATGCCGGCCCCGGTTCCCAAAAGGATCGTCCTTTTGACGGATGGGCCAAGTAAATCCCAGGAAGACCTGATCCGCCGGTTTCAAAAAGCGCTTGAAATCCTGGCGGAAGGGGAAATAGAACCTGATTTTCTGAAAACCCGGTCCGCCCACTGGCAGAAGGAAAAAGCCGCCGCCCTGCTGAGGCAGACCCTTCAGAATCCTTCCGTGGATCTGATCTTTGTAAACGGTCCCCTTCTGAGCACAGAAGCGCTCAGGGTTGCCCAAAAAGGCCAAAAACCGGTTGTGGGCCTTTTCAGTTTCGATCCCGATGTTCTTCTCCCGGCAACACCGTTCAACCGACTCCCCGTGGCGCTGGTAGTTATTCCCGGCCAGATCGAAAAAGACCTCCAGGCTCTCCGCAACATCTTCAAAACCCGGGAATTGACCTTTCTGGCGGATGGCGTTTTGCTCGAACAGTTCAAGGGATTGAAAAAAACGCTATTAAACGCCGCAAAAAAGCAGGGTTTTTCATCGAACGTGAAGCCGCTTAAAAAGACGGCGAAAGAAACCCTTTCATCCCTGGGTAAGCCTGCGAAAGCGGTCTATCTGACGCCGGGGGTTCTGATGTCTGAAAATCAGCGAATCGAACTGATCCAGGCGCTCAATGACCGGGGATGTTTTGTTTTCTCAGGTGCCGGCGCGACGGATGTTCAAAATGGCGCCCTGGCCGGGCAACTCCCCCCCATGAACGAGCGGCTGGCACGGCATGCGGCCCTGAATGCCATGCGCTTTTTTTCCGGAATGGGGTCACGAAATCCCCTCGAATCCCTCAAACCAAAGCGAAAGCTTCAAATCAATGAGAACACCGCCGCCCTGGTGAAATATCGTGTGTCCGAAGCCGTTGCGGAAAAAGCCCGGGAAGTTGAACCGGAACCGCCCCAAAAGAGTGTTGTGGCGGCCCTTCCCGAAGTGGATCGACTCCCACTCAACCATTACCTCAAGAAGAAGGAGACACCCGAATTAACCCTGGCACAGGCGGTTGAGCGGGCGCTTAAAAAGAATGCCAGTCTCTCCGTAAAGCAGGCCGCGGTGGAGGAAGATCGCCAGGACCGAGACCGTGTACTGACGGAACTCTTCCCCCAGGTTCGGGGGCAGATGGGGTACCTGCGGGTGGACCAGAACATTGCCCAGCGTTCTTTTGGCATGTTTCCGGAGGACCGGTCTTCGGCCGGCATTGCCCTCAAGCAACTGATTTTCAGCGACCCGGTCATCAGCCAGCTCCGTGCTGCCAACAGAGGTGTTGACAGTGCGCTTTTTCGAGAGGAATCGCTCCGGCTGGATGTGGGCGCAAGCACCCAGAAACGCTACATGGACTGCCTGGCGGCAGCCGCCCTGTTCTGGATCCGGGAATACAACCTGAAGCTGACACAACAGAATCTCAAGACGGCACGCGATCGAAAAGCGGCCGGCACCGCTGGCCCCCAGGAAGTCTACCGATGGGAGACCCAGGAGGCGCAGGATCGGAGTCAGGTGGTCAAATCCCGATCCGCCCTTCAGAGCGCTGTGGTGGGGCTGAACCGAATCATGGGAGAGGAACAGAATCGGATCTGGAGTTTTAAAAACAGCCGCGCGTCCCACATGCACGGGGCCTTCAACGAAAAGACGTTCATGTCCCTGGTCCTGAACCCGGCGGATTTCTCGGCACTTACTTCCCATGTGGTGGACACGGCGCTCGACACCTCTTCGGAACTGAAATCCATCAACAGCCTCATCGATGCCACCCGTATCCTCAAGGGTTATTACCAGAGGCGTTTTGTGGTTCCCGAAGCCTCCGTGGAATTCGGATACAGCCACACCCTCGATCAGACGTTTAACAACGTCCCCGCGGTTCAACAGTTCTCCCAACTCGTACCCGAAGATGCGGACAACCACTGGGCGCTTCAAGTCAAACTGGTCTGGTCTCTCTTTGAGGGCGGCGGCAAAGTGGTGGATGTGCGGAAAAACAGGGCCACGCTTCGCAAGCTGGAATCCCTCCACCGGGAAGCCAGCCAGATTGTGGAAGAAAGGGCACGGAACGCCCTCATCAAAGCCTCTGCAGCCCGGTCTGACATGAGCCTTGCACGGATCGCGGCGGAAGCGGCCCGGAAAAATTACAAGGTGGTTCGGGACGGGTACGCCCAGGGGGTGTCCACCATCCTGGATCTGCTCGATGCGCAGCGGCAGGCGGTGGTTCAGGAAAGGCAGGCCGTCCTCAGCGAATACCGTTTCCTGAAGGCGGTTGTGGAGGTGCAGCGGTCCATGAACCGGATTGCGGCCCTGATAACCGACCAAGAGCAGGAAGCCTGGTGGAAGGAACTGAAAGACCGCCTGGGAAG
>Ga0233431_1005567_pt1 | contig 12087 bp, 8 predicted proteins | sample SI_118_April2016_FD_179867 | JGI IMG/M metagenome (GOLD analysis project Ga0233431, IMG submission 179867) | Seawater microbial communities from Saanich Inlet, British Columbia, Canada - SI_118_April2016_200_MG | ecosystem: Environmental > Aquatic > Marine > Inlet | place: Canada: British...
TTCGAATATTGGATTGCAACGAGTCCGAGAACAACTGGGGCACTTGGGGTGTGTAGGCACACCGAGGTGGAACGAAGAACTGAGCGGGATCAGTCACAGGTGTTCCATTCCAAGTGATGGTCCCTTGGTCGATGGGGAGCAACCCAAGCATCGTTCTGAGAAGCGTTGACTTCCCTGACCCGATTCGTCCGGTAATGACGACGAATTCGCCTCGCGACACAGAGAAGGAGATATCTTTCAGGGCAAAACAGCCATTTGTGTCAATCTCCTCGTCCTTGCCAGTAGCCCAGCGGAAATGGAGACGCTCTACACGCAGCGTTTCAAGGCGATCAAGGGCAGTACGCCGTGGTGTGGTGACATCAGGCAATGGGCCATGCATATATATGGGCGCATGCGCAACAACTGAAGCCCCCGTTCCATCGTCGGACAGACTGATCATGCGTTCCATCGACACTGCGCCCTGCTTGAGATGCATCATGAAGTCACCAATGACGGCAACAAACTCTGCTAGGACGCCTACGTAAATTACGAACAGGGCGAAATCTCCCACTGTGAATGCTCCCGTTCTCAAGCCATTGGCAGCAGCCAGCAGGATCAATCCTGTGCAAAGTGTGCCCGTATTCCAGAAGAACGAATGGAAGGACTGGCTGAGCAGTCGGTCTCGAACCGTGGCGGTCAACCGCTCCTTGTTGAGCTCTTCTACATGAGCAAGCACATGCTTCTCGGCGCCAGCAAGCTGAATGGTCTGTACGCCCTCCATGGCTTCTCCAATGGCACCCGTAACCTTCTCTGTGGCTCGCCTACTCGCCTCGCGGAATCGACGAATATGCTTGGATACCAAACGAGCGGCCACAATGATCGTAAGGAGCGGAAGTACGACGATAGCGGTAATTCGGGCATCGATCGAGACAAGAATAGCCAGCGCAATACCTGCATACACAGTGAATGCAACTTGATCCACGATCCAGCTGATCGTGTCTTCGACAATCTGGGTATCATCACGGATGGTATTGAGCGCTTCCCCTGTAGATCGTCCCAGCGTCTGGGCGCCCGGTCTTGCGAGAATGCTTGCCAACAGGTTCCGTCGCAGAAGGGAGCCCATGTTGTAGCGATGGCGAATGTCTGTCAGCGCACCCACAAGAATGGTCAGGATGCGGGCGATGCCCACACCAACGACCAAGGCAATAATGCTCCAGAGGGTTAATCCCGCCGGAGAGGAATCTGTTAGGGAGTCGAAGAACAACTTGGCAACAATGCCTGTCCCCAACTCTGCTAACAGGATGGCAATCCAAGCCACCGAATTTGCTACATATAGGCCGGGGCGATACTTGATTAGCTGCCACAGTGCTTGACGCATCTTCATACCAACACCTCCTCAAGCCCGACTTGCAGCAAGCGGCTCAGGCGGGATGTGGGATCAGCAATCAGATCATGGCGATCTCCAAATTCAGCAATACGTCCGTCATCAAGGATCATGATCTGATCTGCCCTTTCTACTGTTGATAGCCGATGGGCGATGATGATGGCTGTTCGATCTTTCAACAGCCTATCCACGGCGATTTCCAGCAGGTCTTCTGTTGCTGGATCTAGACGAGATGACGCTTCGTCGAGGATGACGACACCTGGATTGGCGAGGAACGCTCGGCCCAAGGCAATGAGCTGCCCCTGCCCTGCGGAAAGACCGCCCCCCTCTGAAGCCAGCATCGTATCGAGGCCATCTGGCAGTCCGAGCACCCACTCGCGAATGCCTAGATCATCGAGGGCGCTCAACACCCGCGCATCGCTTACAGACGGATCGAAAAGGCGAACGTTGTCACGGATCGAGGCGCGGAACAACTGGACCTCCTGGGGGACCTTCCGAACAGCGCGCCGAAGATCTGCGATCTGAACGGAATCGACGGACTTCCCATCGACGTGAACGTTGCCTTGCTGCGGATCATATAAACGGACCAGTAGCCGAGCGAGCGTAGTCTTGCCGCTGCCGGTCCTGCCTAGCAGTCCGAGCACTGTGCCCGGTTTGAGATTGAAGTCAATGTCATAAAGAGCAGGCACCATTTCTGGCTCGGCATCCTCTTCGGCATGATGTGCTCGGGCAGCTTCGTAGGCGAATGAGACGTCCTCGAAGCGAAGGCTCAGAGGTCCATTGGGTAGATGCAAAGCGCCATCGTTAATCAGACGAGACTTCGTATTCAGCAAGGTTCGGATGCGGCGGATGCCTGCTTCAGCCCGCTGCAGATCTGTAATCTGCGTTCGGATTTCCGAGATCGGTCCACGCAGCAACTCGGTGTAGTGAAATACCAGATAGACAGTTCCAATGGTAATCACTGAAGCTCGCCACAGCGTGGCCCCCACACCAAAGGCCACAGCGTGACCAAACGCAAACAATCCTACATTGGCCATCCACATGGCATAGCCGCCTAAACTTGAGCGCAGGCGTACAGGGAATATCTTCTGCACGAACTCGTAAAACTTACGCATCGAGTGAGCCACTGCGCCATTGCCGCGAATGTCTTCACGCCCGGAAATATGCTCGCCGAGAAAGCCGAAGAATTCGGCATTCAGTTTGCGAAAGCGGGTCCAATAGGGAACGGCAAGCTTGCGAATCCAAATCAGCAAGAACAGGGTGATGATGGCAAACGCAAAAATAGGCAACCCAATCCGCCAGTCTTCGCGGAACAGCAACGCGAGAATTCCAAGAACAAGCAACCCATTACCAGCCACATCGATCACGAAGCGCGAGAAGAAATTGGATAGCGTAGCGACATCGCCATCGATACGTTCGATCATCTTGCCTGGCGTGTTATCCTTGTGGAACGTGGCATCCAAATGCAAGGCGTGATCGAGTAGATCAAGCCGAAGAGCATTGGTTGCCGTCCAGGCAACGGTCTCTCCAACATAAGTGGCAGCTACGGACAACGCTTGGGTAAGAAGAGCGATGCCGAAGAAGAGCAATGCCCATCGGATCAAAACGGACCATCTACCGCCTTCCACAGCGGTATCGATGAAGATGCGCACGATCTGTGGATTGGCCAGCTTCAGGGCAATCGTCACCAAGATGAGAATGGTGAGTAGGAGAACCCATCGCCATTGGGATCTTAGGTAGGTCGAGAGCAGGTTGTAGTACTGCTTAATAGGCACTTTCATGCTGAGCTTCCTTATTCGTCTGAAACATTGAAGCTATGCGCGTTAGCGCGGAGTGATCGTTGTTGGCCAAGCCCCTGTGCAGTAGCCAAAACAGACTGACTCGGTGAAGGGTTCTTGGGGGGGTGTCGACGAAAGGATCTGTTGAAGATCAGTTCGGTCGAATCAGCGGGTGTTCACCATGCCAAGGGGGCCTGCGGACCTGTAGATGAATTGTTCTCGGATCATTCCGCACCTCCCTTTGATGGCACGTTGTGTGTAAACATGCGTTATAGCCGTATATATGAATTACGGGGAGACTACAGGATGAGGAGCGCTTCGTCAAGCAAAATGAGTCTTGCCCGTTGATTGATAGTCCCGGAATCGAGATTCAGTGGGACGACATTATGTGTCGAAAGAGAAACCCTTGTCTCGGAATACCGAGACGCAAGCATCTACCACAATTTGATCGTACTGTGTTCCGGCGTTCTTCTGAATCTCATCGAGCGCTACGTCGATGCCCAGTGCCGGACGATAGGGGCGATGACTTGAGATAGCTTCAACGACATCCGCCACAGCGATGATTCTTGCTTCAAGGTGAATTTGATCGCCCGAAAGACCGTTCGGATAACCCGAACCATCCATTCGTTCGTGGTGCTGAAGTACGAACTCGGCAACGGGCCAAGGAAATTCAATGCCTTTCAAGATGTCGTAGGCTGCTTGAGAATGACAGCGAATGAGCTGCATTTCGACTGAGCTGAGTTTGGATGGTTTGCTAAGGATTTCAGCGGGAACGGACATCTTTCCAATGTCATGAAGCATTCCCGTCACATACAACGAGTCGCGCTGGTTTTCATCAAGTCCCATTTCTTCACCAATTCGTACAGCAAGCTTGGTGACTTTGCGCTGATGTCCTGCTGTATAGGCGTCCCGGCTCTCCGCAAGCGCCCCGATTGCCTGAATGGTCCCCTCCAGTGATTTGCGCAATGCCTCGACAGCTTGATGCCTTTCTAGCTCCAAGTTCATGCCACGAAGTGCAAACGCGATGTCTCCTCTAACTTCCTCCAGCAGATCAATCTCTTCCTCCTGTGTGACCACCGCGCCTGGCGATGTAACTCCGAGTAGTCCGTATCGAATCCCCTCATGTTCAAGACAAGCCGTCATGCGAGTCGTGTCACAGCTTTCGCTCCTACTTGCGCAGTCCGCGCAGAGCTTCCCCGAGGGCTCAATGGCAGAGATCCCTCCCGCTTGCCACACATGAGCTCCGCACGGGGGAAGTCTCCCTCCCGACAACAAGTCGCTCGCAGGAATCACGCGCGCGGTCTCGCTTTGAGATGCCGTCAGTGTTGGGTTCCCATGGGCATCCGTCAATGCAATCCATGCTGTCGAATAGCCCTGTCCTTCAACCAGCGCACCGCACGCCTTTTCCACAAGTTCCGTTCGATCACGCTCTTGGACAATGAGTTGGTTGACGTTTCGGATTGCGCGGAGCACGAAGTTCAGTCGTCGAAGCTGCTTTTCAGCGGCCTCCCGTTCTGATACCTCCTTGAGTAGCTGAGTATTCGTTTGCCTGAGATCCTCCGTTCGCTCGCGAACGCGCATTTCAAGACTCTCATTGGCCTCACGAAGTGCGCTTTGGCTCTGACTGAGTTGTCGAAAGACCAGTGCAAACGGTTGACGAAGCCCCGTTTCGATAATGGCGCGATAGATCAGATAGAAGGAAGCCAGCTTGAACAGGTGTCCGAACAGGTTGGAAATTCCATAGAGGCTCACGAAGAGTGTGAATAGCAGTTCTGAAGCGATTGTCAGCACAAGCGATGCGACCAGCCATCGCAGGACGCGGTTATCAAACTTGGCACGATGGTGGAATAGCTGAACAACTGCTCCAACGAGCATGGCTGAAATGATGTATTCGCTCACCTTCTTGAAGACGGTTAGTCCACTGCCCTCGACAAAACATGAAGGGAAGACGCGCCACACGAAGATGGTTAGAAGAATGCCAGCGAAGACTGCGGCATAGGTTCCAAACGCTACGCCGTAGCGAAGCTTCCGGCGTAGAAGGAACGGCGCGACAACCAAGCTGCTAGCCTCAAGATAGCGGGCGGCAATCCAAAGCTGAGTTGGGAGGTCGGCATCATAGTCTGGGAAGACACCCATACCGCTGTAAGCGAGCGTATGAACAAGATCAATCCCTGCAACGAACAGATAGGCAACGCCGAGTAGGGCAAGGTATCCGTTCTCAAGGTATCGGCGGTTGTTCCAAGCAATGAGGAACAGGCCGACAGCGACAACGATACTGAATAGCTCTACTGTGGAGTGGAATAGCAGGTAGTTGTACTGGGCCAGCAAATAAACGGCTGGAACTGCGAGGAGCCACAGTGAGTGGAGACTAGTTCTTCCTTTGCTGCCACCTAAAGTCGACATAATTGGGGCTCGTGTCAAGCCTAGACACATGAGACACCAAATTCAAAGAGAAGTCAACCGCAGAGGCGATTAACTAAGGGACCACTGTCACCTGCCTAGCTGCCAACAGGGGAGGAAGCCGTCTCCGTCTTACTAACCCAATACGAGAAGAAAGCGTTGGATGCTGCTATTGCTAGGTCTCGCGGATGAAGTGGAAGTTTAGCTTCACGTTCCCGCTCGCCTCGATAATGCAGACCTCAAGATGGTTGCCATCCGTCAATTCGTAGGTGAGCCAGCCACCCGTCACTTCCGATTCATCAGGATCTTGGATCGCAGCAAACACAGCTCGATTGTCCTCAATCTCTGTCAGTATGAAGGCCTGGAATCGTTCCTTCTCTTCCCATGCGACAAGCGTGGGGTGGAAGTGTTTGACGTGAAGCTCAGCGCCTGCATCCGTGACCTTGATGACCATGAACTCGTAGAACGAGACATCGTCGAACGAGATCCAGCGGAACATTCCCATCAGGTTATGTGCATCAACTGTCGACCAAATCTCCTCGCATCGACGTTGCGCCGTATCCTCGAGCCATGCCCCACTCATCCAGTCAAGTTGTTCAAGAGAATCCGCAGCAAGCGGAGTTGTTGGTAAGGAACTCATGAATACCCCCTAGCTAAAGAATGGGGCATTGTACCTCAAGTTGTCACTCGAGGTACGTACAGTGGCAACTCGTGCTAAACACGAGTTGCTTGGAGAATTCCGCAAGACGAAATTCTCTTGGTTGGATAGCAGAAGCCCGAAGTTGTAAAGCGTTTATCCATCAAGAGTTTTGGGTCCTCCCAAAACTCCAAGCAACTCGTACGTAGTAAGAGTTGCCAAACTCCAAGAAACTCGAGCGTTGCGAGAGTTCCCCTCCTACAGACCGAGATCCTCATTGATGAACAGCAGCCGGATTCTGCCTGCCGGATTGCAGCGTTCGATGATTGATAGGTTGTTACAGATGCGATCAGGTGAAGCGCAATCGTGGCAGACGCCAGTTTTTGCACAGGGCGTATCCTTGCCCAGCTGGATGGCCAGTGTTGCAGATGCAACATTGCGGGCCCTGTAGATCGCGCGATCCATGTTTTCAGTCAGCTTGTTTCGACCCAGGAACAAGTACACGCGATGAGGTCCCAGGCTCAGTCCTGCCACACGATTGCCATCGCCATCAATGTTGACCAAGGCACCGTCGATCGAGACTGCATTGGATGAAGCGATGAACACGTCTGCTGACAAGGTCTTTCGCCGTATGTCGAGCTGCTCATCGTACGAATGTCCGAACTTGCCTCGATCGAGGAAATTGAAGTCTCCCTCTGACAGGCGCTGGCGGATTCCCAATTGCGAGACTGTATCTGACCCGCCGTATCCGATGACATCGCCTGCGGTAAGCTCAGAGAAGAAATGGTCGACAGCCTCTGAAGCTGATTCGAAGTATTCAGCCGAGAAGCCTTGGAGCTTGAATACTTCGATGGCTCGTGCAATCCTGATCCGGTGGTATTCGTTGATTGCTTGGTGTGCGTTCATGATTGCTCCCATCAACTCCTGATGTTTGCCTGGGAATACGGCAGATGTGCGGACAGTGTACACAGGGGCGTACTGCATTCAACGGTATCTGCCAAGAAGTCGTCCGCGCATCTGATAGCGGAGTTTGATTCAAGGGCGGACGATCTCGATCATTGAAGGACGCCACATGCCGTGTCATGGGCAAGGTATAAGGGCGATGGATGCCAGATGAAGGAGACGACGATGAATTGGAAGCTGATCATGATTGCTCTCGCACTTGCGGGTGCTGCTGTGTTGGGATATCTGTGGCTGGTGCAGCCGGAGGCCACCGAGGTTGAACTTACTATTCTGCATACCAACGACATTCATTCGCATTACGACTCCTTTGAACCGTGGGGTGAGCCTGTTCAAGGGGGCGCTGCCAGATTGGCAGTAGCCATCGAAGCTGTGCGAGATGAAGTTGACAACGTGCTGCTGCTGGATGCTGGGGATCAATTCCAAGGGACCCTCTACTTCACAGTTGGAGGCGCGAACGTTGTTGCCGACGTGATGAACGAAATCGGCTATGACGCCATGGTTCTGGGTAATCATGAATTCGATTCCGGACCGGCGGAACTGGCTCGATTCATCGAGTTGGCTGAATTCCCTGTCATTTCAGCAAACGTGGATGCCACGTCTGATCCACAACTTAGCGACAGGATTCTTCCCTTCGCCATGTTCTTCTACAGCAACGAGCCTGTGGCAGTTATTGGATTAACGTCCGAACACACTGCCATTGCGTCAAGTCCAGGTCCCACTGTCCATTTCCTTAATATGATCGATACAGCTCAACAAACAACTCAGGAGCTTGAAGCAATGGGCGTTAACAAGATCATTGCCTTGACCCATCTGGGCTACGATCGTGATTTGGAGCTTGCAGCATCCGTTCACGGTATTGACGTCATTATCGGGGGGCATTCCCATTCGAATCTGGACTCCTATCCAACTGTCACATCCTCGCTTTCTGATGAACCCGTGCTTGTGGCAACGGCCCATGAATGGGGAAAACAGCTTGGGCGATTGAACGTAACCTTCACAGCCGAAGGCTTGGTCGGTGCTTTTGATGGCATGCCCATCGCTATTGACGAATCGATTGCCGAAGACCTGGCAATGCTTGACCTGCTGGCAGACTACGGCGATGACATCGACGCACTGATGACGACGATTGTTGGCGCAACAGACCTGGCGCTGAATGGCTCTCGGGAAGACATCCGCGTGAGAGAAACCAATCTCGGTAATCTCATTTGTGATGCCATGTTGTGGAAAACGCGAGGGTTCAACACGACGCTGGCCATTCAAAATGGCGGAGGCATCCGTGCTTCGATTCCCAAGGGCATGATTACCATGGGGCATGTCCTGGAAGTGCTGCCATACGGAAATCAAATCACGGTACTTGGCCTTTCGGGTGAAGGGATCTGGGCAGCTCTGGAACATGGAGTGGGCGGCGTGGAAGACGGAGCCGGCCGATTCCCTCATGTGGGCGGCATGCGCTATGGCTTCGATCCAGCAGCTGAGCCAGGCTTTCGTGTGACATCCGTTGATATCTGGGATGCAGTGAGTGAAACGTACGCACCGATAGACCTTGAAGCTCGATATCAACTTGCCACCAACAACTTCATCGCCAATGGCGGGGATGATTACGTGGCTCTAGCCCTGTCATCCGAAAGATATGAGTCCGGCTGGCTGCTCTCCGATGCATTGGCCGAATATTTGGAGGCTCATGCTCCCGTAGATCCCAGTGTTGAAGGACGGATTACAGAGAACACGGGAGAGGAGAGCTAATGGAGGCGATTCGTTGGGGCATTGTGGGGAGTGGGTGGATTGCTCGAAAGCTGGCTGAGGCATTGGCCGTACTCCCAGATGCCAAATTGATGGGCATTGGGTCACGCAAACAAGAGACAGCCGATGCTTTTGGGGAGGAGTTCGATATTCCCCTTCGATTTGGCAGTTATGAGGCTCTTGTGCAATGTCCAGATATCGACGTGGTCTACATCGCTACGCCCCATACATCTCATCTGGTGGATGCCTCATTGGCACTTCGCGCAGGCAAGGCTGTGCTATGCGAAAAGCCGCTGACAGTCAACGCGCGCGAGACACAAGCCCTTATCTCATTGGCCAGAGCACAGGGTTTGTTCTTCATGGAAGCCATGTGGACACGGTTCATTCCCGCAGTGGTCAAGCTAAGGGAGTGGATGGCTGCAGGAGTGATTGGAGAGCCGCGTTTTTTGTCTGCCAACATCGGGTGGAATCATCCATACGATGAGCAAAGTCGGCTATTCAGCCCAGCCCTTGCTGGCGGAGCCCTCCTCGATATTGGCATCTATCCAGTATCTCTTGCCTCAATGCTGCTCGGGACGCCCTCGGTTGTTTCCGGCGTCATGCACCCGACGACGACGGGCGTCGATATGCAATGCTCGGTTTCATTGCTTCATCCAAGTGGTGCGCTGGCCAACTTCGTCGCATCGCTTCGAGCGGATCCGCCGCGCGATGCAGTTATTGTGGGTTCTGAAGGATGGATTCGCATTCATCCACCTCTCAACGAACCAGAGACGCTCTCGCGGGGAACAGGCGGAACCATTGAGGAAACGATGCATCTGCCGCGTCTGGGAAATGGGTATCCGCATGAGGCGATTGAAGTGATGGATTGCTTGCGCCAAGGGAAGCTGGAGAGCGATAGCATGCCCTTAAACGAATCCCTGACCATCATGCAAACCCTGGATAGTATTCGAGCTCAATGGGGCCTACGCTACGCAGCAGACGACGAGTAGGGCTCTGTCCGTCCTCGGAATGGAGTCCACCCAACTCACAAACGGCTTGCGGTTGCACATGCCAGGATGTCTTCGTTCCTAGAACGAAAACTCTAAGGAACTGATGCAACGCATCAGTTCCCCATTGACCACTGAGAGTCATTGGGTTGTGTTCGCGGCGATTCCGAGCTTCTTGAGGCGCCGGATTTCGACAGACAGCATCGGTACAACGAGTAACGCTGAAAGTAAATCTGTAACACTGAAAGCCACCCATACGCCTGTCGTGCCGAAGAAGTGCGAAAGGATTAGGACGCACGGGATGATTAGTGCGAATCCGCGCAGTAGCGAGATGGCAAGTGCCTGTGGTGCACGGCCAATTGCCTGATACAGACCACCGACGATCGCCTGCACAGCGAACAGCGGCGAGACAAGGGCAATCCATCGAAGCGCTGAGGCACCACGGGTGATTAGCGCTTCATCCGAGCTGAACATTCCAAGAAACGTCCTGGGGAACAAGAGGAATAGAACCCAGAAGAATCCGGTCAACAGCGCAGCAAACGCAAGACCGTGCCAGACTGTTGAACGGACACGATCGATTTTCCGTGCGCCATAGTTGAATCCAAAGATCGGTTGAACACCATCGACCACGCCGAAAACCGGCATACGAGCGAAAGACATCAGTCGGTTTACGACGCTGTAGACGGCAATGGCTACGTCACCACCATGAATGCCAAGTACTCGGTTGACCACGATCATAGCAGCACTCGAAGAGATGATCCGAACGAACGAGGACGTACCAATGCTAACAATCTCCCAGGCGAGGCCAGCGCGGAGTACAAGATTGTGCAGGCGGAGACGAACGACGCTCTTGCCCCGAAGGACATGCCAGGCAAGGTAGCTAAACCCGATTCCCTGTGAGAGGATCGTTGCCCAGGCTGCACCCGCCGTTCCCATGCGAAAAACGAAGATAAACAAAGGATCCAGGGCGATATTGAGAACAGCTGCAAGCAGAATAGGAACGGTTGCTCGAAGGGGGTCTCCTTCAGCGCGAACAATTGCAGACAAGGTGAACGAAAGGACGAATGGGAAGCTCCCACAAAGGATGATGGTGACGTAGTCGACAGCATAGGGGAGGGCCTCGCTCGTCGCGCCACTGAATCGCATGAGAGGGGCACTGAACAACACTCCGAGCGTTGCCAATGCGATCCCAATGACAGCCACCAACGAGATCGCATTGCCCACGGCTCTCTCTGCTGTCTCCATGTCGCCTCGCCCCAAGGCTCGTGACAGAACCGATGCACTCCCGACGCTGATAAGCTGCCCCAATCCGATGATTAGCAGGAAAGCAGGAAAGGCGACGCCGATTCCAGCAATGCCCAGTGTGCCCACACCACGGCCGACAAAGATTGCATCTACGACGTTATAAAGCGCGTGAACGAGTAGTGCGATGATTGAGGGCGTCGACATCCGAACGACTAGCTTGCGAATCGGTTCAATTCCAAGGGCCTGCGTTGCATCCTTCATCCGTTCATACCCCTTCTCTTACCACACTGCTAGTTTACCACGGCTCGCTCACCATACGACGGGTTCTCTAGTTCCTATCAGTGGACCTGTCTGCAAGTGGGCTCTAGAATGGAGGCTATGAGATACGACGAACCAGTTCCCGGGAGCGAAACGACCAAGCGACAAAGGCCAAGACGTACCTGGCTTTATGGCATTCTATTACTCTTTGTGCTGTGGCTACTGATTGCCAATCACATCATTCTGGTGCCCGATGATCCCGCACTAGTCATCCTCAACAAGACGTCCTGGAATTTTGACAGCAGCGTCATCGGGGAAAGCAGTTGGACAGCATTCACGCTTCATCATCCGATTCTCATGACACGACTGGCTACTGGAGAGGGATTCTGGATCATCGGAGGATCGCCGTAGCGATTTGTCTTAAGGGAGGTCTGATGCCGCGAAAGCTCAAGCGATTGAAGCATGATGTGTTCGGCAGGACTGAAGAGACCTCAACTGGCGAACGCATTGAGGCCCGAACCTACAACCTGATTATGGGGCTGACGTTGTTCTGGGGCTTCCTCGTCAACTGGATTATCGTCGCCAACGTCTCTTATGAATCTGTGGCCTCAATTCGCCCCCTCTATTTCTTTATCGGCTACTTTGTTTCTGTTGTTGCCGGTGTGTCTCTGTTCAACAGAGCGACCCACCCGGCACTGAGCTTTGTCGGCTATAACC
>Ga0233431_1005570_pt1 | contig 12085 bp, 9 predicted proteins | sample SI_118_April2016_FD_179867 | JGI IMG/M metagenome (GOLD analysis project Ga0233431, IMG submission 179867) | Seawater microbial communities from Saanich Inlet, British Columbia, Canada - SI_118_April2016_200_MG | ecosystem: Environmental > Aquatic > Marine > Inlet | place: Canada: British...
GCTTTTACTTTGTCATAGAGACAGTCCTGCAGCTCCGAAGCAACTTCAATGGGAGATGCGGAAAGAGAAACTGTTTTCTCCCTTCGTTCATACCAGTGTACATATGAGTTTTGTTTTTCGTTTACAATGATGAACAGGTTTGACATAAGTTCATCGGTTCGCCTCACAAGAGAGTTCCAGCTGTCATTTGTTTTACTCTGGGAGTCAAGCTGTTCTGAAAAATGGCTGAGTGCGTCCTGTAGGGCTGTCAGTTCTTTTTCCCAGTCATCATGGTTAAAGGCTTTTTTGAGGGGGAAACGGCCTTTTTCTTTAGGAAACAGATTGAGAAAACCTTCTGCCTGACTGGTTGTTTTTCTGGCTGCCTTGCGAATTTTGTCAAGGTTTTTGTCACCGGGAGTGTCGTCCGCCAGAGTAAGGGTGTCTTTGATCAGATCGATGAGCTGGTAATGGCTGAAGGAGATACCAAAATAACGGGTAGCAATGTTTTCAATATGGTGCGCTTCATCAAAAATAACAGACTCATAGCGCGGCAGTACTTCCGCAAAACCAAATCTTCGAAGGGACAGATCTGAAAAAAAGAGATGGTGATTGACAATGAGCAACTGTACTCGGGCTGCTTTTTTTCGGAGCCGGTTAAGGTAGCATATATTGCTGTCCGGGCAGTTCATACCCAGGCATTGACTTGCTGTAGCACTGAGCTCATACCAGAGGGATGTGTTATCTGGAAGCCAGTCGAGTTCTGCTCGGTCACCTGTTTTTGTTGTCTTCAGCCAGTTGCTGATTTCATCAAGAGGGGTGTCTGTGAAAAGTGTTGGTCGTGAGGATGCTATGAATTGCCGCCAGCGATACAGGCAGAGATAATTCTGTCTTCCTTTCATGGCTAATGCTGACAGGTCAGGTACAATATGTTCCTGGATGAAAGGTATTTCTTTGTTTAGAATTTGATCCTGAAGATTAAGGGTGCCGGTGGAAATTATGATTTTTTGCCCGCTGAGAGCGGCTGGAACAAGATAGGCCAGGGTTTTTCCAATGCCAGTGCCGGCCTCAACAGCCAGTTTCATTCCTGTGCCTTTCCTGTTATGCATATCTTCAGATGAAAGGGTCTGGGCAACAGCCAGGGCCATTTCCTGTTGACTAGTCCTGGCTTCATAGTTGGGGAGTTTATGGGACAGGATGCCGTCAGCAGAGAAGATCTCTTTTGTTTTAGTAACAATATCAGAATAAGTAGTCATGGGATTGTCGCTGTGTATAGTAAATTTTTGGTGTAAGTCAAACGAATAATGGACAGGTGAAGGCCGCGTGCGTATATTAATAGAAAGGCAAAAGACAAAAGGCAAAAGGCAAAAGGCAAAAGGCAAAAGGCAAAAGGCAAAAGGCAAAAGGCAAAAGGCAAAAGGAAAAAACGGGAGGGAGAATATGGATATGAAGGTTGAAAGGATTTTAGTGCCGGTTGATTTCTCGGAAAATTCAAACAAGATTGTCCAGTATGGATCGTTTGTTGCCAAACAGTTTGGGGCAGAAATTCATCTCCTTTTTGTGGCCCAGATTTTTCAGGATTATTCTGAATTTTTTGTGCCGCATATGCCAATAATTCAATTTGAAGAAGATCTTGTTGCCAGTGCTGAAAAAAGAATGGCATCATTTGTTGAAGAAAATCTGGGGAAAGATTTCTCAGGTTCCGCTAAAGTTCAAGCCGGTGATGCCGCAGAGGTTATTCTCGAATACGGAACAGAAAAGAACATTGATATGATTGTTATGGGAACCCATGGTTATAAGGGTTTGGAAAAGGTTCTTTTTGGCAGCGTTGCTGAAAAAGTCGTCAAGATGTCAACTTGCCCGGTTCTTACTGTCAACCCATATCGCTAATTGGAAAGAGCTCATCAGCACCCTATCTTTACCCCAAGGGTACTTCTTGCAGGGCGCGCACGATCAGGCTGCTCACATAGGCAAAACTATAGATTCGCTAGCCTGCTCGGAGTCTTCGCTACGCTTTGCTTACCTGTGCGAATCTGCGGCACTGGTGAACTCTTACAGTGCTGCGGTTTAACTATATTGGATACGCTTTATGCTATGCAGTTAGTTACATTCAATTTTTTTGCTAGATTTGATGGCAATAATTCCGTGTTTTGGCTCATTTGCTGTTGTGTCAGTCGTGGAACGGCAGAAATGAGCCAATAGTTTGTGTAGTGACTGGCTGCATAGATATATTTCCAGGTGTGGTTGAGGCACTGGCAGTGAGGGCTGTCCCCATGTGCCTGAGTCAGCCACCAGTCTGGTCAGTTTTGCAGCCATACCCGCCCAGTCCTTGATTGTGCTTTCCTGTTGACCTGATTGTGCTGTTTCTTCCAGGAGACGAGTGAAGGACCCTAAAGTTTTTTCACCATCTTTTCTGAAGAGATTCCGCTTAGTTGTGTAGGCGTCGGTGTCAAGGCCTTCGGTGTGGGGGAGGGGTATTCTGCACAGCCGGATAGGCCGCTGGCCGCTTAATGCTTCACTTGCTTCAAAAAATGATTCACCATACTCACTTTCACCTGTGGCTAAAGTCCAGGGGGTCTCTTTCTTGTCGGCCAGGAAAAGCTGTCCCCATGCTTTCAGAATAATTTCCGGCCTGACAGGAAGGGAGGTGGGGCGAGAGGTTTGAGGGTGAAGAGACCTGGCAAGTTCCAGATCGCCTTTTAACACATCAAAAAGAACCTCCTCTTTCTGGGCAATGGCAGAAAGCTCATTTTGGAGATCCTTCTCTTCTACTGCCATAATTTCAGCAAGTTTTAAGAGTAAGCGGGATTGCCATAGGGCTTCGTATGTCTTTGTTTCTTGCTCAGTGGTGTCTTTTGTCTTGGTAATTGATGAAATAAGATTCTTCACCTCTGCCCCATCACGGCTTTCCATATATTCGAGAGCCATGGATGACAACTGACCACTGTAAAATTCCCCTGCATGACCTTTCAGATCCCTCAAGAGTGCTTTGAATCTATCCAGATCTTCGTTGAAAGGCACCGGTGGGTAGCCCGAGCAAAGATCCAGACCCTCTGGAGAGCTTGCTTCCGGGTCAACTTCGACAGGTTGGTAAAATAAGATTTTCTCAAAAAAAAGGAGTTCCTGGGAAACCGCCTGTGTTGTAAGAGCTGTGTCTGGAAAATAGAGAGCTGTGAGTTGAGACATGATAGTGTGAAAAGTTGATTTTTATTATATGTTATAGTTCATTCTGCTTTTATACTTTGAAAAAAAATTTACAAGTTGTATCTGTCCAACAGCATCCCATCCGGAGCCTCGCGGGCTCGCTTACCTGCACGCGAGCAGGCTATCGCACATAGGGAAACTAAAGTTCGCCAGCCTGCTTGTGCACATCTGGAACACTGCTGAACAGCTATGCTTTGGAGTTAAGCCAAGTTTTTATCTTTATCTGAATAGTTACTACAAGTCTAATATGAAAACAAAAGAAAAAATTACCCTTATTTTCCTGTGCATTGTTTATGCGCTGATGAGCATCAGCTATTACCCCAGTAGCTGGGCGGATACTGCATCTGCCACCCTGGAACATCTTCTGTCGACTGTGCCGATAGCTATTGGCTTAACAATTTTGACTGTTTCAGTTCTTCAAAAAGTTGCCGGCGGCCGTCTTCCCTATGATCGTATTGCGCGTATTTATCTATTTTTCGGGATAATAGTAGAGTTTTTCTACGGGCTGAGTAATTATGTGACGCATGGAAACATCCCTTTATCCTGAAGAGAGTAAAAAGGATTGTGTTGAGTAGGATGACTTAAGGCACCCTTAATAAATCGTTACGGGATATTTTTCTTTCAGTCCTGAAAGTAAATCCTGCAATGCCTTGTGGTTTCTGTCAGCCCGAAGGGTTTCTTCGAGTTTCTGACTTATTTTTTCAAAGGGAATTTTCACCGGTTCGGCTTTGTCATTAACCTTAATGAGGTGAAAACCGTATTGGGTTTTGACAGGAGAGCTCACCTGGCCAACAGCCGTGTTGAATGCCGCATCTTCAAATTCCGGAACCATATGGCCTTTGCCGAAATAGCCAAGGTCGCCGCCCTTGTCTTTTGAGCCAGGGTCTTCGGAGAATTCTTTGGCCAGTTCCATGAATGATTCGCCCTGCTGCAGTCTTTCCTGGATCTCTGCAATGTGTTCCGTTGCTTTTGCCTGCTCTTCAGGAGAAGCATCCTTGCTTGTTCGAATAAGAATATGCTGGGCTTTGACCAACTCGCCCTGAATAAATTCATCCGGATGGCTGTCATAATAACTCTGAATCTCATCTTCCGGAACAGGAGTTGCTGTGTTAATTCGTTGTGAGATAAGTATCTCAACAAGAATTCTATTTTTCATTTCCTCCAGCTTCAGAGTAACGGCTGGATCTTTATCAAGACCTGACCTAAGTGCTTCCTGGGCTAATAATGTTGTTTCCGTCCAACTGCGAATCAGGTCGTTTTTCACTTCCGGCATGTTTTTCACCATGGCCTGATATTGAGGGGGCATGCTCTGAACCATGAGGGAAAATTTTTCCATGGGCAATGTGTCATTTCCTACTTTGGCGAGAACTTCATGGCCTGTTGAGGCATCTGATGCGTAAGTTAATCCGTAGAAGAAAAAGAAAGATACAATCGTTGTTATAAAGATTAGCCGATTACGCATTGGATGGTTTCCTGTGTTTGCCCGTGCTCCGGAGAGCAGTCCCAAAAGTTTACTGTTGTGCTAGCGAGCTCAACGAATAAATGAATGATTTTTATGCAGCCCTGATGGAGCTGTTACATTGGGCAGTAGCATAGATTGTTTGCCAAGTATTGTTCCTGGGCTGGTCACGGAATTACATCCTGTCTGGACGTGGTCAGCCAGGATTGCCCCGAATTTTCGAAGCCCTGTATCAATAAGATCATTTGGGGTTTTCACCTGTACATTGCCCGACATAAAACGTAGGTTGGCAAGCTTTGTGCCAGCTCCGAGGTTTACCTCGTTTCCGAGGATAGAGTCACCCAGGTATGCAAAATGGCCGGCTTTGGCCCCATCAAAAAAAATAGTATGTTTTACCTCTGTTACATGGCCGACAACGCATTTTTTGCCGATGAGACAATAGCCTCGCATATACGCTCCCTGCCTTACTACAGTCTGGTCGCCAATAATTGCCGGCGACTGAATGAAGGCTCCGGATTCAACGAGAACTCCTTTGCCAATGAGAATTTTGTCACCGGTAAAGAGTGCTCCCGCCATTATGACACTTGCACCCTCAAGCTGAGCTGAGCCCTTATATACCTTGAGTTTACCCTTGGTCGCATCACCAAAATTGATAGTGAGTCCCTCTGCAGACATGGCAGTATTGTCATATAGGACAACAGTTTTTGTAAAAGGTTCATTCGGGGTGAAAGAAAAGAATTCCCGAGAGTATTTTTTGCTGTCCATATAGGATTTGAGATGCTGTAGTCCATCCCAAACATAGGCTGCGTCTGCAAAAAGTTCCTTGTGTTCAAACAAAGTAAGGTCAAAAAAAGATGATGGTGTCAGCATAATGTTTTGGGGGTTGATGTTCAGGCCACCTTGAAAATTGCCTTTCGAAGTCTACGCTTATCTCGCCCAATCTCTGCGTTATGCTTGAAAATTTAACCTCGGAATATCAATTATATGCCTGTGGTAAATTTTCTCGCATGCCTTGATCTTGAACGAAAAATCTAATTTTTCAAAGTACCTATTTAGTAATAGCGGGTTTGTTTTAGGTAAGAAGTACTATGGTTGAAAATCCTGTGAAATTCAATATTTTTTCAGCTATGTCTCTGAATTAAAAAAAAGCCTGTAGAGTTCCTGTATTACGGTTTTCAAAAATGCATTTCTTGACTTCGTTTGAGTGAATGTTTATTAATCTTTACCAAGTGTTAACGTAGCCATCTTTAACAGTATGATGAACTTGTGCGAGTTTATCAGAATTCATAAACATTGCTATCGGCTATCTATTTATATATAGATGATGAAAAGTAACCTTCTCATCTATTATATAATGAATTAGACTTTTTAGAAGGAAGAATATGTCTGCAGAAAATGATGATATTTTGATCACTGAATCTGGTGAAGAAGTTGAAAAAAACGATCTTGTTATCCCTGAAACGCTTCCGATGATGGCAGTAAGGGATGTGGTGATATTCAACTATATGATAATCCCTCTTTTTGTGGGCCGCCCTGCATCTGTCAGCGCTATTCAGGAGGCCCTTGCCGCGGATAAATTGCTTCTTCTGGTAACCCAGAAGGATGCCTCTATCGACGAACCGGGCCCGGATGATCTCTATAAAGTTGGAATGGTGTGTATGATTATGCGCACCCTGAAATTGCCGGACGGTAGATTGAAGGTTCTTGTTCAGGCAATGCAAAAGGCCTGTGTCACTGAAGTTACAGAGGAGACTCCTCATTTTGTTGCCAAAGTAGACATTTTTGAGGAAGAGGATGAGGTTGAAGCAACGGTTGAAATTGAGGCCTTGATGCGCAATGTTCGGGATCAGACTGAAAAAATTCTTTCTTTAAAAGGGATCATGTCCTCCGAGCTCATGATAATTTTAAATGAGATAGAAGAACCTGGACGACTAGCCGACCTTGTTGTTTCAAATCTTAAACTGAAAACAGCCGAATCCCAAGAGGTTCTAGAGCTAACCGATGCTATTCTGAGATTAAAAAAGGTGGCGGATCTCCTTCAGAAAGAACTTGAAGTTTCTACCATGCAGGCCAAAATTCAGTCGGAAGCCAAGGAGGAAATGGGCAAAACCCAGCGGGAGTATTTTCTTCGGGAGCAGCTGCATGCCTTGAAAAAGGAATTGGGCGAAATCGATGAGAGGTCCGAGGAAATTGAAGAACTTCGGGTGAAGATCGAAAAAGCCAGAATGCCTACTGAAGCGAGAAAAGAAAGTTTAAAGCAGCTTAAACGTCTGGAAATGATGCATCCTGATGCCTCGGAAGCAACCATTATTCGAACATACCTTGATTGGATGCTTGAAGTTCCCTGGCGGAAACATACCCGTGACAAGCTTGACCTTATAGATGCCAAGAAGGTTCTTGATGAAGACCATTATGGTCTGAACAAAGTAAAAGAGCGAATTCTTGAGTTTCTGGCAGTTCGGAAGCTCAACAAATCTACCAAGGGCCCCATTCTCTGTTTTGTAGGCCCTCCAGGTGTTGGTAAAACGTCTCTGGGGCGATCTATTGCCCGGGCCATGGGGCGAAAGTTCCACCGGCTGTCGCTGGGTGGCATGCGAGATGAAGCAGAGATCCGCGGCCACAGAAGGACATATATTGGAGCCATGCCGGGTCGGATTATTCAGGGCTTGAAAACAGTAGCTTCTAATAATCCTGTTTTTATGATGGATGAGATAGACAAGGTTGGTTCTGACTATCGGGGTGACCCTTCTTCAGCCCTTTTGGAAGTGCTTGATCCTGAACAGAATGTAGATTTTTCTGATCATTATCTGAATCTGCCTTTTGATTTGTCCAGGGTGATGTTTATTACTACGGCAAATATGGCAGATACCATCCCATCTCCGTTGTTGGATCGAATGGAGGTCATTCGTCTTTCCGGGTATACATTGGAAGAAAAACTGGAAATTGCTCGGCGGTATCTGCTGCCAAGACAGCTTACAGAAAATGGTATTGAGGAAAAGCATATTAAGCTGGATGATGAGACGTTAACTTATATTGTTTCTCATTATACCCGGGAGGCTGGTTTACGAAATCTGGAAAGGGAAATCGGTAAAGTTGCCCGTAAAATAGCACGGAAAATTGCCGAAGGAGGCAAAGGGCCCTATATGATTTCCAGTAGGACTATTTCCAAGTATCTTGGTCCTCCGCATTATCTGCCGGAAGCAGAAGTTGATACTATCGATCAGCCTGGTTTGGCAACTGGCCTCGCCTGGACTGAGGTTGGCGGTGAGATTCTGTACATAGAAGTGTCGCTTCTGCCGGGAAAAGGCAGTCTCGCTCTTACCGGTCAGTTAGGAGATGTCATGAAAGAGTCCGCCCAGGCTGCAATGACTGTCTGCCGTTCACGCTTGAAGAAACTGGGGCTTCCTGAGAATTATTTTGAAGAAGTGGATGTTCACGTCCATGTGCCGGCCGGTGCTATTCCCAAAGATGGTCCTTCCGCTGGAGTTACTATTGCTACGGCTCTGTATTCAGCTATGGCCGGAAGAAGAGTGAAGCCGGATATTGCCATGACCGGAGAAGTTACCCTTCGGGGACGAGTACTTCCCATTGGCGGCTTGAAAGAAAAGGCTCTGGCGGCTCTCCGTGCTAACCTGACGACAGTCATCATTCCTGCTCATAATAAGAAAGATCTTGTTGAGATCCCCAAAGATTTACGTGATAAGATAAAATTTATCCCTGTGAAGAATATGGATCAGATTTTTTCCAAGGTGTTTGTTTAATATTACTGGTGGCGTTAATTTAAACTACGATTTTTTTAAAGGTTATCTTAGTTGACAGGTGACAATTGGCAGGAGGGTAAATTAGAAGAAACAGACCCTCCTTTAGTACATATGCCGAGTAGAAAGAGTTTTTTACTCCTCTGGATTGCCGGGATAGTATTTTTTTTCTTCCTTATAACATTCTCCGGGATGCTATGGCTCTGGTCATACATGTCCCATCCTGTTCGTACTCCTCCCGCACCATCAATTATTGTAGATATACCCCAGGGAACAGGTTTTGCTGGCATCCAGCAGAGCCTGGAGAAGGCCGGTGTGATTGAGGAGGATATCCGGTTTTCTTTTGTTGCCGGTATTCTTGGTATCTCTCGACAACTCAAGGCGGGAGAATATCAATTTGATGCCGGACAGACACCTGTGGATATTCTTCACCTTCTTGAGATCGGCAAAGTTGTTCAGTGGCCGGTTACGATTCCTGAAGGGACCAATATTTATCAGCTTGCTGATATTTTGCATGATACCCTTGAGGTTAAAAAGGAAGAAGTGTTGGCTCTAATACATGATCAGAAATTTATTTCTTCTCTGGGTCTCTCTCTTTCATCTCTGGAAGGATACCTTTTTCCTGACACCTATCTGCTTACCCGTGGGAAGTCTGCGGAATCAATACTTGCCATGATGGTTGGTCGGTTTCTTGATGTGTATAGTAAAATTTTGGCAGAAGCAGGTAAGAAAGATTCTGCAGAGAAACCTCCCAACAGGCATGAGGTGGTTACACTTGCCTCAATTGTTGAGAAGGAAACAGGTGTAGCAGAAGAGCGTGGCCTGGTCGCGGCAGTTTTTGTGAACCGGTTAAAGAAAAACATGCTGCTTCAGGCAGACCCCACAGTCATCTACGGGATTCAAAAATTTGATATGGCTTTAACCCGAAAGGATCTGAAGACCCCGACGGCTTATAATACCTATATGCAGAAGGGACTGCCGGCAGGGCCCATTTGTAATCCAGGAAGAGATTCTCTGCTGGCTGTTCTTCATCCTGCCGAGACCTCATATCTTTACTTTGTGTCCAAAAATGATGGAACACATCAGTTTTCGAGGACTCTTAAAGAACATAACAAGGCAGTTCGCATGTTTCAGCGTTAGCCATCAGCATTGATGAAATCATAAAAACTATAAATTAACCACAGAGTACTCAGAGATGCCCTGAAAGAAATGCCCTTGGGGTGCACAGAGGTAACTGCTTGTAATAAAGAATATTTCTCTGTGGTCTCTGTGCCCTCGGTGGTGCGAAAAAGACTTTTCGAAGCCGGAGTTTATGCCCTGTTTTTAGGGTGCTATCTGCTGGTTCATTAACATTGATCTTGATAACATTAACTAAACACAATACACTCAGAAGAGTTCATCAGTATAGATAATAAATTAAAAGGACAGGGTAGTATGAAAAGAAATAAAAGAGATGCCAAAGGCCGTAGATTATTAAACCAGAAAGGTTTTTCCCTCATGGAGCTTATGATTGTTATGGTTATCCTTGGTTTGTTGGCCTCTCTTGTCGGGCCAGCAATGTTCAAGAAACTGGGTACGGCCAAACAGTCCACGGCTAAAACTCAGATTGAGATGCTGATGACTGCGCTTGACTCATATCGACTTGATGTGGGCCACTATCCGTCCGAGCAGGATGGGCTCGAGGCACTGCATGTTAATCCGGGTGAAGATAAGTGGGATGGGCCGTATCTGCAGAAAGGTCTGCCAAAAGATCCATGGGATGCCGAATATAATTACCAGAACCCTGGTGAGCATGGTGAAGTTGATATTTATTCTCTGGGCGGAGATAATAGAGAAGGTGGTGAAAAGGAAGATGCCGACGTGGGCAGCTGGATGTAGTTCAGAAGACAGTTAAGTAAGATTTTTTCAAGATCCTAATTGCCTTTGGTTTTTATGAAAGGCTCTCACAGAGTTTGCAGAGGCACTGAGAAAAAAAACTTTGTGAACTCTGTGTCTCTGTGAGATATTAATTTCTGTTGGTCAATAAGTACAAATTCCCTTTTATCCATTCCCCTTTTTCCTTACGGATGTTTGCTGAAACGCAGGATTGTACTGAAAATTCTGTGTCTTCAGCCAGCTTTCGAATATAGTGTTCTGAATGTCCATAACGTCCTGTTGCCTGCAGGGTGAAATGTTTTTCTGTTGTTTCTGTGGAAAACAGAAAACATGCATCAGCGGCCGCATGTTTTTTTATTTGCCTGAACAGCGGCTCCAGGTTCCCTATGTAAACAAACACGTCAGCGGCGATAAAAAAATCATATTCCTCATTGCTCATTTCAAGAAAAGAGATGAGTTCCATTTCATGAAGGGCGGAATAGATTTCTTTTTTGTTTGCCTTTGCCAACATTACTGGTGAAAGATCAACACCTGTAAACGTCTTTACAATATTCTTGAATGCCTCACCTGAAAGACCTGTGCCGCAGCCCATATCCAGGCCATTTTTAAAGTTTTTCCCTGCCTCGAAAGATTCTTTCAGGACATTACGCAAATGTTGTGGTGTCGCATAGCTCAGGTTGCCCTCCATGCTCTTGTCGTAATCTGCGAAATGGTCAAAAACCTCTTTTACATATTCTGAAGGGGCCGTATCCGTTGTTTTTCCCTGGAGGGAGGATAGCATATGCCTGGCACCAGAGTGGGATGGGTCAAGTTTGACAATCTGCTGGTAACAAGGTGTTGCTTTTTCTATATCTCCTGCTTTGTGGTAAAGATGGGCCAGGTGGTTGTATGCTGGAACGTGTGACCCATCCTGAGAGATAATTTTCTTGAAACAGGCAGCAGCTTTTTCATTATCCCCTATTTCTTTGTATATAATCCCGAGATTATAAGAGGCATCAATGTCTCCGGGAGAAAATGACAGAAGTTTCTCATAACTGGCGGCAGCATCCAGTATTTTTCCCTGTTTTTTGAAGGTGATTGCCAGGTTAAAAAGGATGTCCGGGTCTTCAGGGGCACACTCATGGGCCTGTTGATATGCTGTAGACGCGTCACCAAAATTTCCCTGATCAAAATAAATAACTCCAATATTATAATGGATTGCTGCCAGTTCTGGTTGAAGTTCGGCAGCCTTTTGCAGGCAGGCGAGAGCCTGGTCCGGCTGGCATGCCTGCAGGTGTTCCATCGCCTCCTGGAATAATGTTGCTATGTCCATGGTTTCAGTGCGCTAGGGTGTCAATGTAATCGATAAGTTGACCAGCCATTGTCCGGTCGTCAATGAGAAGAGAGAGTTCATGATTATATGCAAGTGCAGAATGGGTCAGGTTGTGGCTGCCGACAAAAGAAAAGCGCTGGTCCACAATAACCAGTTTGGTATGTGTTGTTTTTTTTATTGAGTCAAAGAGAACGGTAATGCCGTTTTTACGGAGCCGGCGGGCGACTTTTTCATTCTCCTCATTGATGGATTCTTCGTACCCTGATTTTTCCAGAATGATCCTGACACTCACTCCGCGTTTTTGAGCTTTGATCAGTTCATCCACCAGCTTTCTCGGCTTGTTTTGCCGTGATTTGGTTGTTTTGAAAATGAACATGGCTATGTCGATGGACCTGTCAGCCTCACGAATATAATCAACCAGGGCGTCATAATAGAGCGCATCAGGGAGGAGCAAGATATTTTCTTGCCTGACATTAGCTGAGTGGCTGGAGTTGTCATGTT
>Ga0233431_1005573_pt1 | contig 12079 bp, 12 predicted proteins | sample SI_118_April2016_FD_179867 | JGI IMG/M metagenome (GOLD analysis project Ga0233431, IMG submission 179867) | Seawater microbial communities from Saanich Inlet, British Columbia, Canada - SI_118_April2016_200_MG | ecosystem: Environmental > Aquatic > Marine > Inlet | place: Canada: British...
CGAAATCCCCTCGCCGACCCTTATCTGATCGGGGTGGCATCGGGAGCGGGCTTGGGAGCTGTTTTTGCGATGTCCGTTCACTGGCCAACAAATATGTTGGGATTTTATTTAGTTCCGATTGGAGCCTTTGTTGGCGCGCTCGTGACCGTTATCTTGGTCTATAACCTGGCGCGTGTTAATGGGCTTGTCCCCTTGACCACGCTTATTTTAGCTGGAGTGGCAGTGGGAGCATTTGCTTCGGCTCTTACATCTTATCTTATGCTACGCTCCGATCTCCAGCTTCATAGAGCCATTTCATTCTTGCTTGGAGGCTCACCGATGACAGGTTGGAATCCTGTTATGGCGGCACTCCCTTATATGCTTGTCGGAATGGGATTATTGAGCCTCTCTGGTCACATGCTAAATGTCTTGCAATTTGGTGAAGAAGAAGCAAAGCAAATGGGATTATCTGTGAATTGGGCGAAGATATTTATCATCATCGTTGCATCTTTGACGACCGCTGTTGCCGTTGCCTTTTCAGGGGTTATCGGATTTATCGGTTTGGTCGTTCCACACATGATCCGCATTATTTGGGGGCCCGATTATCGACGCTTACTTCCCCTGTCGATTTTAGGAGGAGCCAGTGCTTTGTTATTAGCAGACATGCTCGCACGCATTTTATTAGCCCCATCATCTCTTCCTGTAGGCATTGTGACAGCTTTAGCCGGAGCCCCTTTCTTCTTGTGGATTCTGCGCCGAGCAAAACGTGAGGTCTTTTGGTAATGCTAAAAATAGAATCTCTTACCGTAGCCTACGGCTCAAAAACTGTATTGGATAATATCTCTTTTGATGTGCAACCTGGAGAAATTTTAGCCCTAATAGGGCCAAATGGCACAGGGAAATCAACGCTAATACGCGCGATCAGCGGTGTTATCCCTATTAAATCAGGGGCTATTTCCTCTAATGGGCAAAGCCTGCCTGATCTAAACCCCAGCCAGCGCGCAAAGATATTATCTGTAGTCCCTCAAGCGCGTCAATTGGGCGGGGCCTTTTCTGTCGAGCAAGCCGTTATGATGGGGCGCACCCCCTATTTAAATTGGTTGGGGCAAGAAAGCGAGGCGGACAAGGCTGCGGTTAAATTGGCTCTGCAACAAACATCTCTGGAAACCTTTGCCGATAGACCGATCGCTCAGCTTTCGGGCGGTGAACAGCAGCGTGTCTTATTAGCGAGAGCTTTGGCTCAATCTACCCCAACACTATTATTAGATGAACCCACAAATCACCTTGATTTGCAACACCAGACCAATTTGTTATCTATTGTTACAAAGCTGGCGAAAGAGAAAAATCTAACTGTGGTCGTAGCGATGCACGATCTCAATTTAGTTTCATTCTTTGCGGATAAAGTTGCGCTACTAGCAGATGGAATTTTGAAGTGTTTAGGTACGCCACAAGAAGTTATTCGTGCAGAATATATTAGTTCTGTATATCAAACCCCGGTTGAGATCGTAAAGCACCCTGTTACGGGTGCGCCAATTATTTTCCCGAAAAATATCTTGCATCAAGATAAGTAGAGAGGCATCATGTCGAAAAAGAAAAAAGGCTTGGTCATTGTTAACACAGGTGAAGGGAAGGGGAAGTCCACAGCTGCGTTTGGGACTATCCTGCGCGCTTGGGGGCGTGGGATGCGTATTTGCGCAATCCAGTTTATCAAATCCGAGAAAGGAAAATGGGGAGAAGTGAAAGCTGCCCAAAAGCTGGGCATCGAGTGGATTTCTACAGGAGATGGCTTTACTTGGAAATCCAAAAACATAGATGAAACCACAGCCCTTGCGCAGCATGGATGGGAAATAGCGCAGGAAAAGATCGCCAGCGGCAAATACGATTTGATCGTTTTAGACGAATTTACCTATCCCTTGCATTTTGGGTGGCTGGATGTGAGCGAAGTCATCGCTTGGCTAAAAGAAAACAAACCGCCATTGCAACACCTAATCATCACCGGACGCAATGCGCCACAGGAATTGATCGAATTTGCTGACTTGGTCACAGAAATGAAAGAGATCAAGCATCCTTATAAAGAACAAGATATCTCAGCACAGCCAGGAATTGAATTCTAAAACCCATTTACGGAGAAAAAATGTTACAGGACATCATCGCAAAAATCGAGAAGCTAGACGAAACCGCTATGGCCGCTGCCAAAGCGCGTCAGGATATTTTGACAAAACCCGCTGGTAGCCTGGGGCGGCTGGAAGAACTTTCCATCCAATTAGCAGGCATAAGCGGGGAAGAAACGCCGAAGATAAACGATAAAGTCATCATCACAATGGCAGGGGATCACGGTGTAGTAGAAGAAGGTGTAAGTGCCTTCCCGCAAGAAGTCACGCCGCAAATGGTGATGAATTTTTTAAATGGTGGTGCAGCCATCAATGTCTTGGCAAAACACGTTGGCGCGCGCAACATAATTGTGGATATGGGTGTCGCAGTCGAGATGGAAGCGCACCCGGCGTTAGTCGTCAAGAAGGTTGCATTTGGAACAGCAAATATGACCAAAGGTCCAGCGATGACACAGGAGCAAGCCGAAGAGGCTATTCTGGCTGGCGTAGATGTTGTAGAAACTGAGATCAAGAAAGGTCTGGACATTGTCGGTACAGGTGAGATGGGCATCGGCAATACCACGCCATCCGCAGCTATCGCCGCTGTACTGACCGGCATTGAACCTGCAAAACTTGCCGGGCGCGGCACGGGTGTAGATGACGAAGGCTTAAAGCGCAAGATAGATGCCATTGAACGTGCTATAGAAGTCAACAAACCTGACCCAAAAAACGGATTAGATATTCTTGCAAAAGTTGGCGGCTTTGAAATTGCCGGTTTAGTCGGTGTTATTCTCGGTGCTGCGGCAAACCGCAAGCCAGTCATGGTCGATGGTTTTATCTCGACCGCCGCTGCCATGATAGCCGTTACCATCGCTCCTGAAGCGCGCGCCTTCCTGATCTCAGCCCATCGCTCGCAAGAGTATGGGCACAGTCAAATGGTCGAATGGCTAGGACTAAAACCCTTGGTCGATCTCGATTTCCGTCTGGGGGAAGGCACAGGCGCGGCGTTGGGGATCACCTTTGCAGAAGCCGCTTGCAAAATTCTGGCTGAGATGGCAACCTTCGCCGATGCCGGCGTTACAGACAAAGAATAACCCAGCCTCTGAGCGGAGGGCTTTGCGAATGCAAAGCACGCAGACGAAGAGCGGCATTACTAACACCGTCCTTCGTCTGCGCTCTTCTCCTTGTTCATCGCTCCGCTCAGGAACTGGACGTAAAATAAAATATGTTCTCTCTCATCACCGCTTTCCAATTTCTCACAACCTTCCCGGCTGTCATTCGTCGAGCATTTACGGCGCAAGAGCTGGGGGGCGCTGTTGGCTACTTCCCCCTCGTCGGTTTGGCGTTGGGTGCTCTGCTCTACGGATTAGATCGCAGCCTGCAGTTGATTTTCCCGACACCAGTTGTAGCTATCTTCATCCTCGTCATCTGGCTTTTACTCACGCGTGCATTACATTTTGATGGATTTCTCGATAGCTGCGACGGACTCTTTGGCGGATTCACACCCGAGCGTCGTCTCGAAATTATGCGGGATTCGCGTGTCGGCGCCTTTGGCGTGGCTGGTGGCGGATTGCTTCTGCTGGCAAAATACGCCGCTATCATCTCCCTCCCGAATCACACCGGACTTCTACTTTCTCCCGTTATGGGACGCTGGTCTCTGTCCCTAAGCATCTTCGCCTACCCCTACGCCCGCGAAAAAGGGCTTGGTCGGGATATGAAAAATAACGTCCGTTTAACCCAAGTAACCCTCGCAACACTTATCACTCTTCTCGCTTCCTGGCTCCTCGCCGGGTGGTCAGGCCTGATAGCCTTCGCCATTTCCGGCATCGTCCTTTGGCTCGGCGCAGCCTTTATTCTACGCCACATCCCCGGTTTAACAGGCGATAGCTACGGCGCACTCTGCGAAATGGTTGAGTTGCTCGTTTTAATCTTTTTCACAACAGGAATAACCCTATGACCGCGAAAGTCCTTGTTATTCTAGGCACCAGCTCATCGGTAGGAAAGAGTCTTCTCGTTGCAGGGCTTTGCCATCTTTTCGCCAGACGAGGCGTGAGCGTTGCTCCCTACAAAGCACAAAATATGTCCAATAACGCCGCTGTCTGCCCCGACGGTTCTGAGATCGGACGAGCGCAAGCAACCCAAGCCCTCGCCTGTGGGCTGGAGCCGCATGTAGATATGAACCCCGTCCTCATCAAACCTGAAGCCGATTCTCGTTCTCAGGTCGTCGTCAATGGTCGGGCCTGGAAAACCCTTTCTGCGAGAGATTATTACCCCAAAAAGGATATTCTCTGGGGAGCCGCCACCTCCGCCCTCGACCGCCTGCGAGAGCAATACGATCTCATCATCGTCGAAGGGGCGGGCAGTGCCGCCGAGCTAAATCTCAGAAAAGGCGATATCGTCAACATGGCAATTGCCCGCTACGCTAACGCTCCCGTCCTCCTCGCGGGCGATATAGATCGGGGCGGTATTTTTGCCCAACTGATCGGAACCGTCTGGCTGCTTGAGCCAGAAGAACGCGAATTGATAAAAGGCTTGATCGTCAATAAATTTCGCGGTGATATTTCTCTCTTCTATGACGGCGTTGAAATTCTTGAAGAAAAAAGCGATGTTCCCGTCTTGGGCGTAGTGCCCTACCTTCACGGTCTTTTCATCCCCGAAGAAGATGCCGTAGCACTGGAAAATCCCTTTGCCACGCCCTCGCCAGCAACTACAGATACAGAGATCGTGGTCATTCACCTCCCGCGCATCGCCAACTTTGACGATTTTGACCCTTTGGGCGCAGAAGCTGGCGTGCGCCTCCGTTATGTAGACAACCCTGAGCAAATCGGCAATCCTGTTGCCATCATCATCCCCGGCACAAAAAGTACCATCAACGATCTGGCTTGGTTTCGCGCACAAGGATTTGATAAAGTTCTCCAGAAATATGCCCAAAATGGCGGATCAGTAGTGGGCATTTGCGGTGGATACCAAATGCTGGGGGAATTTATCCACGACCCACAACAAGTGGAATCAAAACAGGATACCGCCCCTGGTTTAGGCTTGCTTCCGATTAAGACGATTTTTGCCGGAGAAAAAGCGACGCACCAAGCCAGCGCAGAAATAGAAAATGCTTCTGGCTGGTTTGCTAATCTTGCGGGCCAAATGATCAGCGGATATGAAATTCACATGGGCCGTACAGATAGCCAGAGCTCGTGGCTGAAAATTACCGAGCGCAGTGGGCAATCTGTAAAAGTGTTGGATGGGGCAACCAGCAAAGATGGCAAAATTTGGGGCTGCTATGTGCATGGCCTATTTACGAATGAGAATTTGCGAAGGGCTTGGTTAAAAGATTTAGGATGGCAAGAGGAAGTCGGAGAGAAAGACCCCTTTGCTGCTTCCTTAACCCGTTTAGCTGATACGCTGGAAGAAACTCTGGATATGGGGTACTTGGAGAAGATAATATGGGAAAACTGACTTTACTCTTGGGCGGCGCACGAAGTGGAAAGAGCACCTTTGCCGAGAAACGTGCAAAGGAAATTGGCGGGGAGAAAGTCTTGTACCTTGCCACATCTGAAAGTAAAGATGAAGAGATGCAAGAGCGCGTCATCAAGCACCGCGCTGACCGCCCATCCGCTTGGGATACGGTAGAAGCCCCTCGAAACGTTGCCCAAGCCATTCGCCAAGTGCGAAGCGACGCATCCGTTATTTTGTTAGATTGCATGACTTTTTTAGTTGCCAATCATCTGATGGATGCCGCCGCCCCGGAAGACGATCCCTTTGATGACCCCAGCGCAGATCCCTTCGATGCAAAGATCGAAACGGCTGTGGTTGCCGAAGTCAATGCTTTAATAGATTATGTCAAAGAAGCAGATGTCGAATTGATCGTTGTTTCAAATGAAGTTGGTTTGGGGCTTGTTCCCGCTTATGAACTGGGACGCGCATACCGAGATGTTCTAGGGCGCGCAAACCAAATCCTGGCGAGACATGCCGACGAAGTGTTGTTTCTTGTAGCAGGCATCCCGATGAAGGTGAAATAAAGTGGTGTGTCTAATTCTTGAAACCAATCAACTATGAACCCGAAAAATTGTCAACGCAGCCTCATCCTCGTTAATTGGCAGAACGCGTTCGAGCCAGGGAAGCTCCGATAAGGGCTGAGAGCTGCTACCATACGAAGAAATCCGAATCTCGTGTTTTTGCGCTTCCACACGTAATTGTTCAAGTACGTTGTCAAAGATAGTGCCGCCAAAAGGATTAAAGAAAAAGAACACGGTGGCTTCCGTATAACCAACGTGGCGTGCATCAGCGTTTAAATATGTCACGTTATTCAAGTCTAGGCTGTGTGCCTGTTGATTGGCGTAGGCACAAAAATCGGGTTGATATTCCACTCCCACACAGCGTACACCGGTGAGTAGATGTACGAGCATGGTTACTTTTCCTAATCCAGACCCCAAATCATAAAAGACATCGTTTTCTGTAAAAAAAATTCGCTCAGTCAACTCAAGGATCACGCTGGCTGGCGTTGGTTCATAGCGTACCATGCCATATTCTGGCTGTAGACTGGCTTGTGGATGTGGCAGAGGAAGCAAAATTTCATCTATTAAGAAATCAAGATTTTCGTAACCGTAATGAGGGTGTCCCCACTTCTGTGACGCATAATCTGTGTAGGGTTGCAACCATCTTCGCAACTCCTCGGGGGCAGGATCTTCTCTTTTCAGGTGACTATACCAACTGTGAGCAACGGACTTGTTGAAATCGCGCAAGCGGATACCCAAAACTTGCGCCTGTTCCTGTATACGGATAAGTTCAGTATTTTGCTCAGGGTCAAATTTATTGATAACATCCACAAAATCGAGTGCCTCTTTACGTGCCCGGAAATTTTGCGCATCAAAAAGCGTTGGGGCATTTTGCAATTCATCCAGTTCGCGTTGAAGTATGGCGATATTCATGACACAAGTTTACCAAAGCCGTATTTCCCCCAGAACCTGGCACTTTAGACCATCATCCCCTTCGGTCTATACTGCAACGCCTCCGCCAAATGCGTGGATTGGATACTCTCTTCTCCAGCTAGATCAGCAATCGTACGTGCAAGTTTCAGGATGCGATGATAGGCTCGCGCGGATAGTTGAAGCTGGATCATTGCAGCCTTAACAAGTTGCTGCCCCGATTCATCTAATTCGCAAAATTGACGAACTTCTGCGACGCGCATATCTGCGTTGGTCATCACACCGTTGTCGAGATCGGCGAAACGCTCGCGTTGACGTGAACGTGCTGCCTCTACCCGTGCGCGGATTTCATCCGAGGATTCTCCCCGTCTGTTATCGGAGAGTTTTTCAAAATCCACACGCGGGGCTTCGATGAGAATGTCGATGCGATCCAGCATGGGACCGGATATCCGCTTTTGGTAGCGGGTGACGGTTTGATGGGAGCAAGTACAGACTCTTTCCGGGTTTCCGCTGTACCCACAGGGCTAGGGATGAACACAATAGACACCTTTTTTCGTGTTCAATGAAGAGCAGAAGAGTAATTTTGAAAACATATTTAAGCTGAATGATATACGTGTTTCTGTTTTTATCAGAAAAGACGATTAAATTTCTCATGTGGTTTATTGGACATAATAGAAGCCTATTATGTCCAATAAATCGTACACTTTTCTATCAATTGATAATATGAGGTTATTGTACACGGTATGTCCATACCGTGTACAATATACCAACGTTTTTCTTTCCATCTTTCTGCATAATGTTAGTAGTAATGCAAATTCACAATGTTTTCACAGAAATTGATAATAACTGCTCTCATAATACTCTACTCCCTCAAAATTTGATATTGGCGATGTAATCACAAGCGACAACAATATATGGCGAGAGCAAGGCTGGTTATGCCTGTATATGGGTAAGAGAATCAAAAAAGGACGCGCAGTTCATTAGAAGCACGCTCTTTTTGGATCCACCAAATAAGTCTATGCTATCTAAAGTGAACCATATTTCTCGACCCAAGTTTGACGCTAACCATGTGTTTCTAGACCAACTTCTTCAATAATATAGTTGGCTTTAGATTGGCAATGTATCTCTCAGAGAGTGTCTGCAAAGTCATAACTTGGGCATATCCTTTCCTATCGCCGATTATACTGCTAACGATATCAGATGACGGGTATCGTTCAACTTTTTAAGTAGAGGGTATTCGTCATCACCAAGCAGCAGTTCGCTGATGATGGCATTATTTATTGCGAAGATCCAATATTATTCTGCTTTACCTTTTCCACCATGACAATTACACTGTCTACCAGGATCGGCACAGCTAGGACAGGAAGCCTGGACACGCAGGCACCGCAACTCAGTCACTGGCCTCCTGGCGCGCAACTCTGACCCAAAATCAACGCACCCGTGCCAATAACTAAGCCCAACGTCAATGAATGGACTTTAGATCTAATCCAGAACCAAAACTTGCTCAACTTCTTTGTCATGCCAGAGTTCCTTTTGTCGGTATAACTTCCCGTAATAAATAGCATTCTTCGGACAATCTGATTCGCACGACCTGCACTGGTAGCACCTGCGATAGTCAATTCTTGCTTTTTCGATGGCGTTTTTATCAACCTGAATAGCAGAAGCTGGGCATTTCGTGGCGCAGAATCCGCAGCTTGAGCAATCTGTCTGATTGACGCGTTCGCGTAGGGTGAAAGGCAATTTTGCTCCAAGCGCGTTGACGATCGAATCCAGCGCACCAACGGGACAAACCAGATGGCAGTGCCCACGCCCATCTCTGGCAAAAATGCCCAGAACGAAAACAAACAACACAACAGAGAAAAGACGCGTACCTGACATTAACATATCGGCTAAACGCGGCGTAAAGAGTACCCCAAAAGTCTCTGGGATGACACTGAAGCTACAAAAAGAGCAGCAGATTGAGGAAACTCCCACGACTGGTAAAAGGATATATATCCCACCATCCAAAAACAAAGATTCTTTTCTCCCCAAACAAATTTATTTTAGATTTCTATGTCACGCTTCTAAAGTTGCCAAATGACTTGTTTCATTCAACCGCTTGAGCAAAGGATAGCCATCATCCCCCAAAACCAGTTCACTCAGACTGGCATTATCCATTGCGAATGCCCAGCACCTTTCGGCAGGCAGCCCCAAAACCAGTCGAATTATTTCGCTTAACGACCCGCCATACGCCACAAGTAAAATAGTTTTATCAATATGCTTCTTTTGCAAATCATCAAGAAGAGACAAAACACGCGCTGAAAACGCATTCAGTGGCTCACCGTCAGGGGGTGCTTGGTTGTAATTCTTCAACCAGGCAGCAATCTCTTCTGGATAGCGCGTCTGAGCCTCGGCAAAGGTCAAACCCTCGATAATGCCGAAGTTCATTTCCCGCAAATGTGGTTCGGCGATGATTTCAGCCTCCACCTTCTTCCCGATGAGGCTGGCTGTCTCCCAAGCGCGTTTCAGATCACTAGCGTAAATTGCATCAAACTTTCCGTCCGCAAGGCGACACGCCAAAAACTCAGCCTGCTTCCGCCCCACATCCGAGAGCGGCACATCGGATTGCCCTTGATAACGACGTTGCACATTCCACGCTGTTTCGCCATGACGCACCAGAAGAAGCCACAACATACTATTTCACCTGCATGGGAAGCCCCGCCACGAGCAAGTAAACTTCATCGGCATGACGCGCCAAAACCTGATTGGCACGCCCCAAAATATCACGATAAGCGCGCCCCAACTCATAGGGCGGCACAAGCCCCATGCCCGCTTCGTTTGAGACCATGAACATATCCACATCTGTTTCACGCACAAAGTCCAGCAGTGCCTCGACTTCGACTAGCACGCTGGCTTCAATCTTCATGTCGAAGGGATCGGCACTGGGATCATCAAAAGGATCTTCTTCGGGACCAGCTACATCCAGCAATAAATTCGCAACGAGGACAGTGATGCAATCAAGCAGGATGACGCGCTGCCCGCTTTGCTCCTGGCAAATGGCTTGTGCAACGTTTCGAGGGGCTTCTACCGTAACCCAGGTAGCAGGGCGCGCTGCGCGGTGCTTTATTGCACGCAGACGCATTTCTTCATCTTTTGTTTCGGCAGTGGCGACATATAGAACGCTATCCGCTGCAATTTCTTTGGCGCGTGCTTCTGCGAAGGAACTCTTGCCGCTGCGTGCGCCACCCAATAATAAAATTAGTCTGCCCATATGATTTTCTCCAACAAGCCCATGTCCAGTGTTAGTTCTAGTGTATCAGCCAGACGGGTTAGGGACATAGCAAAAGGATTGGCCTGCTCCCCTTCGGTTTCTTCCCAGCCTAAACTCTCTAGCCAGGCGCGGCGCAAATTATCATTGGCAAATAACCCATGAATATAGCAACCCCACACACGGCCATTTTCACCGGCAGCACCATCCAACACATGTACAGGTTGTCCATTGCGTTCGGTGATCTGCAGCCAGCCACTTGCACTTTGCGTGCGCCCCATATGAATTTCGTATCCACTCACGGTCTGACCCGTCAGTTTTGCCAGCCAGCCTGGTCCAGGCTGTATTTGTGCATTGACTCGATGGGTAGCTTTATCGCCCGCAAAAACAGTTTCAAACGATAGCAGGCCTAAGCCATTCATTTGCTCAATCTGTGACTCAATATGATCTGGATCGCGGATGATTTGGCCGAGCATCTGGTAGCCGCCGCAAATCCCGACCACTGCCCCACCTAATTTTGCGTGCTGCCGAATGACTTCATCCAGCCCCTGAGCGCGCAACCACGCTAAATCGTTGACCGTGCTCTTCGTGCCAGGGATGATGATTGCGGCAGGGTTCCCTATTTGCTCAGGTTTTTGTACATAGCGCAGATGTACGCCTGGTTGCATCTCCAGCGGATCGAAGTCATCAAAGTTGGCGATGCGCGGCAAGTGGATAATGACGATCTCCGTCCTACCCGATGAGGGGTGGGCTGTGGAAAACGGGTCTTCCAGGGCAACGGCATCTTCTTCGGGGATATAGAGGTTGTGCAGGTACGGAACCACGCCCAAAACAGGAGCGTTTCCGCGCTCTTCTATAATCTGAACACCATCGGTGAATAGGTTAATATCTCCCCTGAACTTGTTGACGATCAGTCCTTTGATAAGGTCACGATCTTCAGGTTCCAGTAGCCACAGCGTGCCGATCAACTGCGCGAAAACCCCTCCACGATCAATATCGCCAGCCAGCAAAACAGGGGATTTTGCATAACGCGCTACAGCCATGTTGACAATATCATTTGCGCGCAAATTTAATTCGGCTGCACTGCCTGCTCCTTCAATAATCACAAGCTCATATTGCTCACACAAGCGGTCAAGGCTGGCTGTTACTTCCCGCCACAGGATGTCTCTCTTGGGATAATAATCGCGGGCATCCAAAGTTTTCCAGGGACGCCCCATTAGAACAATCTGGGAACGAGAATCCGCTTCGGGTTTGATGAGCACGGGATTCATATCGACATGAGGTTCCAGTCCTGCGGCGAGCGCCTGCACAGCCTGGGCACGCCCGATCTCTGCGCCATCTGGGCAAACAGCGGCATTATTGGACATATTCTGCGCTTTATACGGTGCCACGCGCACACCCCGCCGGGCGAAGAGGTGACACAGTCCCGCCACCAAGAGGCTTTTGCCTACCGAGGAGGATGTGCCTTGAATCATTAATACTTTGCCAGTCATAAACTTATTCCAGTTGTGAAGAGTAACAAAACTGCCAGTTCGGTCATTTCACAGAGCGCACCATAGCTGTCACCCGTCAGGCCGGGAATACGACGCAAGATAAAGCCTGCGCCCAGCCAAAGCACGACTCCGGCAAGGGCGAAAGCCAGCAAGCCCAGCCATCCGCCAATCAGCCAGGCTGCCAGCAATGTTATAGCCGTCGCAAGCGTGACCTGTTGCCAGCGCACGTTGTCTTTCATGTCGCGTCCCAACCCTTTTTCGCGGGCGTAGGGATAGGCGAAAACTGCCATCGTCAGAACCCAGCGTCCCATAAGGGGAGCAAGCAGAAGTCCAGAAAGATGCGGGAGT
>Ga0233431_1005577_pt1 | contig 12069 bp, 9 predicted proteins | sample SI_118_April2016_FD_179867 | JGI IMG/M metagenome (GOLD analysis project Ga0233431, IMG submission 179867) | Seawater microbial communities from Saanich Inlet, British Columbia, Canada - SI_118_April2016_200_MG | ecosystem: Environmental > Aquatic > Marine > Inlet | place: Canada: British...
ATTTCCCATAAAACTGACAAGTGTTCACCGGAAAATTGAAGTGGAAAAAATAATTGCTCAAATCAAAGAACAGGCTCTGAGCACAATTAGTTCAGCTTTGGATAAAGAAGCATTAAAAGGCCTTAGAGTGAAATTTGTTGGTCGGAAGGGTGAAGTAACCCGTTTTTTAAGAAATATATCAACCCTTCCGGCAGACCAGAGGGCCGCGGCAGGGAAAAAAGCAAATGAGGTGAAAAGGCTTTGAATGATGCTTTTAAAAGAGCATTTGAAAAGTTTGAAGATGCGGCCCTGAAATCTGAAGATCAAATTGATGTATCTCTTCCCGGAAAAGTTGCCCCAAAAGGATATCTGCATCCTGTCACACAGATTAATTCAAGGATATGCGAAATTTTTGGGCGATTAGGATTTAATGTGGTTGAAGGTCCTGAGGTTGAAACCGATTATTACAATTTTGAAGCGCTTAATATTCCCAAAAATCATCCTGCAAGAGATATGCAGGATACATTTTATGCTTCAGATAACCTTGTTTTGAGGACTCATACATCTCCTGTACAGATTCGTGTAATGGAAAAACAGACGCCTCCGGTAAGAATTATCGCGCCCGGCAGAGTTTACAGATGTGATTCTGATCTCACTCATACTCCGATGTTTCATCAGGTTGAAGGTCTGTTCGTGGACAGGAATGTATCTTTTGGGGATCTTAAAGGAATACTTACTGCATTTGTGCACCAGATGTTTGGAGATCAGACCAGCCTGCGATTTCGACCGAGTTTTTTCCCGTTTACCGAACCGAGTGCGGAGGTAGATATAGCTTGCGTTATGTGCAAGGGGAAAGGATGCAGAGTCTGTTCTCATACAGGATGGCTTGAGGTGCTCGGTTCAGGAATGGTTCATCCGGCTCTTTTTGAAAATGTGAATTATGAGCCTGATAAATATACCGGATTTGCTTTTGGAATGGGAGTTGAGCGTATTGCAATGCTAAAGTTTGGAATTGATGATATACGAAGGTTTTTTGAAAATGACCTCAGATTTCTAAAGCAGTTTTAGCCCATGTTATTGTGTAAAAAATTAACAAGTCATCTAACAGCCGTAAAATTTTTTACGGCTGTTTTTGCTTAAAAAGCTGGAGTAAAAAACCCGAAGCTTTTTACTTTAGCGGTCTAAAATTCGACTTTTTACATGTTCATCAAGTTTGAATAATAAATCAAAAAATTTCAGGATAAGAATAAAATGAAAGTTAGTTTGAGTTGGCTTAAAGAATATGTGGACCTGGATATTGATGTGCAGGGTCTGGCAGAGGCTCTGACAATGGCGGGGCTTGAAGTTGAGGCTGTTTCAGGACGATTTGATTATCTGGAGAGTGTAATTGTTGGCCATGTTCTGAGTGTTGAACCTCATCCAAACGCTGATAAGTTAACACTTTGCCGTCTTGATATCGGAGACAGGCAGATTCAGGTGGTATGCGGCGCTCCGAATGTGAAGAGTGATATGCATGTGCCGGTGGCTCTGCCCGGCACAGTATTGCCTGACGGAACTCTTCTTAAAAAAAGCGTGATCCGCAAAATGTCATCCGGGGGTATGATATGCAGTGAGAAAGAACTAGGGCTTGGCGCTGACAGCAGCGGGATTATGGTTCTTGAATCTTCATCTGATGTCGGGAAAAAACTGGCAGATACCCTTGATCTGAATGATTTTGTCATTGAAATTGATCTTACTCCCAACAGACCTGATTGCCTGAGCATTATCGGTATTGCACGGGAAGTCGCGGGAATCGAAAATAAATCTGTAAAATATCCTGATTACGATTTAGCTGATTCTGATAATGCTATCTTTGATATGACTTCTGTAACTATTGAAGCTCCGGACCACTGCCCCGGATATTGTGCAAGACTGCTCACAGATATTACTGTCGGGCCTTCGCCGTTCTGGTTGCAGGACCGGCTTATGTCTGTTGGTGTGCGGCCCATAAATAATATAGTTGATGTTACAAATTTTGTAATGATGGAAACCGGGCAGCCGCTTCATGCATTTGATTTTGATCTTCTGGCAGAAAACAGAATTATTGTGCGCACAGCAACCGGCAACGAAACCTTTACCACTCTTGATAACAAAGAAAGAGAGCTTAATTCAGACATGCTCATGATCTGTGATGGTAAAAAACCTGTGGCTGTTGCCGGAATTATGGGGGGACTTGATTCTGAAATAAAAGATTCAACAAAGCGGATCTTGATTGAAAGCGCGTGTTTTGATCCGATCAGCGTGAGAAAGACCTCAAAAAAGCTTGGTCTTAACACTGAGGCTTCACATCGTTTTGAGCGCGGAGTTGATCCTTTGGGAACTGTTAAGGCGCTGAACAGAGCAGCCATTCTGATTTCAGAGATGGATTGCGGCAGCTTAGTCGGTGGGATAATTAATGAATGCCCTGTTTCAATACCCGAAAAAACGATTTCATTAAATATAAATGAGGTAAACCGGCTTCTCGGTATTAAGCCTGGTCCTGATCAAATTAAGAGTATGCTTGAGCCTGTTGGATTTAAGGTTCAAATCAAAAATCATGAAACAATTGATGTTATTGTGCCGGGTTTCCGGGTGGATGTTCACAGACCCCAGGATATCATGGAAGAGATTGCCAGAATTTCAGGATACAATAATATACAAACTACGTTTCCCCAAATACCTGCACAGGCAATGGTTATAAACAGATCGGTGCTCATAAGAAATCAGATAAAAAATCTTATGGCAGGATTAGGTTTTGCAGAAACAATTAATTACAGTTTTGTAAGAAAAGAATCCTGTGATTATCTGAGACTCGGGCCTGACGCCCCTGAAAGAAATGTGGTTCAGATTTTAAATCCTTTGACAGACGATCAAAGTGTAATGAGAACAAATATGGTTCCCGGGTTACTTGAAACAATGGCCCGGAACATCTCAAAGCAGGTGCAGGATATTAAGATTTTTGAGATCGGAAAATGCTATTTCAGTAAGAGGCCCGATACTCCTGCAAACGAAATTGAAATCCTGGCAGGGCTGTGGACAGGCCAAAGAGTTCAGCCTTCCTGTCAAAGTAAAGGGATTGCCTGTGATTATTATGATATAAAAGGGATTGTTGAGGGACTGTTAATGAGTCTGAATATAATTGATGCGGAGTTTACTGCTAATGAATCTCCTTATACCAGACCCGGGCATACTGCATTGATCAGATATCAAAACAAGCCTTTGGGACTTGTGGGGGAGGCACATCCAGGGGTTCTTGACAAGTATCGTTTAAAACAGCCTGCATTTATTTTTGAATTAAATCTCGACACCCTAATACCGCTGATACCGGAAACTGTGCAGGCAACACCTATTCCTAAATTTCCGTCAACAGCAAGGGATATTACTCTGATCATTGATACAGACATAGAAGCCATGGATGTCATAAATCAGGGTAAAAAGCTTAACCATGAGCTGATAGAAGAGATACAGCTTCTTGATATATACCAGGGAAAGCCTGTTCCCGCGGGCAAAAAAAGCATTCTGTTCAGGATAACCTACCGCTCACTCACAAAAACCCTTGAAGACGACGTTATAAATCAACTCCATAAAAATATTGCCGACAAACTTATAAAAAACTTTAATGCAACAGTTCCTGTCTGATAATTAGAGGGGAGATAAAAAATGCAGGCAATAACGACAAACATCAATGTTTGATTTTAAGAACTAACCAAGCTCTTATCAGGAAAATTTAATAATGATCGCTCCGCCTAATTATACTTCACTGGCCAGAAACATGCTTCTAACAATTATCATTGTCTCTCTTATGCCTATGATTATTGTAAGCGGCAGCATTCTTTACAAATTTGGCACTTCTTACCATGAGAAGGTAAAGGCCCACCTTGGCGAGCTTATTCAGAAGCATAAACAAAACATAGACTACTTTCTCACGGAAAAACTTGCCAACATCAGGATGTTATCCAGAAGCTTTACTTTTGAGCAGTTAAGCCGTGAATATTTTTTACAGAATAATCTGGTGATGCTTCAGCAGGAGTACGGCCCTTTTATTGTTGATCTGGGCGTAATTTCCGAAACCGGAAACCAGATTGCGTATGCGGGACCATTTAAACTTGGCAGAGCTTCGTATGCAAACGCGGACTGGTTTAAAAAAGCTATGAAAAGCGAATATTTTATAAGCGATGTTTTTCTTGGCCTGCGCGGTGTTCCCCATTTTATTGTGACTGTTAAAAACTATAATAATGGCAAACCTTGGTTGCTCAGGGCCACTATTGATTTTGTAACCTTTAACAATCTTGTGGAAAAAATTCGCATCGGCGAAACCGGAGCTGCGTTTATTCTTAACAAAAACGGAGAGTTTCAAACAAAAACATGGTTGGATATTCTTGCCGACAAAGAGCTTTACATGAATTTTTTAAAGAACAAAAACAATATGGATGGCAATATCCATATCATCAGCAAAACCAATGCGTCAGGCCATAAACATATTTATGTTGTCGCGTTTTTAAAAAACGGAGACTGGGCCCTGCTTTACCAGCAGAGTGAAGCGGACGCTTTTGCTGATATTCAAACTGCTAAAAATATAACCATTGTCATCATTCTCATGGGAGCGCTCGCCATTGTGATAATGGCTTTTGCATTGTCAAAACAAATGGCTTTGCGTTTTATAAAGGGTGAGAAAGAAAAGCAAATCATGAATAAAAAGATTGTGGAAACAGGCAAACTTGCCACGGTCGGAGAGCTTGCAGCAGGGGTGGCTCATGAAATAAACAACCCGGTCGCCATAATGGTTGAAGAAGCCGGCTGGATAGGAGATCTGCTTGAAGATGATGACCTTAAAGAAAGCAAAGACCTTGATGAATTTAAAAGAGCTTTGGAACAAATCAGAACCCAGGGGAGGCGTTGTAAGGAAATCACTCATAAATTGCTTAGTTTTGCAAGAAAATCCGATTCCGCCGTCAATGATGTTCACATTAATGATCTTATCAGGGAAGTAATTGCCCTTTCATCGCAACGGGCAAAATACAGTAAAGTGCTTCTTATGACGGACAATCTTCAGGAAGGGCTTCCAAGCATTAAGCTCTCCCAGTCAGAAATGCAGCAGGTCTTTTTGAATCTGATAAACAATGCCCTTGACGCAATGGATGAAAAAGGTGGAACCCTTGAAATCAGCGCTCAATTAGACGATAACGCAAATTATATTATGATTAAATTTGCCGACACGGGCCCAGGCATCGCCAAAGCCAACATGGATCGTATATTTAATCCTTTTTTTACAACTAAATCGGTCGGCAAAGGAACCGGACTCGGCCTTTCTATTTGCTATGGCATTATCCAAAGAATGGGAGGCGAAATTGATGTTGAAAGCATGGTTGGCGCTGGAACTACATTCAATATCCGGATCCCTGTTGAAAACAACTGATTAAAAATAAAAAACAGTTTACGGTTTTATAAAACCACAAAAAAACATAAATAAGGAGAATTGATTATGTATGTTGCTAATTTGCTTTTGGTAGACGATGAGGTTCCCTTCGTGGAGACAATGACTAAAAGATTATCCAAAAGAAACTTTAATGTCCTTTCCGCTAACAGCGGGCAGGAAGCTTTGGAGCAACTTAAAAAAAATCTTAGCATTGAGGTGGTTGTGCTTGATGTTAAAATGCCCGGCATGGACGGCATCAAAACTTTGAGTGAAATAAAAAGACAATATCCGCTTGTTGAAGTTGTTATGCTTACTGGCCATGCAACAGTGGAATCAGCCATTGAAGGAATGAAATTCGGAGCCTTTGATTATCTTATGAAACCCTGTGACATGGATCAGCTTATCGCCAAAGTCAATGAGGCTTCAGGCAAAAAAAGACAGCATGAAGAAAAGATTATTGAAGCGCGTATGAAAGAAATTACCGGCAGACGCGCTTAACAAAGGGAATTACTATGTCTGAAAAACAAGACATACAGTCTGAACAAATTAAACTTCTTCTTGTGGATGATGAAGAGGGATATGTAAATGTTCTCTCCAACAGGCTGCTCAGAAGAAATATGAATGTAACAAAAACAGTAAACGGCTCTCAGGCTATCCAGGCCCTTCGCAAAGAAAATTTTGATGTTGCTGTTCTGGATCTGAAAATGGAAGGCATGGATGGGATTGAAGTTCTCAAGGTATTCAAAAAAATGTATCCTAAAATGGCGGTTATTATGCTGACCGGTCATGGTTCGGAAAAGGCCGCCAAAGAAGGGATTGAATTCGGAGCTTATGATTACCTTACCAAACCATGTGAATTAGATGAACTGTTGGCTAAAATAAGAGAGGCTTATGAGTCGACAAAATAAAATCTTTAAAAATTGTCAAACACAATAAGCCTGAAAACCGGAGGCAAAATGATTCTTAAAAACAAAGGAATTCAACTTTGTATAGCGCTTCTGCTTGGAATTATAGTTATACTTCTGCCGCGACCCGAAGGGATACAATTCAAAATAGTCGGAGATGACGGTCGGGCTTTTCTGCCTGAAATCAGTGAATATTTTCAATTGGTTCCGGATACCAAAAAGCATGTAACGTATTATATTGTAAAGGCAAAAAATCCCGGATCTAAAGAATCTACGGCTGCATTTCTTGAAAAAAAAGCCCTTGATCTGAAAATGGCCGGACTTGAAATTAAATATGTTGATGGCCTGTCTCCTAAGGCCAAACGATTTCTGGCCATTTTGGCGGTTCTTGTCTTCCTTTTTATAGTAGAACCAATACCGCTTGAAATTACGGCAATCTGTATTGGTGTCTTTCTTGTCATCATGCGGATAACCGATGTTAAGAGTGCATGGGCTCCCTACATGCATCCGGTCGTTGTTTTTATTATGTGCTGTCTGATCTTTGCAATATCCTTAGACAAGGCAGGGCTTACAAAAAGGCTTGGGCATTTTATTGTAAAAAAAGCGGGCTCCAGCGTTACCAAATTCACCTTTATTATCGCTATTGGTCTTGGCATTTCCTCTTCTTTTATGCACGATGCAGCGGCCTGTGCCATTGGTATTATAACCATGCTGCCTTTAATGAAAGCCGCGGGTATAAAACCTCACACAAATACAGCAAAATTTATGCTGCTCTCTCTTGCGTTTGCCTGTTCCTGCGGAGGCATGGGAACTCTTGTCGGTGGCGGAAGATGTATGGTTTCGGCTGCCTTTCTTCAAGAATTTACCGGCATAGAAATCACTTTTTTTGAATGGATAAAGTATTGTATGCCTGCGGCCATTTTGACCGCACCAGCGGCTGTTATTGTTGTTTATTTTGTATTCAGGCCAAATCCAAAATATAAACTTCCCACATTTGACGAAAAGGCCGGTCCCTGGACGGCTAATGAAATAAAAACATTAATTATAATTGCCGCTGCTTTTATTCTGTGGCTTACCAAAGGACTGCATGGAATCCATTATTCCATTACAGGTATGCTCGCTGTTGGCGGCCTGATCCTTTGCAAAATTCTGCGTTGGGATGATATTCATGAAAATCTTGAATGGGGAACAGCGTTGTTTATCTTTGGCGGTGGTATTTCCCTGGGTCTGGCTATGGGCTACTCAGGCGCGGCTGATTATTTCGCGAACCTGTTCTTCCCGCTGATTCAGGGAAAAGGCTGGCTTGTAATGTTTATTGGCGTGAGTCTATTCGGAGCGCTTGTAACAAATGCCATGGCCAATGTTGCTGCAGCGGCTCTTATTTTGCCTATTGTTATTCCCATGGCTCAACTTGAAGGCGTTAACCCGACTGTTCTGGCTCTGTGTCTCGGAACAGCCACTTCTTTTGCCATGCTTCTTGTTATTGGCTGTCCCCCCAATGCCATTGCTTACAGTTACCGGCAGTTTAAAGCCTCTGATCTTACAAAAGCAGGGCTTGTCGCAACTCCGATTTTATTGTGTATTTTGGTTTTGGTAGCCACTGTTTGGTGGAAACTACTTGGATTAGTTTAATTTGAGCTTTGGCGTCTTTTATTTCCCGTTTTACGCTTTTTTAACTCGCCCCTTGTTTTTCATCTTAAACCAAAAGAGAGGGAAAAGGAATTTTGAATTTTTGCCACGATATCAAAGATACCAAATTAATGTAATATGCAATCAATAATCAGGAATTAACGAGGATCACAAACACATGAAAAACATACGGCTCCTTCTGGTTGATGATGAAAATGAATTTCGGAAAACCATTGCCAAACGAATGAAAAGAAGGGGAATTATCCCTGAACAGGCAGAAAGCGGGAATGCAGCCCTGTCAATTCTGAAAGAAAAAAAAATAGATGTGGCGGTTCTGGATATGAAAATGCCCGGCATGGACGGGATAGAAGTTCTTCAACATATTAAAAAAGACTATCCCCACACGGAAGTCATATTTTTAACAGGTCATGTGACAACTCAGGACGGCGTTGAGGGAATAAAAAAAGGAGCGTTTGATTATCTTAGTAAACCTGTTGAATTTGAACATCTTGTTGGCAAAATTAAACAGGCTTATGATAAAATTCTCCGTGATCAGGAAAAAAAAAGAGATGCTGAATTCAGACGTAAAATGGAACAACAAATGATCGCTACCGAACGTCTGGCTTCTCTTGGAACCCTGGCAGCAGGCGTCGCACATGAAATCAATAACCCGCTTGCAATTATGAACGAAGCCGCGGGGTGGATGCAGCTAATTCTTAATAAAGATGAAATGGCTGACATGCCGCGCAGGCAGGACTTTGAAAAAGCGTTAAGCAAAATCAAAATGAGCGTTGACAGAGCCAGGAAAATCACGCATCAGCTTTTGGGAGTTGTAAGAAAAAACGATTCAACTTATTCAGAATTGGATATAAAGGAACTTCTGGAAGAATCTACTCAACTGGTACACGGGGAAGCAAAAAGCAAGAATATTAAAATAATTAATGAGATTGATCCTTATCTTGAAAAAATATGGTGTGATCCCTACCAGTTAAGACAGGTTTTAATCAACCTTATTACAAATGCTGTTCATGCAACCGGAGATAGCGGACAGGTTGTTATTTCCCTTAAAGATATTGGTAAACAAGCTGCCATTGTCGTAAGTGACACGGGAGAGGGCATTCCAAAAGAAAATCAAAAAAAAATCTTTGAGCCTTTTTTCAGCACAAAGTCTCCCGGCAAAGGCACCGGACTTGGGCTTTTTGTTACACGCGGGATTATTGAAAAACTGGGAGGAACCATTGAACTTACAAGCCATCTAGGAAAAGGAACCAAGTTTTGCATTAAACTTCCCAAACTGCCGAAAATCAATAATTTGCTTGAACATGATGCGGGTCTGTCATATATTCCTGTGAACCCGAACAGCGGTAAACCTGCCTTCCCGGAAAAATTGTAACGAGGAATAGGTTATTTATTTGAAAATATTTATTATATTGCAAATTTTGGCCTATTTAGACTCGTTACAAATTAATTAGTTGTAACGAGAATGGTTAGATCATTAACAATTGCTACAAAATAAAAAAGTAAATATTTTCAGGTAAATATAATTTTTGTGTGTTGACACTATTAAACTCGTTATAAAAATCCGGGAATCCAGGGGTAAAGGAAAAATTATGGTTAAGATACCAACAAGGGTAATGCTCGTTGATGATGAAAAAGATTTTGTGGAGATGCTTTCTTTAAGACTTAAAGAGATAGGAGAAGAAGTTTTTATTGCACATACTGGCCAGGAAGGTCTTCAATCCTTAGAAAAAAATCAAACGGATGTTGTAATTCTGGATATAAAAATGCCCGGCATGGACGGCATTCAGACCTTAAAACAGATAAGGCAACAATTTCCACTAATTGAAGTTATCCTGCTTACAGGACACGGTTCTACTGAAACTGCGATTCAAGGGATGAAACTGGGCGCTTATGACTATCTTCTTAAACCTGCTGATTTTGATGATCTCGTAGGCAAACTTGAAGGTGCGAGAAAAAGAAAAGATGAGCAGGAAGAACGAATCAGGGCGGCTGAAGCAAGGTTTCTTTTAAGACGAAGCGGCGGGGCTTTTTAAAATTTGCATCATGCATTTTTTAGATGCTGCCGAGTAAATCATTGCTTTTGGTCAGGCAATTTCTGGTGATTCCGAAATGTTACATAAAATGAACTATAACAATTTAATAATATTAGTCTTTTTAGCAATATCCTTGTTTTCTGTTAAGCTATGGAGCCTACGCATAAACTGATTTTGGTTTTTCCTGGCACAATTCTTGCTAATTGTTAACGTAACAATAATGATATCAAATAGTTGCAATAATAAACAGAAAACAGCAAAATTGATATAGATGCATTCTGAGAAAAACCTAAATATGATGACTATACCATTTTTTAAAAAAAATGGGGAGAATATTTCTTGGAACATCCCTTACTGTTTAATGCCGAATCATATTCATTTAATTGCAGTACCCTCCAGAAAAGAAACGCTTAGGACGGCCTTTGGGCAGTGATTCTTTTGTTCAAAAGCTGGAACAAAAACTTGATAGAATTTTAAGACCACAAAAACCCGGACGGAAAGCAAAATAAATATATGTACTGCCCTCTATATATTTTTCTATTTTTGTCTTAACACCAAAAATGGAAAAAGTGTTAACTGGGATATGAAGGATGCCAAAAAAACTGGTGATTAATTTAAAAGAAGTATCAATAAAATATCATGTTACTGGCAAGGATTAACTGCCGCGAAGCGGCTTACTTGAACCCGGCGCTGAACTCGGACGCAAAAGGGTTCCGGTTAGTTTAGCGTTAGCAGCTCTCCGCCTCTGCTTTGTCTTGGTAATTCTTATGGGCTATCAAAAAGTAGTAAAAGGTATTGATATTACGTGATTTCAAGTAGTTATGTTTTGCAGAATCTTGAGGTTTTTGTTCAAATATGGTATTAAGGAAACCAATATGAAGGTCGCAATAATCATCCCAACCTACAATGAACGAGAAAACATCGGTCCCTTAATTACGGCTCTACATCAGCAGTTCGAAACCATAAACCATGACATGAACATCCTTGTCGTGGATGACAATTCGCCAGATGGAACTGCCGATGAGGTACGAGTACTACAAAACAACCACCCCAAGATTCAAATGATCGAAGGTCGTAAGGTGGGTCTTGGAGCAGCCTATATCAGAGGCATGCTCCACGCTATGGAGAAGATGGCGGTCGATGTGGTATTTGAAATGGATGCCGATTTTTCCCACAAGCCGGAGGATGTGCTACGACTGATGGATGAAATTGATCGGGGCGCCGACTTTGTTATCGGGAGCCGGTATGTAATTGGCGGCAGCATCCCCAGCAACTGGGGCTTTATACGCCGCCTTAATTCATTTGGAGGGAATATCCTAGCCCGGTATGTGGCGGGCATATACCAGGTGCGTGATTGCACTGCTGGATTCAGAGCAATACGTACAACGGTTCTACGAGACATTGATTTATCTCGCTTACGTTTACAGGGGTATGCCTTTCAGATCGTGTTACTACATTTTGCAGTGACAGAAGGCGCAAAAGTAGTGGAAGTCCCCGTAGACTTTATTGATAGAACACAAGGCGAATCCAAACTTGGTTTATCCGACATTGTTGAGTTTGTGAAAAATGTCTGGTGGATACGGCTGCAAAGTTCAAGGGTGTTCATTAAATTTGCCATCGTCGGCATCAGTGGTGTTGCAATCAACCTGGGGTTTTTTGCATTACTACTAACCCTTGGAGTAAACAAATACATATCCTCGCCCATTGCCATCGAAGCCGCCATAATCTCCAACTTCCTGCTCAATAATTACTGGACTTTCAAATGGAGAAAAACCAAGGACAGGACTCGCATCAAGGGACTGAAATTCAACGTGGTCTCCTTGATTTCCATAGGAGTCAGTTACTCCACATTCTTGCTGGTATTAGCCGCCTACCCGGCCTTGCCGCCGATGATCGCTCAGATATCAGGCATCGTTCCAGCGATGTTGGTGAATTATTTTCTTAACTCATATTGGACTTTCAGGCATGTGGAACACTAGCCCGGAGGCTGTCCTCTTGAATCAACCACTCATTTTTAGGAGACTAATTTTCTCCTTTACCATTGCATGGTCCTTGGCAATGCTCGCAC
>Ga0233431_1005580_pt1 | contig 12058 bp, 7 predicted proteins | sample SI_118_April2016_FD_179867 | JGI IMG/M metagenome (GOLD analysis project Ga0233431, IMG submission 179867) | Seawater microbial communities from Saanich Inlet, British Columbia, Canada - SI_118_April2016_200_MG | ecosystem: Environmental > Aquatic > Marine > Inlet | place: Canada: British...
CCACCATTTATTTACCACTGTATCTAAATTATTATTACAGAACTCAATTATAAATTCACTTGACTGACCATCCAACACGGGTTTGATTTTTCCTGCAGAATCTTTTTCTAATTGATTTTGCAGGGCAACAACCTCTCTCATCATATATTCGTAATTCAGGTTAACGTAGTTAGCAACAAAGTTGAAAGCCCACCATGCACTGTTACCTTTAAAAGCAAACTCAAGAAGGTTCATTGTCTCAATTTTTTCCGGTAAAGATTTCATTTTACTATAAAAAGGCATAATGCAATTTGCAACGGGACGATCCAACCCAATCCAGGAAAAACCAGTCGAGTCATTACCGTTTCTCTTTGCCTGATTAATCCACATCATACCGCAACGATATATAGATATAGGTCGCTCCCATGCACCAGCAGGTTTGTGTTTATTTAAATTCCAGGAATCACCATGATCAGGATTACCTTCACACCTCACAGGATTATTAAATGGGCCGGCAGCTCTTCCTCTTGTTAAGTCAAATTCAGTTCCTTCGTAATGATCACGGTATATTGAAGCCACATCAAGGACTGATAATTTTTTCTCTGGTTTTAAAGAAAACGGATAGGCACGAGTATATCCATCATCAACATAAGGTTGCAAGTTAGATAAAGGAGCGACTTTTGAAAATGCACGCCAGACACGTCTTAAAGAGTAGTATGGATGGTTGTACTCGCCATAACTTACTGTTGGCAGCCAATCCAGATGCTTTGTATTTTTTTCTATCCATCCATTGTCTTCACACGCCTTAAAAAGATTAGAAGAATAGAGCAGGTCATCATTCTCTTTTTCAGGATTATTTTCTAAACTCGATTTGAAGTAGCAAGGAAGATCTTTAACATTATTTACCCGTTTATCATTTTTGTTCATATAAATATCTCTTATACGAAACTCATTTGCCTCAACAAAATAGTGATCATCAGGAACTCTTTGTGCTACCCATATCCCGTCAGATCCATCCAGATCATAGCCACACATTTCCATGACCCATCCCTCATCCGCATCACCTAAAAGCAATGTTTCACCTGTTCCATAGTAGCCATATTGATAAATAAGTTCTGCAATCAAATCGATGGCTTCTCTTGCTGTTTTGCATCGTTCAAGTGCCACGCGGGAAAGCTCAGAGGAATAAAATATTCTCACATTATGTTTAGGATTTGGATGAACCTTTGCGCCACAGGTACACTCTCCAATCATTAGATTATGTTCGTTCATAATTCCATAACTGGAATCAAAATATGAGAAGGTATTATCTGGTTGTGAGATTTTTCCTAAATCAAAACTATTAGGATAATCTTTAGTATCATACCCGTTACCTCTTGATGTTCCAATATACCTTCTAATAGCAGTTGAATTATATTTCATTGGACCAAAGCTTGCATCATCATAATATACAGATCGATAAATATTGTTTTCTCCCTTTTGAGATGGAACGTATATAACTCTTGTATCACTAACATCATCATCAGAATGTGCAATAATAACAGAACCATCAACTGATGCATCTTTTCCTACAATCATTGTTGTACAGGCAAATTTATCTGTTTTTAAATGTTGTTGTTTTTTCATTATTCCTCCCTAACCCAGACAAGCTGGAAAATAAGAAACTCGAAGCCAGCCCGACATGTCATTCTGGCGGGCACTAAATTCGAAACAAATACAAAACCTAATGTTCTCGGGCATCCAGTCAAGGTGTGATCCATAACCTTTGCAGGATGGTTGCACGCCGTCTAGTCTGGTTTAACTACCGTGGCAAGTTTTGCGTTTACCGGGATATTGCTTGAATTCAATCCGGGAGTTTGGCCATGGAGATCGAAGGCAAGCTTCACCTGTGGACCAAAGAAGAGGCAATGGGTAGAACCGCCAAAACGGAAGGTCCCTAATGAGTCACCTTTCTTGACAGGATGTCCTTTCTCGACTTGAATGTCACAACTGGAAACCTCGGCCATTCCAACAGGCTTAAAACACATGAGCCCAATATCGTCATTGTCGGCTTTGATAAAGATCAATGCACGCGTAGCCACTTCGGTTATGTAGCCCTGTGAATCATTCGGACCGGCACGATCAAAACCTTCCGACAAGGCCTCGGCATAGTAGCTGCCCTCAATAATGCAGGTTTGTACAATCTCTCCGTCTACAGGACAGTTCCAGCGGTGATAGCTCTTTGCGCTGAGGAAAGCCTGGTAAACTGTCCCACCGAGAAATTTATCCACATGACGACCTGCCAACATATGGTCAAGGGAGTAAGGCTGCGCTTTGATCCAGAAAGTCTCACGTTTTTGCACACCGTAGGCAATTCTATAGGGAGCCGACTCGCAGGCATTGGTAATGACACCTGGGTCATCAGGCGATGCTACGGGGCGTCTCCCTTCATTAAATTCACGGGTGAAAAAGTCATCCCACGACTTGTAACCCCAATGCGTTTTAGCAAGATCACATTTGAAGTTATAAATGAAATTCTCCCTTGGATCCTTTGGATCATCTCCCTGTCCATAAAAAGGATCCTTTTTGGCAAGCGCATCGAGGGCAGGTTCACTGAACCAGTGATTAGGTTCACTGTTTAACACGCAGGCAGACTCTTCCGATTTAAGGTATGTTCCCCACTTGTCGAGGATCTTCTTCAGCTGTTTATTGACCTTATTGTTCAGGAAGGCTGCAGTCCCGGCTGGAGTCCCCATTGGCCAGTCGAGAATGGCATTAATGGAAAAACCGACAAGACCTGTTTTGTTAAATAATGGGGCCGTTGTCATTACTCTATTGATCAAGCGGAGCATATGCTGATAGTCCTTTACCTGCGGTTTGTCCGTTGGTGTTTTGTTATAGGGAGGCCTGTTAGGGATCTGCTGAAACATCTTGGTAAAAAGCATATAGACTTCAGGGTCGTCTTCAATAAGCTTTTTAAATTCCACTATCACCGAATCCAGCGGTATTGGTTTCTGCTTCTCTTTCTCGATGAGAGCCCCTAACCATTTTTCCAGGACAGACTGATCCGACGGCAACCATTCACCGACCCTGAACGGTACTGCTTCTTCAACAACTGTACTCATACTATTTCCTCCTTTATTAAGATAATTAAATATTTGATTACAGTTGTAAGCCAACAAATAGCTTTTAATCTACTTTCAGCTTTTTGCTCTTCAGCCAGTTATTCACAGCCTCTCCCGGCACCTCGTGCGTCCGGCAGTACCTGGCGTCTGTGCCCAACCAGGGGAAGTGCTTCTTTCCAATGATGCCTACTAGCTAGTGATTTTGCATAGCATTCTCATCGACTTCAAGTGCTTCACGACCATATTTTCCATAACCCTTTACTGCCATGGGAACATAGACATGATCGTTCAAGATTAGACTGTTCGTATAAGCGGCAGTAGTAGCATCGTTCACTTCCGGGACATATACGTCCTGACACATGACTCTGACAACCTCAAAACCATCGTTTTTAAAGGATTCATCGATGCCGTTAAATCCCTCATTTATTTTTGAATATTCTGATTTTGCGATTAATATCGTCTTTTTGGAGAGGAAATTACCACAGCAGTCAATATGACCTATATAACTTCCAGTTGGGTCTGTCGATACATGGTTATTTTTTTATACCCATAAATCGGTTGAACTGTTCGCATGTGTTAAGGGACATCCATTATAAGTAATGTCAAAGGGGAAATAGAAATTTCGCTTTTACCATCAGATTAGGAGTAACGCCTCCCATGGTATCTTTTGACTCGTTGCAATATTTCTAAATCTTTTTAATCAAGTAAATAGGCCTACATTCATTTGTAGCCAGACATGAATTCGTGGCGTCATGTTTGCTTTACAATAAATTAAATCCAAATGCTAAAAACAACAATCATAGTCAAAAGTCCTTTTCGTGATAAAGAATATCATGTAGATCTGGCGAAGGTTAAATAAGATAAGAAAGAAAAAAGGACAGACACTCTTTTATTTAATTAGTGTCTGTCCCTGTTTAAGACTGATAGTATGTACAATAGATTAAGTTCGACCCCAATCACTTCAGAATCAGTGTCTAGATTTCCATTTCTTGGGAAGTATCATATTGACACTAATTTCGCTATTCTAAAAATTAGAATTATTCACAGTCAAACTTAAGCCTATCGATATTGGAGCCACTTCTTCCACCAATCCCCTTTAATTTTATGGGAGCAATGCTAAACGGATCACCACCACCACCATCGCCACCAACAAGTATTTTACCACGGTTTGTTACAAATGTAACTTGGTCAATATTAGCACCAGATCGTCCATGAATACCATTGATATATTCGCCAGCTTCCAAAGTGAGCGTCCCACAGTCATTACCGCCATCGCCACCGTATGCTATACCGTTAATGGTAATTTGGTCTACGTTAGCACCTGCGCGTAAAGCAATCGATTGTATACCATATACATAATCAAACTTTTCACCACCAGTACCACCATATTCATATATCATAACTACTCTCCTTAAGTTAATTTGTAAAAAGATAATTTTTATCTGCCGACATGTCTAGTGTCAGATTTAATCTTCGAATATGCCAATTTTGCCATAACTTCCCTCCATTCAAATTAAATTTAGTAAAATTTTGCTAAAAGAAAAACACTCAAAAATCACCTAGGTACAAACTTCATAAAATAAATACGCTATCAACTCAACTCCACTTTGGATTACTTCGTCTAAGTTCCAATTTTTAAATCCCTCGTTTAGTTTTCGAGCTGGCGCACTAGGAAATTGCTTTTAGATATTTTGTAATGATAGAGACCCTCCTTTCATCCTACTTCCAGAGATTTTAAAACTAATAATAAGTAATGAATAATGCTCTTTTCTCTTACCTCTCCCTCTCTCCAAATAAGTGAGATCTCTATCATCAATTTAACACAGATTCAGTACAGACACAACTGGACAATAGTTACATTTGAAGGGTATTTTGTAGCTATAAAAATGTCACAATTGTTACATTTTTGACGTAGATTACATCTATTCAATTTATAATTCTTAATAAAAAGTGAGGAGCAAAAGAAAATTCCACACTGAGACCTTCCCGGCTGCGTCGTTCGGGCGGGCAGGTCTCAGTGTGATTACTTGTTTTAGAATGTATGTTTGCCATTTACATGCATATATATGTACGGTGTATATAGCAGACAATGGTTACAACTTTTTAAGAAGTGATTTTTTTCTTTCTGGTGGAACAACAATGTCAAGCGGGAGTATATTTGACAAGTCAGGGTTTGTAGATGATTATGTATATGCTTCTCTAATTGAATTGCCTTGTGTTCACGGCAAGAAGTGCAAGTTGTAGTCTGTCAGACACTCCAGTCTTCTTGTATATCCTGCTTAGATGTGCTCTTACGGATTGTTCTGTTATTTTGAGGGATTTTTTTATCTCTTTGTTTGAGAGTCCATCACAAATCAATTTGACTATTTCTATCTCCTTCTCTGTCAGGTTCGGAACATCTTTACCGGTAGAGCTTTTAATACCAGGAACAGCACCCTGTAATTTCTTTCTTTCAAACCATAGTTCTCCGGAAATTATAGTATTCAAAGCCTTACTGAACTGTGATTCGTTGGTATCGGGCGATAAAATGCCAACGAGTCCATGTGAGATAAAATCTGCTAAACGACCATCTTCAATTGTTGGAAGACACCTTGTTCCTAAAAGAAGCACTCGCAACTTGTCATGAAAAAAATCTTCATGAAACATATCAGATAGAGTATTAAAGTCGGTAATGAGTAAATCAGGTTTTTCACTACTAATCATCTTAGGATCAAAGCAATTAAGAACAGTAGTTACGTTAAGCTTGTATTCTTTCTTATATGTCTCTACAAGGCCCTTAATTCCCTCTCCAAACAGACAATTACAACAACAGATGGCAATCTTTAATTTCATAATCTTTACTCACCGTAAACTTCTCAATTTAAGTCATCAATCAGTAAACTATAGTGTTGTTATGAAAGAAATCTCAAGATAAAGTAGTCTTTACCAATGTGATAAATCAAAAAATGGCTACTTACTCTGTTAGATGCTCTTTAAGCAGTGCGGTCTTTACATTGATAAAGATCTTTGTTTCATCATCAATTTCCGCATTTTTCAGCCATGATTCAATTTTATAAAGATTCCCCGTTGTAATAAAATCTTCTTGTAGTATTGCATAAAACTCATTTTCAGATTCAGATGTATCAATATTAAGAATTCTCTTTACGATACATTCTATATAAAGTGCCATTGCTTTTGTTTCTTTTTCAAGAGATAACGATAATGCCTTTTTAATCACATCCAATGCACTTTCATAATTACCCGTAACGATATTTATTTTTGAAAGCTGTATATAAGGATAACTATCTCCAGGAGCCAACCTAATAACATTATTGAAGTTTTCAACTGCCTTTTCATACTGTCCAAGCCCGGAATAAGTAACACCCAGGTTACTATAAACTACAACATTCTCAGGATCGAGCTCGGTTGTCTTGTTGTAGTCCCTAATCGCCTTTTCATATTGTCCAATAGAATAATAAGTATTCCCTCTATTATTGTAAGCGGGAGCATATAATGGGTTTCGGTCAATTACCTTATTATAATCTTCAATTGCTTTTCCATACTGTTCAAGCTTGCCATAAGCATCACCTCTTCTTCCGTAAACAACAAAGTTTTCAGGATCAATCTCAATCGTCTTATTGAAGTCTTCAATTGCCTTTTCATAATTCTTAAGGCTAAAATAAGTATCACCCCTTTTATGATAAGCAGCATGGCTTTTCGGATTCAAATTAATTGCATTACTGAAAAATACAACTGCTACGGAATAATTTGAACGCAATAATTCATTTAACCCTTTGTTGTACCAATCTTCAAAACCTTGTTGTTTCTCTATTTCTGTTTGTGAAACTGACCCATCATCTTCAGCCATATTATTACCGGTTTTCCCCGAAACAACGGTGACTGGTTCTTTTGTATCCACTCCATTTGATGATTCATTATTCTTTATAGTATTCAGTAACTTCTCTGTCTCTTTTTTGTACTCAGCCCGTAAATTAGATAAAACATCATTGTTATTTAACTTTATCTTTTTATCCAGCTCGTTAAACAGTTTATCAGTCCTCTCTTCTAATTTACCTTCTATGTCGGAAAGCGCTATATTCGTAGTCTCTTCTATTTTTTTGCGTATAAGTTTCTCCGCAAAGTCTTTTGTTACATATTTTGTAGACTCCTGGTCTACCTGGTCCTTAATTATTGTCATCGCAGTACTTTTTGCAGTACTTTTAGCTTTACTGTAACTGAACAATGAAAGAAAAATTATAATGATAAGAAGAGCTGAACCAATGCCGATGACGTATATATTTAAATGTTTTACCAGTGATGTTGAACCTATCGTTTTTACCAAATCATCTGTCTGTTTTCTATATTCAGTCTGTAAGCGAGATAACATTTCATCACTATTCAACTTTATTTTTTCGTCAAACTCCTTAAATAATTTATTAGTACTTTCTTCGATTTTAGCTTCTACGTCAGAACGTGACACATCAATAGCACTTTCAATTTTTTCATCAAACTCACTAAATAGCTTAATCGTTCTCTCTTCAATGTTACCTTCTACATCAGAACGTAACACATTAATAGCATCACTCACTTTCTCATCAAACTCACTAAATAGTTTAATCGTCCTCTCTTCTAATTTACCTTCTATGCCAGAAAGTGATACATCAATAGCATCCTCTACTTTTTCTCGTATTAGTTTTTCTGCAAAGTCCTTTGTGATATATTTTGCAGTCTCCTGGTCAGCAGGACTTTCGATAGTTGGTGTTGGTGTGTCTATTGCGGTACTTTCAATTTTTCTTTTACTAAACAATGAAAGAATTCCTTTTTTGTCTGCCATAGTAAGGAAATAGTAACAAACTGACTATTTGAGTCAATCAAAATAAGTGTTGTATTGATGAAGAAGGGGAAAGCCTCTCAGGTTTACCACTTGATATTGTGAGAGCAGTTGCCAGCATCTTCTAACCGGGTGGGGAAATTTTTTGGTTTTCTAATTATGTCTTCACCACTAACGCTAAGTTTTTGCCATAAGTCTTTATTTTAAGTCACTAAAAAAGGTGCATGGAATAGCTGAATCATGATAATGCACCACTAGTTTTAGAGAAAAATTGCCGCTTATAAGCCTTGACTATACAAAGTCTTATTCTTAACGTTGCGTAATGAATAGTTAATTTTTGATGCCACTACTGGTGTGTCTATTCTGTGCCATGAATCCCTGTCGATGAGGCTATCATGGTGATCCAAGGAGGGAATGTCACTGTACACCGTACCAGATTCAAAATTATATCTCCAAAATTTCCGGCCCCCTGCTTGACAGGATTGATATTCATGTTGAAGTCCAGAATGTTCAGTATAAAGACCTTACATCTGAGGCAACCGGTGTATCGTCAGAGGAGATTCGAGAGGAAGTTACAAAGGCACGTGAGATACAGTTAAAGCGATTCCAGGGACTCAAATACTCAACCAACTCCCGCATGTCCGCAAAGACGATAAAAAAACATTGTGCATTGGACAGCCAGGCAGAAGAGCTGCTCCACCAGGCAATGACAGAGCTTAACATCTCCGCAAGGGGTTATAATAAAATACTCAAGGTCGGCAGGACTATTGCTGATCTCGATCAGAGTGAGAACGTTCGAATAGAACACATATCAGAAGCCGTCCAGTACAGAAACCTGGATCGGGATTTGTGGAAATGATTCTGCTTAAATATTGCTGAACAACAGGACAATCCCTACAGCGTATTCTGGCAAGATCATTTTGCCGATTATCAACTTCATCTCCCCATTATCACTCTTCTTGAAATACAATATAAGGTGTGCCATGGCACACCTTAGTAACAGCACACTAATGTGCCTGGCACACTATACCCCCTCTTATCACTCCATCATTTATTCTGAATAAACAACAATAATAATTTTTTCTTTCTCAGCGTAAATCCTATGTTGGTAGTATTTTCAAAGTACTATAAACTTTAACACAATAGCAAAACCATACTTCCTCTTCTCCTTTGGCACAAGGTTTGTTCTTAGCCTCTACAATAAAATCTAACATGAAACAAATAATTTCGAAGAACGTAGTAGCAATTCATAAATTGCCACTACAAAAATAAAAATAAGAAAAGGGAGGCATAAATGATTTCCGGTACATCATTCAGGAAGAGCGTAATCTTAAGTTTTATCCTACTGTTTATTTCAATATGTACCGTATATGCTTCCACTCAGAATCAGTCAACTGCTTCATTAGGAGGAACATCCTCAAGCGTAGGTACAGACCCCAACACCGGTGCCGCAAACGTAAGCGTCCCGGTAGAAGTGCCTCCCGGAAGAAACGGAATGGCTCCGAACCTGGCACTCTCATACAACTCCAACAAACGAAACGGCTGGATAGGCGTGGGTTGGGACATAAAGACAAGTTTCATTCAAAGGAATACAAAGTGGGGTGTAGATTACAGTAACAATGACTATGTGGCAGATGGAAACAGAGAGCTGGTAACAAGAGGAGACTGGGGTGCAGACTATTACGGTCATAAGACCGAAGGTGCATTTATCAAGTACTTTTTTAACAGCTCATCAGGTGGTTGGGAGGCAACAACAAAGGATGGTACAAAGCACTATTACGGTACAACTGCATTATCCAGACAGGATGATCCGTCTGATGCTACCCATGTATTCAAATGGATGATAGACAGAGTAGAGGACACCAACGGCAACTACATAACCTACACCTACACTAAAGATCAGGGAGAGATATATCTTGATAGGATAGACTACACCGGCGGCAGCAACTTGAGTCCAACGAACTACATAAAGTTCTATTATGATGATTCAAGGACGGATGCATACGCAAAATACATTCCACACTTTTCAGTTACCACTGCAACACGTTTGATCACGATAGAAGTTGTTTCCAATAACAGCACGGTCAGAGTGTATAAGTTAGAATATGATGCTGATCCACAAACTCCGGGATCACAGTACAGTGGCAGTACTGGCAGGAGTACCCTTTACAGTGTACAGCAATACGGAAGTGACGCGTCTCTCGATACTTCAGGTAATATTACCGGAGGGACGAAACTGCCAAAGACGGTACTTAATTGGAGTAATTTGGATAATAGCTTCACTGTTCCAAGTTATAATTCACCGGCACTACCAGTACTGTTTGACGGTGTTTATTATTCATATCATACCGTTCCGTATTTACAGACAGGAGATTTCAATGGAGATGGAAAACTGGATCTCATGTGGATCCCCAAAAACGGTGATGGACGATGGTTAATTGCCTATTCAACAGGAACCGGGTTTTCTGTTCCTGATTATAACAATCCGGCATTACCTGCTTCAATAGATGGATATCATTCATTTCATAGTGACGGCAACTACATGAAGATAGCGGATTTCAATGGGGACGGAAAGACAGACTATATGTGGATTCCTCTTAATAGTGATGGTCGATGGTTAATTGCATACTCTACCGGCAATGGCTTTACCGTCCCCAGTTATAATTCACCGGCACTACCTGCACTGTTTGACGGTGTTTATTATTCATTCAATGCAGCACCGTATATACAAACAGGGGATTTCAATGGAGATGGAAAGAGTGACCTTATGTGGATTCCCTAAAACAGTGACGGGCGTTGGCTAATTGCCTATTCTACAGGAACCGGGTTTTCTGTTCCTGATTATAACAATCCGGCATTACCTGCTTTAATAGATGGATATCACTCATTTCATCGTGACGGCAACTACATGAAGATAGCTGATTTCAATGGAGACGGAAAGACAGACTATATGTGGATTCCTCTTAATAGTGATGGTCGATGGTTAATTGCATACTCTACCGGCAATGGCTTTACCGTCCCCAGTTATAACTCACCGGCACTACCAGCACTGTTTGACGGTGTTTATTATTCATACAATGCAGCGCCGTATCTACAAGCAGGGGATTTCAATGGAGATGGAAAGAATGATCTCATGTGGATTCCCCAAAACAGTGACGGGCGTTGGTTGACCGCGTATTTTGCAACTCAACCTACAGACCTCTTAACATCCGTAGACAACGGCATCGGCAGTACAACCTCCATCACCTACGAACCATCCTCCACGTACGACAACAATGTACTCCCCTACATCGTCCAGACCGTCTCATCAATATCTGTCAATGATGGTATCGGAAATACGTCTACTACAAACTATACCTACTCAGATGGACACCATGACATTGCCGATAGAGAATTCAGAGGTTTTGAATATGTAAAGAGTACAGACCCTGCGGGTACAACCTCAGAAACATGGTTCAAGCAGGATGATATATTTAAGGGACTTCCCTATAAAACTGAAATAAAAGATTCTTCTGACAATCTCTATTCCAGAACTGAAAAAACTTACGGTTCGACATCACCATTCACAGGCGTGGACTTTCCCTATCTGAGCCAGAGTGATGATTATGTGTTTGACGGCGACAACAACGAAAACACAGCCAGAATAACAACGACTACTTTTGACTACGATGCCTACGGTAACATAACGGAGAAGCACCTTGATAAAGACTCGATAACGGGAGGTGAAAGGGTTGAGTATACGGATTATAACTATGACACCGCAAACTGGATTGTATCACTCCCGAATCACACCTACGTCAATAACGATATCGTTACAACGGTATCAGAGGCGTGGTTTACCTATGATACAAGCGGCAACCTCCTTACGGATACCAGATGGAACGACAACGGTACAAACCCTGTCATAACATACACGTACAATAGTTATGGGAATCAGACATCCATTACCGACCCGATGAGTAATCTTTCTTCCATTACCTATGACTCTACATACACCTATCCCTATCAGGCAACAAACCCACTCAGCCATACAGCTACCACCGTCTATGACCCTAAGTACGGAAAAGTGATATCCGAGACAGAGCCCAACGGAAATACAACCACGTACGCATACGATGTCTTCGGAAGAAGAACTAAGGTAACCGGCCCGCTGGACTCAACATCC
>Ga0233431_1005582_pt1 | contig 12052 bp, 11 predicted proteins | sample SI_118_April2016_FD_179867 | JGI IMG/M metagenome (GOLD analysis project Ga0233431, IMG submission 179867) | Seawater microbial communities from Saanich Inlet, British Columbia, Canada - SI_118_April2016_200_MG | ecosystem: Environmental > Aquatic > Marine > Inlet | place: Canada: British...
ACTTAGAAGATATTTTTAGAAGACTTCCTGGACATCCTCATAAAAATTTAAATGAACTTCTACCTGATCAATGGCAAAAAGCACAAATTAAAAAATAGGTGATATGGTCTCTAGTTGCCCCTTACGTATAAAGAAGCAAATAGAAAATATTTACTTTGAATTAAAATTAATTAATGAGCAAATCGAGAAAATGGGGGGTTCTGTCAGCAATTCTCGATGAACTATTTTCTCAAACTTTCAAACAACTATTAATCTTTAAATTTGAGGTTAAAAATGCCATTTCCAGCAGCTAGAGTTGGAGATATAACTGCAACAGGCGACGCTGACACAGGTACCGGAGTACCGACTGTTTTAATAGGTGGTAAGCCAGTTTCAGTTTTAGGAGATATAGTTACAGGTAGCGTATGTATTGGCGCTGTCACGATGGGAAATCCAACCATTCTTGTTGGAGGTAGGCCTATTGCTCGTCTTACAAGTCAATGCGCTGGTGTAAACCCTATTACGGGAATGCCTGTGAGCACTGTTATAGCAACTCCATGTTGTCCTACTGTTTTAGTTTAAATCAAAGTCGGGTTTTATTCCCCGACCCTTGGGTCGTTTCAATATAAGCTTGCTTTTGCTAAGCTTTTTTGAAAAGCGTTAATACCTCGTAGGCTTGCCTCGAGGTAGTTTATTCTCAATTTTTGTCTTCTCTTTGGCTCTTTGGGTAGTGTTGCAAAAAATTGGCCTTGTACTTAGTTCTACATTAGCAATGAGATTTAGATGACACCTTTATATATCGAATTTTTGCGTTAATTTCGATGTATTATTTAATTATATCGAAATAATTTCATTCTTTCGATATATCAACTAAAATCAAAACAGCAAATAAATAAAGATATAATATTATGTTTAATAGAAAAAAACCATATAACCAAGATCATTTCTAACAACATGCTTTCTACTCTCTCTTTTTTGCTATATTAAGTCATTGAATACAGATACCATTATTAATATAATGGTATTCATTAAAATAAAACAAGTTCATACCTTAAAACTTAATTGATTATTTTGTGCGTAGAAGTGGCTTATTTTTTACCCAAAACCCCAATACATGTTTCTATTCAAAAGGTGGTATTCGTAGCAATTTATCTAAATTGCTCAAAATAAAAGCGAGCCAAAATATAAGTTCAACATCTTCAAGTTCACACTAATTTTCTATCTAATTGAGTACATAGATGAAATGAATATCTTTATTGTTTTAACTTAGCATTTTTTAATTTCAATAATTCTATAAAAACTAATTATTATACATTTTTTCGTAGTATTTTTGGTAGTTGCCTGAAGTCACATTGTCCAGCCATTCCTTATTATCAAGATACCATTTAACCGTGAGTTCAATGCCTTCTTCAAATGTTACTGTAGGTTTCCAGTTTAGCTGAGACATAATTTTAGAGTTATCGATAGCATAACGTCTATCATGTCCAGGTCTATCCTTAACATAAGTAATCAAAGATTCTGGTTTTTCTAAAATATTCAAAAGAGTTTTTACGAGTGTAAGATTTGTCTTTTCATTACATCCGCCAACATTATAAACTTCGCCTGATTTGCCGTTTTTAAATACTTCCCAAATGGCAGAACAATGATCTTTTACATACAGCCAATCTCTAATCTGTAATCCATCGCCGTAAACAGGAATGTTCTTATCCAGTAAAATATTATTGATGCAGAGAGGAATCATTTTTTCAGGAAACTGGTACTGTCCGTAATTATTAGAACATCTGGTTATAACAGTGTCTAAATTAAAAGTATGCTGATATGCTCTTACAAAATGGTCTGCTGAAGTTTTACTTGCACTGTAAGGTGAGTTAGGAGCTAAATTGGTAGTTTCAGTAAACATGCCTTCATCACCTAAAGAACCGTAAACTTCATCTGTAGATACCTGTAGAAATCTTTTTATTCCACTGTCTTTAGATACCCTCAATAAATTAAGCGTTCCCATTATATTGGTTTCTACAAAAATATTGGGATTGGTGATTGAGCGGTCAACATGAGATTCAGCTGCAAAATTTATAACGCCTTCAATACTGTATTTCTGAATTAATTCAGTTACCAGTTTTGTATCATTGATATCTCCATGCACAAAAATATGTCTTGGATTATCTAAACAATCTTTTAAACTTTCAAGATTTCCGGCATAAGTAAGAGCATCAAGATTTATGATCTGTTCTACATCTGTTTCATTTAGCATCATTTTAACAAAATTAACACCAATAAAACCGGCACCGCCTGTAACTAATATAGATTTCATTTTTTCTTCTTCATTTCCTTTGCTTTACTGGCAATTAAATCTGTAATCTGACCATCTATTTTTTTTGCTTTAGCTAAATAAACTTCCATCTTTGCATTCTTGTTTAACTGCTTAGCCATTTTCTCATGTAAATCTACTATCGTCTTATGCAGAATTCTAAGGTCTGGATCACTTTTTATCAGTTGAACTCGTAATTCATAAATTTGAAGTGATACTTCTCTTCTCTGATTTTGTAAATCAAGTATCTGTTTTATAAATTCATTAACAGGAGCAGCCTGCTTATTTTCTTTTAATGTTTTCTGCTGTTTTTTAGCCGTATTTACATTTTGAACTGCAACTTTACTTCCAGGCTTAACAATTGAATTAACCGGATTAAAATTAGCATTTTGCTTATTGGTGTCAACAGCATTTACAATTAATGATAAACCTAATAAAAAACTGATAAAAATAAAATATTTCCTCATTACTAATCCTATTTATTAAATATTAATTACTTCATCTTCACAATAATACTCCATAAGAGCCTCACCCGCTAGATATAAAGATCCTGTGATAAGTGTTTTCTTATTATTAATCATTGACAATGCATTTTTTAATGAATCAGCTGTTTTACATTCAATGTTAAAATTTTGTAGAGATTTCAATAATTTAACCATATCATCAGGTTCAAAACATTTTCTAGAAGAAGTTACTGGAACAAATATAAATTTATCAGATATTTCTGATAACATCATAATAACTTGTTTAGGATTGCGTTCTTCTAAGCACCCAAAAATAACGCTGAATTTTCTACCTGGATATGATTTTTTTATACTGGAAACTAATATTTCAATTCCCTGAGGGTTATGTGCACCGTCAAGAATATTACCATCAGGCAGCAATTGAATTCTTCCATGCCATTTTAAATTCTTTATTCCCTGTAATGCAGAATAGAGATCAAAAGAATAAGTTTTAGCTAAATATTTAATAATGGAATAAGCTAATGTCATATTCATCGGCTGTGCAAATCCCGGCAATGGAAGTACAAAATTATTTTCCCTACCCTTCAAATCAATGGTCTCATTTACGCAAAAATCCCAATTATTTAATCTTGATTCAATATTTCTGGAAAAAGTAAGAGCATTTTCATTAAACGGATAAAATGGTGCACCTCTATCTTCGGCAACTTTTTTTATTACATTCAGAGGTCCATCAGGTATTTTACTTGTAAACATCGGTATATTTTTCTTGATAATACCGGCTTTTTCATAAGCTATTTTTTCCAGAGTATCACCAAGATATGCCTGGTGATCCAAACCTATACTGGTAATAGCAGTAACAATAGGGTTGACTGCTGTTGTGCTATCCAATCTGCCGCCCAAACCTGTTTCCCATACAACAAAATCACACTTTTCCTGTGCAAAATAATTAACAGCCATTGCAACTGTAACTTCAAAAAAAGTTAATTTGTCGTCATCATTATACATCTTATCAACTGTAGGCCAAATATCATTAATCAATCCTGTCAATCTATCCCTACTGATACCTTTTCCATTAATTCTTAAACGTTCACGCAATGAAACAAGATGTGGAGAACTGTAAAATCCGACTTTAAAACCGACATTTTCTAAGGCCTTTGCAACTGTTGCACAAACTGAACCTTTACCATTTGTTCCCGCAACATGGATAAATTTCAGATTTTTATCCGGATTATTAATATTTAATAATAATTTTTTAATGTTATCTAAACCGAGTTTAATACCTACATCCTGCAAGCTATATAATTTTTTAACTGCATCAGAATAATTATTCATTTATTACCTTTAATATCGCACTTCGTGCGTGTTTTAAATTTTTTAAAAAATGCTATCTGATCCATGAACAGATTTCCGATTAGTGGATTTTATCAATAGAAGAGCTAAAAGTTTACTCAGTTAATAAAAATTAATTCTTCATCATTAATTTTTAATTACAATTTCATATGTCGTAATTTTCTGCATGCCGGACACATAAAAGTTTCAAGACCATAAACTGTAGCTGTTTGTGAAAACTTATTAATTTCTATACTTTCACCGGTATTCAATATAAAATAATCTAATGAATTATCTGCCATAATCAGAGCAGGTCCACGAAGTATTTCAACTTTGATAGCTACATCATCAGGAAGAACAATATGATTTACATTTTCTCTAGAGTTACTAAAAGCTAAACCAATTCCTGCAGTAAAAATACAGTTTGTTATACTTTTGTAATACGCTGTACTGCCATGTGGTGTAGCAATGCCAAATGCATCACTGGCGACTTCATTCAAATAAACTTTGCCATTAATAAAAACTCTATATCTAATAGCACTTACTCTATGAAAATTATGGATAAAAATATCATTAACAGCTAAAATTTCCTTCTTTTGAAATTTCCCTAAAAGTCTTATAATTTCAGATTTTTCAAGTTTTCCGGAAAACATGTCTTTCATGATTTTTCCATGAGAATGAATTTCGCATAGTTTTGCTGCTCTTGTATCTCTTATCGCAAGTTTAGGAATAGTAGGAAATTCTCTATCCGCACCTAATAATGTACCGTCACCACCATATGCAACAATCAAATCAGGATTCCTATTTACAATAGTTGCATCATGTTTTAAAAGTAGAGGTACAATATCATCTCTATAAGGTCCTCGCAGGATAACTTTCATATCAACATTACTTTCTGTAATTAAAAATATATAAAAAAATCACGGAACTTATAATATAGATTAAAAAAACAGGTTTTCAAAAGCACAAAAAGTAATAGCATTTATTATATATTATATTATTCGTAATTTTATTAATAAATGAGTAAACTATGTATATGATTATTGATCTTTTTATAACGAAATAACGGTAAATTTTATGAGCACAATCATTGAACAGGCTAAAGAGATATTTGATATAGAGATAAATGGATTATCAAAAATTAAAAATCTTATTGATGACTCTTTTGAAAAATTAGTAACCGAATGTACAAATGTTTTAGATAATGGCGGTAAAATTGTATTAAGCGGTATTGGCAAAAGTGGACATATTGGTTATAAAATTGCTGCAACTTTGGCCAGCACAGGTTCTCATGCTACTTTTATGCATCCTGTAGAAGCCATGCATGGAGATTTAGGGATTCTGCAAAAGAAAGATCTATTATTAACGCTCAGCTACAGTGGGGAAACAGAAGAACTTCTGACTATTTTACCGTCAGCTAAAAGATTAAATATTCCTATTGCATCAATAACTGGAAATCCAAAATCAAAACTGGCGAAATGGTCTGATATTGTTATATCAATTCCAATTGACAAAGAAGCATGTCCTTTCAATTTAGCACCTACAACATCTACAACAGCCCAGCTTGTATTGGGTGATGCTCTGGCAATGGTATTACTAAAAAGAAGAGGATTCACAAAAGAGGATTTTGGCCGTATCCATCCTGGCGGAGCAATCGGACGCTCTGTAACACTGAAAATTACTGATATTATGAGAAGTGAAAAAACTCATAGGCTGGTTAAAATTCTACCAACAGCAACAGTTAAAGACACTATTTTAGCAATGACGAAAGCAAAAAGCGGTTCTGCTATTGTAATAGATAAGGATAATAAATTATTAGGTGTGTTTACCGATGGTGATTTAAGGCGGCACATTGATGATCTTAAAATGCTTGAAGAATCGGTAAAAAAATATATGACTATAGGTCCTGTAACAGTATTCTCTGACCAAATGGCTGTTAATGTTCTTAACTTAATTGAAGAAAAAAGAGTTGATGACATTGTCGTTATTGACAGAGATAACAGAGTCGTAGGTATCGTAGATAGTCAGGATCTGCCAGGTCTAAAACTTATGTAATTAAATAATTAGGAATATAAATTAATGTCATCACAGGTTTTTGATTTAATCTCAGGTTCATGGCTGCACATATATCTAGGTTCATTAGCACTTCTTTTAACAATAATGAATCCATTGGGTATGTTAGCAATTTTTCTCGGTACAACTGCAAATTATTCTACAACAGAAAGAAAACATATAAGTATAAAAACGAGCATCACAATTGCGATAATATTAATAACTGTAACATGGCTGGGAACCGGAGTTCTTAATTTCTTCGGTGTTACTCTGTCTGCATTTGAAGTTACAGGCGGCATCCTTCTTTTTATAGGTTGTTTCCCAATGGTACGTCCCAGGGTGACTAAACCTATGTCAGATAATGATTCACCTCTTGATGATGATATTGCAATTGTTCCACTAGCTTTCCCAATAGTAAGTGGACCGGCATCTATTCTTCAGGTTATGATGTGTTTACAACTATACGGAAATGACTTTGAAAGTAAAATTATTTTAACTTTGGCATCATTAACGGCAACACTTGTTCTGTTTCTATTTTTCTATTACAGTGAATTTTTTATGAAAATAATCGGCATAAACGGATTAAGAATTATTAAAATATTTGTAGGAATTATACTACTTTCAATTGCAGTAGATATTATAGCAAAAGGAATAATAGGACTCTTTAACCTTAAATTACTATTACAGTAATTTAAGATTTTAAGCTGAAGAGTGCAGGAATAATCTAATAATTCTATCATTCAATTCCACTAGCCACTAAATTTATTATGACGACTTCTGGCTTGCAAAATAATCTACCGGTAAAGCCCTGCAGCCTATACCGTTTGAAGTATATCCATGAAGTTTTTTGTACTTCCAATACCCCTTAGCAAACTTTCTGGGAGCACTTGTATTTGAAAATATCATACCACCGCCTGGCAGACAAATTTGTCCTCCGTGAGTATGACCGTTTAAACTTAAAGAATAATTAAATTTTTCTGCATCTTCATAAGTCCCCGGGCTATGGGAAATAAGTATTTTAAAACATTTATTGTCATTTATACCTTCTTTACATGATTCAAAATCATGTGCTCCAAAATAACATGGATCATCAATACCTGAAATATAAATAGCTTCATTATTATTTTCTATTTTAACTGATTCATTCACCAACATTTTAACACCCAGCGTTTCTAAAAAAATACCGCTGGCATATTTATCATGATTCCCGAGTATTCCATAAATCTTCCTACTTTTTTCTTGTATAGCAGTAATCAGTTCGCAGTAAAATGCCCTAACATTATCTGAATATATTTCTCTACGTTTATAAACATAATCGCCGCCAAAAATACAAATATCAAAATCAGTTTCATTTACTATTTTAAGCAGACTGTCTTTTATATTCTTAACCATATCAAAATGAATATCAGATAAAAACAGAATTTTAAAATTATTAAATTCCTTAGGCAGATTTTCAAAATAGATTATCTGATTTTTTGATTGTAAATCATGTGCTTCTCGATGGGCAATTTTCATAATACCAAAGATCTTAAAAATAAACTTAGTAAATGTTATTACTATTTTCAGACTACAAAGATGAAATTTCTTTGTTGAGTCTTTAGTAATAAAAGCAATTTTACTTTGACTCTCTCTAATTTTTCTATTTGGATGTATTGGTTTCATAAAAAATATTTAATATTTCTAATTTATAAAAATAAAACTTGGACTGTTTATTGTAATTCGTTTATTTCTAAGGCTTAATAATCCTGTTTCCAAATTTATATCAAAAAAACTGATATCATTAGAGTTCTGATTTGCACAAATTAATAATTTACCATTAGGTGAAATATTAAAATCTCTCGGTTCTTTACCATTCACAGCAACCATATCAACAAAAGCCAACATTCCATTTTCAGGATCAATAGAAAAAGTTGAAATAGTATCACTACCTCTATTTGAGACATACAGATATTTACCATTTGGATGTAAATGAATAGCAGCAGATAAATTTCTATTTACTATGATATTAGATTTCAAAGAACTTAATGTCTGCATTATATTGATATTATCAAAATGATTACTGAATGAAAATGTATTAACATTACCATTTAACTCATTGATAAGATAAAATACAGGTAATTCATGATTAAATATTAGATGTCTTGGCCCGCTTCCAGGAAGCAGGTTTAAATATCTGATATCATAATGATTTTCTATTTTATCATAATCATGAATCCATATTTTATCTGAGCCCAAATCCTGAACAAGAAAATGAGTACTGTCCGGAGTTGAAACTATAGAATGAGGATGAGGTTCATTTTGTCTTTCTTTATTTATACTTTGCCCTATATAATGATTATCATAGATAGAGTTCTTAATAATGCCATTGCGGTCAACAGAAAATAATTTTATATTTCCACCTGAATAATTAGCAACCATTAACAATTTATGCTTATTATCAAAACTTATATAACAGGGATTACCACCATTAGTCAGCTGTGATGATAAATGATTCAATTTCATATTTTCATTATCTATTGCAAAAGAATGAACCATACCTTTTTCTGAAGTTTCTTCGACGCTATACAATAATTTTCTATCTGAATCAATATACAAGAAACTTGGATTGACAATATCATTGAAACAATACTCATCTTCAACAATCAAAGAATCAGCATTCAATCTCAACCAATATATGCCATTCCCGGTCCCATTAACATGTGGTTCTTTTCTAGTATATGAACCTATAAATATATCTAAACTGTTTTTCATAATTAACTGACCTGTTATGTAAATATTCAAGTATTATTTATTTTTAGCGGAATTATATGTTTTACTTTTCCTGTCTGCTCATGCGTTATAAAATCAACTATATTAATATCAACAGAAGGATTTTTTACACCATATCTATTCAAGATACTCAGAAGTATATTAATATATTTATCCTTATTAAAACTGTGCTCGCAAATAACATTTATACTTACGCCATGTTTAGTTTGGTATATCTGATACTCTGACACTTTCCTATCTTCATCTAAGATATCAAAAACATAACCACTTATTTTTATATCATTATCATAAATAAAATAGTTAAATGATCTACCTTTAATTGACCTTAACCTTCTACAGCCAGGCATATCATCGGAAGGTGGCATGATATCAACGATATCGTCAATTACATATCGTATAAGAGGAAGTGTATAATTATGCAAATTTGTAACAAGAAGCTTATTTATTTTTTCAGGATCATCAGTTAAATTAAGATTTTCATCAACTGTTTCAATAATACATTTACCCTCATCAAGAACAAGACCTTCATTTGCAAAACTTTCTGCAGCTATTATTAATGTTTCAGTAGTCCCAAAATGTTGTAAAACATGTATTCCCCAGACCTCTTTAGCCAACCTCTTTGTTTCTGCAGTTAAAACCTCACCACCTGTGACAATTCTCTTGGGCGTAATAGAAAGATTCCCTTTTAATGCCTCATTTGCCAAAAGCTTTACAGCAGAAGCATATGCTCTTATATGAGTAGGCTTAAATGCATTTAGCTTTTCACAAAGTTCATTTGCCTTCATATCAGCAGACAATACTAAAAGCTGAGTATCATCTTCAACTACACCTCTAAGAATAAGCCCCAAGTGAAGAATAGTAGAAGATGCAACTACAGCCACCTTTTTATTCTTTTTCAAGTCATACTTCTCATCATCAATACCCTCCATAGTCCTCCATACAAATTTGCAATCAGCAACCATTCCATCTAATAAATGTACATAAAGACCACGAAGACCTGAAGATCCACTACTTGCAGAAAAAATATATTTATCTTTATATATCGGTGTCTTCAGCTTACCATCCTTAACATCTTCTAAATGTTTTTCTACAATCTCTTTAGTTATTTCTTTGTCAGCAACAACATCATCCCAATTTGCCATAAGTGCTTTCTTAGTTAATGGAGAAATATCATAAAATGCTTTTAATACATCATCTTCAAAATCATCATTAATTTTATCTGCATAATATTTCGAATTTGATTTTACAAACCTTAATAATTTAGTTAGTTTTTCTCTCTGAATTTCTAAAATATCTTCTCTATTAAATGATAGATATTCATTACTATTTTTAGAGTTAAAAGTTGCATCCGCTATATCTCTTAACAATTTTTTATAAGTCGAATTCAAATACATATTTCCACCTAACATTAATTATTACTTTAAAAGTTTTTTCAAATATTGACCGGTATATGATTTTTTTATTTTAGCAACTTCTTCAGGTGTCCCCTGTGCTACTAATTTACCGCCTTTATCTCCTCCGTCAGGTCCAAGGTCAATAATATGATCTGCAACTTTTATAACATCAAGATTATGTTCTATAACAAGAATAGTATTATCCTGATCACGTAATTCCAAAAGTACAGCAAGCAGTTTTTCTACATCGGCAATATGAAGTCCTGTAGTCGGTTCATCTAAAATATAAAGAGTGTGCCCCTGCTGTCTTTTAGCAAGTTCAGTTGCAAGTTTTACTCTTTGAGCTTCTCCGCCTGAAAGTGTTGTTGCAGGCTGCCCTAAATGAATATAACCTAAGCCTACATCTACAAGCGTTTTTAGCTTTCTATGTAAACTCGGAATAGCATCAAAAAATTCGGTTGCTTCATTAACAGTCATATCCAATACGTCTGCAATACTTCTACCTTTATATAAAATATTAAGTGTTTCATTATTAAATCTTCTACCTTTACATACAGCACATTGAACGTAAACATCCGGCAAAAAAAGCATTTCTATTTTTTTAATTCCGTCGCCTTTACACTCTTCACAACGCCCGCCTTTTACATTAAAAGAAAACCGTCCGGGTTTATATCCGCGCATTCTTGATTCAGGCAGTTTAGAATATAACTGTCTTATTAATGTAAATGCATCTGTGTATGTAGCCGGATTAGATCTCGGTGTTCGTCCAATAGGAGTCTGGTCAATAACAATTGATTTACCTAAAGTTTCCAGTCCACTGATTTCTTTATATTTACCCGGCGGTTCTTTTCCTATATTAAAATGTCTATTAACTGCGACTCTTAAAATATCATTAACTAAACTACTTTTACCGGATCCTGAAACACCTGTAACACAGATAAACTTACCTAATGGAAATTCAATATCAATATTTTTGAGATTATTTTCTTCCGCCCCGATAATCTTTATATTTTTGCCATTACCTTTAATCCTAGTTTTAGGTATTTTAATTTCGCGTTTTCCTGTAATATAATCGGCTGTCAAAGAGTTCCTTAAATTTACAATATTTTCTGGAGGACCGCTATAAAGCAGTTCGCCGCCAAGCCTTCCGGCACCGGGTCCTAAATCAATAATATGATCCGCTTTTCTTATAGTATCTAAATCATGTTCAACAACAACAACAGTATTTCCTGTATCTCTTAAGTTAACAAGAGTTTCAAGCAGCCTGTCATTATCTCTCTGATGAAGTCCAATACTCGGTTCATCTAATATATATATTACACCTACCAAACCGCTTCCGAGCTGTGTTGCTAACCTAATACGCTGAGCTTCACCTCCAGACAGAGTTGAACTTTCTCTATCCAGTGATAAATAAGTAAGTCCTACATTACTTAAAAAACCAAGCCTGGCTTTTATTTCATTTAAAATTTCTGAAGCTATTTTAGAATCTTCTTCAGATAACTTTATATTTGAGATGAACTTATGAGCATTTTTCACACTCAGTGCATTAAATTTATTAATCGACTTCCCACCAACAGTTACACCTAAACTTGAAGGTTTTAATCTTGCGCCTTTACATTTTGGACAAAGTTGTTTCTGAGTCTAACGTTTTGTGGGGGATTTGAAGTTTAAAGATGATTTCCATGATTTTCGTTATCATTGGATTTGGACAAAACGTGTTAATCCACCTTAGGAATGAGATTTTTAAGAAAAATGAG
>Ga0233431_1005583_pt1 | contig 12052 bp, 7 predicted proteins | sample SI_118_April2016_FD_179867 | JGI IMG/M metagenome (GOLD analysis project Ga0233431, IMG submission 179867) | Seawater microbial communities from Saanich Inlet, British Columbia, Canada - SI_118_April2016_200_MG | ecosystem: Environmental > Aquatic > Marine > Inlet | place: Canada: British...
CCCATTGTTTATGATCTCAATGGATTCCACGGTAGATAATTGCTGCTTTTTATTCCTCATCTCTTTGAACATATTTGATCTCCTGAATTAGATAAAACTTTGGTAAATCTTTATTGTCTAAAAAATACCTGTTTAACAATATCCTTCGCTTAGCTCTAGGATGGCAAACACGTCAAGTTCCTTGCAAACATCTTACCGGGAACCGATTTGGGTAACTGTTAACAACAAAGTATTTTTATCCTATAATAACAATATCTTAAAGAACTATGTCAATTCTAACATTTCACCGGGTACCGGTGTAAAAACTGTTAACGAACTTGAAATACTAGCACATAATTACAATTAGATACAAAAATTGTAGGTCGGATCAAGCGAAGCGGATCCGGCTTTTTTTTCAGCGTGGGTAAAAAAACTGCCCACCCTTCTATGATATTGAGGATATATGGATCAATTTTTCTGGAGCAACTTCCCGAATCAAGGCACGTGCAAGGATTGTTGCTGGATCGATCAGGAAAATTTTATCCAAAACAGTTTCCGGTATCGCAATTGGTAATTCCGTACATCCAAGAATAACGGCAGAAGCTCCCTGGTCTCCAAGTTGATAGACTGCTTTTTTTACAATTTTTTGAGCTTCCTCGGTAACTGGGTTTGATTTCGATTTGATCCCAATTTCGGGATCATAAATGGCATAATGGACGCTATCAACCAAATCATCTTCAGGATTAATAATCTGAATTCCTTCTTTTTTCAGCAGTTTCCTGTAAAGGCCGGTTTTATGGGTTCCTAATGTGGAAAGGACCCCAACTTGTGTACCAGGACCGTAAGTTTTCGAAACGAATTGACCAACTTCCCTGACCATATTTAAAAGCTTAATATCTAAACCTGCATCAGCGATTCTTCTTTCAACATCGGAAAGTATCTCATCCGCATGGGCTGTATTGCAAGGGATACCAATCACGGTAGCGCCAGCGTTTGCCAGCAATCGAATCACTTTGAAGATATTTTCTGATGGGTTCTTTATGTCATTATCAAGCAGATATCTGGTTCTATCTCCAATTAAATGAGATAAAGAACCGAGGAGAACCGGTAAGTGATCTTGATCCGAGCTTGCGTTCGTGTGATCAAATATTTTTCGATTTAAATCTAATCCTGCATATGGACCAACACCACCAACAATTCCGATTGTTTCTATTTTCTTCATTTGTCCTACATCGATTTTTTTTATTGTGCAGTTACAAAAGTGGCATTTGATGCAGTTTTTCGATGCGCATCAGTGCCAAATTCAACTGATAATGCCGTTTTATAATCATTAATGGATCTTTAGCATATAATGGCTTAGGTAAGAAAGCTTCTTTGGTTATAAATCATCTGTCAAATAATAGGCTTGCTAAGTTCTCACTTTCCAGATTTCTCTAAATCATGCCTTCGCCTCGATAAAGACAGCTCCAATTGTTTGAAAACGCTTTAATCGTACTTTCTATTGAAGATATTTCCAGCCGCCATTGGGAAAACATCCTTTTCCATAGAAAAAACCAGTCTTTGTATATTCATCTACAATCGTTTTTTCTAGCTTTAGGTTCTTACTGCTCAAAGCAGATGCCAATATCTCCATGATATCAAAGGCTGTTTCTTGTGTTACTATTGTTCTTCTTTTTACCCGACGGAATAAAATTCTGTCCGAAATCACTTGAGGTGGTAAATCATAAGACTGTGACAGATCAATAATTTTTTGGACATAACGTCCGATGCGATCTACTTTTTCTTGAGGCTCAAAAGGGCATTTACCAAATATCCCCGTCATTATCGAATGAGCGACTCCTGCCGTTCCCCCCGCTCCGATTCCCTCGTAAGGCACTACAATCAATCCGGCATTATGATAGATCCAAGGCCCCTTAATTTGGTCAGGAAACAAGTTGTTGGCAGGCCCCCCAACCATTTTTACACCAGCTTTAAGTAGCCGATTTAAATTGTCATCATTCAGTATGTCTCTTAAAGCACATGGGCAAAATATGTCTGCTTTACTATCAAATATTAAGTCAGGATCTTCTAAAAACTGAACCTGACCGGATTCAAATGATGTCGGAAATTCTTTTTTGAACTGTGTGATCGTCACAGGGTTGATTTCAGCAATTATCAACTTTGTTCCTTCAGCAATCAAAAGTCTTGCCAATCCGACTCCAACCTCTCCCAATCCTTGCATTGAAACAGTAATGTCGCCTACTTTAGGTGAACCAGATAAAGATCCAGCCATTCCCCTGAGCCCCTCAAAAACCCCTAAGTAAGTGATCATAGCTGCTCCGGTACCCCCTTTGTACACTCCTATGGGGACCGTAAATGTTGGTGCTGCAGGCAAAATGTAGGTTTGCATATCCTTAGTACTTAATCCTAAGTCAGCAGCTGATATATTGAGTCCCAATCGTTCCATCGCAGCACCGATTGATCCGAGTACTTCTGGTTTTTTCCGGTAATCTCCGAATATGGATACTTTGCTTCCAGCACAAGGCGTACCTGTCACTTGAATCTTCATCGACACTGCCAGGCTCATATCCAGGGCATCTGAAATTGCGGCTTCCTTGCTTTCATAGTCTATCCAGCGAAGCCCTCCGGGAGCAAAATACCGGGGGATATTGTCACCACCTTCCAAAACTGCCAGACGATGAATAGAATGATAGGCAACATAAGATAATCTTGGATTATTGATCTCAATGAAGAGTTGATGGTCCCTCCAATGAGGTTGGCAAATTTCTGGAAGCGCGCTGGGGTGACGAATCCATTTGACAACGGCTCCATCATCCATTTGAAAAAGTTCTCTTTCTGATTCTTCGATGCCCAGTTTAGGAAGTGTTTCATCAAGAATACTGGGAGGAGCGTCTCTTTGCAACTCGCTGATAGCCTCTTGAATGTCTATGGCTTCATCCAGGATATATAAGCGGTCCCCTTCTCTGAACCACCCCTTGTGTTCTGCTTCATAGCCAAATGCCTCTCTCGTGAACTCCAAATCCAAAGCATTATTTTGGTGTAAGTAGATAATTGTGCCATTGTCTGTGGTCACCTTTTTTTTCGCTATTGAGACTTGAATCATGCTAAAATCCTGTTGGATATATTAAAAAGGTTAAATTTATCTATGAAAATAATTTTTTATGTGCAATAGTAAAGAAAATAAATTTTTTTGATATTGCAGTCAAGACTATTGTTTGTGCATTTATTATATAGAATATTTTTTCAATTTTATCTACAAGGCCAGCAGGAATTTAAAAGGATTGATATTTTTAAAAAATAATTTTTTTTTATTGCGCAACTGTGGGTTTAATACCCCGCCCCTTGGAGCGTTCTGTTATTTCGTTCTTTGCTCAGAGTATCGCAATACAGTGGTCGAAATGAAATGCAGCCACTCTACAGTTAATGTGGATACCCCATCCGCTTGCGGCGGGGTAGCTCATTATAATTATGATAAAAAAAACCAAATCAATATCATTCATACTAAGTTTTTTTAAGCAAATAAGTTCAGGATAATCATGAATACAAAGAACAGTGAATTTATGGATCAAAGGAGGGGCAGATGACTTACTTGTTCCAATTCAATTCAGCAATTCGAGATGCTGATCATATCAGAAAAATGAAAAAGGATCGCAATGACTATTCTACATGATGCCGCTGAGTTTGCGCGTCATACAAAGTTGGAAGATATCCCCGGATCTGCCATCCAGGTGAGTAAATCTGCGATTATTGATTTTCTAGGCATTACGCTGGCAGGAACTCGAGAAGCCGTTAGTGTTAAGATCCGGGATTATGCTATTCAAAATTCTGCCAGAAAAGAGTCCCGCATATTGGGAACCCACCATCTTGTTGTCGGAGAACTGGCTGCATTGGCCAATGGAGTGGCGGGACATGCTTTGGATTTTGATGATACCAGCTGGACGACTATCGGACACCCGACAGTTACCGTTTTACCAGCAGTACTTGCTATTGGAGAATTGGTGAACGCTTCAGGCTGCGATATCATCAGATCATATTTGCTTGGAGTTGAGATTCAACATAAAATAGCATCACTCATGATGCCTGAAACATCTGAACATGGCTGGCATACGACAAGTGTTTTTGGTCCATTGGGAGCAGCTGCTGCCAGTGCATTGCTGTTCGAATGTGACACGCAGATGATGATATCGGCGCTAGGAATTGCCGCATCAAAAGCAGGTGGACTGCGATCTAATTTTGGTACAATGACCAAGGCTTATCATGCAGGCATGTCAGCCATGAATGGTGTGATGGCAACAAGATTGGCTCAATCAGGCATTACCGCATCTTTATCCGCTATTGAAGCGGAAGATGGTTTTATTCAAACTTTCAGCGGAAAGCGGATTGATCAGGCAGCCCTAAACTGGGGAGATCCATGGGATATTATAGAAAACGGTTTAGTATTCAAAAAATATCCCTGCTGTAGTGGAACACATCCGGCCCTGGATTGTCTGTTTGAAATACTCAATCAGGAAACCATATCTGATCAACTAATCAGTTCTCTGGAGGTTGGCGTCAGTCAGCTTGCTTTCAAAGAATTAGTTAGTTCTGATCCCGGCACTCCGCTGGAAGCACGCTTTTCAATGGAATTTGTATTGGCTGTCGCGATAGTGGTTGGCAAATTGAGCCTGGAAGAATTTACAATAGCAAATATAAAGAATCATCGCATTCAATCAATGATGTCTAAAGTAAAAATGGTTTTGGATCCTGAGTTGGCAAAATTAGGATTTATTGGTACCGCCCCTGCGAAACTAAAAATTGTCTTGAAGAATGGTCGAACGTTAACGAATCGATGTAATTTAGCCAAAGGCAATCCGGAAAAGCCTTTCAATGAAAATGAAATTGAAGAAAAATTTATTAACTGCACTTCAAAGGTCTTACCTGAAAATGAAGTTAATAAATTGCTTAAAAATCTATCTTCTTTGGAGGCTATCAAAAACATCAATCAGATTACCTCCGTTTTTCAAAATTAGATTTGAAGTGATATTGATTATTATTTCCAGCTAATCACCTGATTGGTGATATCAAATTATGATTTGACTAAAATAGAATTTTCAACAACGTTGAAATTAAGGCACTATTTTCAATACGAACTATAGCAATCTAGTTATATAAAAAGATACCGATGGCCAAGAAAAAAAAACAAAAAGATCCTGAACCAATCGGCGCCAAAGCGATCGTACGGGTTCGAAAATATATGAAAAAATTTACGCCCCGACAAAGAATCTTTGCTGATTATGTTATCCAAAACAGAGAAAAACTGGGTTTTTTATCAATAACGGAAGCAGCCAAAGCAGCAGGAATTTCGCAGGCTACGATTTTTAGATTTTGTACCGTTTTGGGCTATGAAGGATATATTGAGTTTTCAAGAGAGATTCAACAAAATATCCAGGCTGAAATGACATCAACGCGAAGATTTCAGTTGTCTAGGTCACACTGTGATGCATCTGAAAACAATGAATCGACTCCATTTTTTGAAAAGGTACTGAATCAGGAATTGGAAAATATTTTGACACTCTCTCAGAATATTAAAAAAACGGACTACTACCAATGTATTGATTTAATTAATCAAGCGGATCGAATCACTATAATTGGTTGTATGGCATCATCATCTTTAGCCGCACATTTTTCACAAATGTTATCGAAAGTATTTCCAAATGTTGACGCCGTCGATCATCATAGTATTATAACTGCCTCCAAAATAAACCGTTTGACATCTGATTCTGTTGCTTTCGTTATTGCATTTCCCCGATTTCCCAAAGAGACAGTTGAACTGGCGAAAATTGCTGCGCATAGAGGTGCTCATGTGATATGTATGACCAATTCGCATTTATCACCAGTTATGCCTTTTGCGGAAATTTCTTTTATAATGCCTATAAGTATCCCAGATTTCGTAGATGCTTACACTGCACCGGTTGCCTTTATCACAGCACTCAGTGCCGAACTGGGCAGGAAAAATCCCGAAAAAACACAAAAAGGATTGGAAAAATTTGATGACTATGTTTCGAAAATGGATCTATTTCTCAAATCTCAATTGTTGAAATAGGTGTGGAGTTAGCTCCTTTGAACTCTTCTGTCAGAATCGGTACTACCTTGAAAAGATCTCCAACAATTCCATAATCAGCTACATTGAAAATCGGAGCCTCCGGATCATTATTGACGGCGATAATCAATTTTGAACCGGTCATTCCTGCCACATGCTGAATGGCACCGGATAATCCCAAAGCAATATAAATCTGTGGTGCCACATTTTTGCCTGTCTGCCCCACCTGGGCACCATGAGGCATCAACCCAGCATCGCAGGCGCCACGAGTTGCGCCATATCCGGCCTGTAGCATATCGACCAACGGACGAACACGTTCAACGCCTTCACTATCTTTTACACCACGGCCAACAGCCACCACAATATTTGCCTCGGTCAGATCGACACCCTCTGTAGTCTCAATGACGACGTCTCGAATAACAGCACGGAGATCGGTATTCGGGATGGATAGCTTAACAATATTTGGTGCTGTTTGCTTGGCTTCGGATATATCGAAAATTCCACCGCGCATACTAAGGACCCGAATTTCATCTTTTTCAAAGAGGCACTCTTGGATCACTTTACTCGACATTGCAGGATGGTATGCCCTAATATCATTCCCTTTTAGCTCTAATTTCGTAATATCAGAAATAGCCCCGACACCTAATCGAGCAGCAATACGTGGCATTAAATCCGCAGAAAACTCCGATGCCGTAAACCACAACTGCGTTGGTTCAGACAGGGAAACCGCTTCCTGTAAAATACGAGTATAGGAAAATGTGCCGTGAAACTTTAGCGAAATATCATCCGCCACATAAACAGTTTTTGCGCCATATTCAACCAATACTTCCGCTTGTTTTTTGATACCGGTACCGATTAACACAGCACTTGTTTCCATTCCTAAACTATTTGCATAAGAAAGATTTTCAAGTGTTGATTTATTAACTTCATCTTTTTTTAGTTCCGCAACTATGAGGATTTTTTCCATTCTTTTTCTCCAATGTATCTTCTCATCAATACTTAAACCTAATTAAAAACTTTCTTATCTTTTCTAAGTAAAAAGGTTTTCCTTACCGACTTCATTTTTCGCCAAAAGCGCAAGGACTTGCTTGGTAGTTTCTGCTTCTTCCCCTTCAAAAATTTGACCACCTTTCCTTTGATCCGGCTGTATCAAACGGTTTACTTTTACCTTTTTTCCTGATTTTCCGACCAGGTCGGGGTCTACCCCAATATCGGATAAACTTTTAGTTTCTATCGGTTTTTTCTTTGACTGCATCATGCCCCGCAAAGATGGCATCCGCGGCTCAAACAAACTGTCGTTCGGGGTAAGCACAGCGGGTAAAGTGATATCGATCAATTCGTTACCCAATTCGCCTCTACGGTGAAAGGTACACTGTTCTTTTCCCAAAGAAACTATTTTAGATACGTTCATGACCTGAGGTAAATCCATGAACTCGGCTAACATTGACATGGTCAGACCGGCATCTGTATCTTGTGCCTGTTTTCCTCCCAGAATAATATCGTAGTCCTGTTCTTCTAATATTTTAGCAAATAATTTGGCATAGGCATAGGAATCCGAGCCATCAATAGCCGTATCCAAAATATGAACAGCCTCATCGGCTCCCATTGCTAATCCACGACGCAATGCATCCTGCACACGGTCCGGACCAACAGAAATCAATGTGACAGTTCCTTCACCCACTGACTCAATTATTTGGATTGCCGTTTCAATAGCTATCTCATCCCAATTGCTGATTACATAAGTTAATCCTTCCTCAACCAGCGCATCATTCTTCACACGGATATTTAGTTCCACATCGACAACTTGCTTAATTAAAACTGCAATATTCAAAATACCCTCCCGATACCATCATGAAAAGTTTCTACGGTTGTTTACCTAAGTAAATTTACAAGTGAATTTTATAGACCACGTACCACTCGACCTTCAGGGTCAAATGCAGATTGAGTGTACACAGTCCCTTTGAAATGTTTCATTGCGATATTGACTTCCACCTCTAATCCTTCAAGTTTAGAGATCGATTCAAGTTTGAGCTCAGCAACTGCTACAGCTTTTCCAATTCGATAACCAAAAGCAGCGGAAGAGGTTTTACCGACTATTTCTCCATCGACAAGAACCGGTTCGTTTCCTAACGGAACAGCATTGGGATCTTCGAAAACGATCAATATGATAGAGGATTTAATCCCTTTATCTTTACGCTCTTTCAGGGGCTGGCGCCCAATAAAATCGGAATCCCAGTGAACGGCAAACTCGAGACCTGCTTCGAGTGGGCTTAGATCCGAACTGAGATCATGACCAATCGCTAAGTATTTTTTTTCAATACGCATCGACGTTTGCGCAAATATCCCAGATGGTTGGGCACCTTTATCATTAAATATCCGGTACAATGCCGGTGCACTTTCTTTAAGACATATCATTTCCCAGCCTGCTTCACCCACATAGGAAATTCGTGTTGCATACACATCAATTCCATCAATGGTGACACTTAAGCTTTGAAAGTACCCCAAGTCGTTCAGTTGTGATACACCGATTGCATTAGCAATTAGAGCAGTATCCGGTCCCATTAGTGCCAGCATGGCATACTCTTCGCTGACATTGTTAAGAGTAATCCGCTCATTTTCCTTAATGTGTTGTTTCAGCCAGTGCAGGTCCTGCTTAACGTGGTTTGTTCCAATCAGCATACGATAATGTTCATCCGTCAGTCGCAAAACGGTTAAATCACTTTCATAGGTTCCTCGCTCATTCAGCATACCAGTGTAGATCGCTCGACCAGTTGGGCGGGCCATATTGTTGGTGCAAAGCCTATTTAAAAAAGTTTCCGCATCGGCCCCTTGTACATCAATCTTGCCGAAAGGAGATTGATCAAATATGGCTGCCTTCCGATGTGCTTGTTCAACTTCACGACCGACTTGCTCAAACCATTCAGGTCGATCATACGTCAATTTGGGTTCACTGGTGCAGTTAAAGTAAACCGGACGCTCCCAGCCAAACATTTGCGCGAAACGCGCATTGTTTGCTTTCCAATGTTCATGGAGGGGAGTCAGTTTCAGGTTTCTGGACGTTTTGTTTTGCCGTCCCGGATATGAGATTTCATAGTGTTTTCCTAGTATTTCCGGAACACGCTCGGCCAATACTTTTGCGGAACTCCAACTGTCCGGGTAGCGCTTTGGATTCAGTTCATGGAGGTCAATCGGCGGATATCCGTTAACAATCTCTTTAGCCAAAGCCATACCGGCCCCACCACCGATAGCGATACCAATTGAATTTAATCCACAGCTCAGATATAATCCCTTTGTTTCCGCGCTTTCTCCCAACATAAACGATCCATCAGGAGTGAACGCTTCCGGTCCGTTGAGAAGCTTTTTAACCTCGGCGGTTTCCAGTATCGGTACACGATGAAGCGCATTAAGAGACATCGGTTCGAAATGCTCAAAATCTTCTTTTAGTAATCCAAATGAAAAATCTTCGCCAAGTTTATCGGGATCGATGGCCCTTGCATGGGGTTCAAAACAGCCTACCAAAAAACCACCGGTTTCGTCTCTAATATACAAATGGGAATCATGATCAGAAAGTGTCGGTAGAGCTCCTTTGATTTCCGGAACTTCCTTAGTAAGCAGGTAAAAATGCTCGCATGACCAAGCCGGTACATCAGCACCTGCCATGGCACCAACTCTACGGCTCCACAACCCCGCAGCCAAAACAATCGCATCGCAATGAATGGTTCCCTGGTTTGTTTCCACACCGACTACTTTGTTTTTTTTCGTTAATATTCCAGTAACACTTGTTTTTTCAAAAATCTTTGCGCCGCCCGCTTTTGCCCCTTTGGCCAATGCCGCGCATAGGTCGGAAGGTCCAACACGGCCGTCATCAGGAGACCATACCGCACCGATAACATCTTCTGTATTCATCAGAGGCCAGCGCTCCTTAGCTTCTCCGGCACTGATCGATTGCGCACGCACACCGAAAAGATGCGCGAGTGCTTCCTGGCGTTTAATATGTGTCAGTCGATCAGGGTTGGTCGCAATAGACAATGACCCGGTATTCATCCATCCGGTAAGCTGACCGGTCTCCTCTTCTAGTTTTGCGTAAAGGTCGACTGAGTATCGAATTAAATCCGTCAAATTCTGTGTTGAACGCAAAGCTCGAACCTGTGCGGCAGAATGCCATGTGGTACCCGAGGTGAGTTGATTTCTCTCGAGCAAAATCGCATCACTAATATTTTCTTTGGTTAAGTGGTACAGCGCCGAACATCCCATGATCCCTCCGCCGATTACAACGACAGATGCATGGCTAGGTAACATGTTGTTTTTTTCTGGCATTTCTCCTCCAATGTGATTGAAGAGTAAAGTTGATTGTATGCAAATTGAACTCTTTTGATTACTATATAGAGATGATAATAAAAGGGGTCAATATATTTAATGACACCGTGTCAATATATTAGGTTTGCATTTGAGTCAAATTGAATAATGATGTAGTCTTATGAAAATGGACAGACCGCTAACATAAATTTTAGACGATGCTCCAGTATTTCAAATACAATATTTCAAAAATAGTGTTTGAAAGTTCATGACTGATTTCTACATTTATATAAGAAATAACATAAAATATTCGATGTATACTAGTTTTAGCGATAAGTGAGTCTATTAATTTAACTGAGAAGGTGACTGATTAATGATTTGGATATAGTGGAGACCAAAAGTATTGACAAAACTCTAGGGTCAATATAATGATTGAAACTATGTCAATTTGGAACTCAAACATCAAAAAACAAAACTTACCACTGTACCAAGCAATCGCCGAAACTATCCGCGATGGGATTCAAAATGGCGATTTGAAGCCGGGTGATCAGCTGCCTCCTCACCGGAAACTGGCTGATCAAATCGGGGTGACGATCGGGACAGTGGCACGCGGTTACAATTTAGCTGCCTCATGGGGACTGGTTTCCGGAGAAATCGGCAGAGGAACGATAGTTGCGGCACCGGAAAGCGACTATGCTCATGTTCCTTTGAACCTGAATGCTGCCTATTTCGATCTGGGTATCATTAAACCAACCTCGACCACAGACGCTGTTTTACGTAAACAGGCGTATGAGGACACGTTAAAAAAAATTGGTTTACGCTGGAAGAATAAAGCATTTACCGGATTTTCACCTGAATTTGGACTGGCTCAATATCGTGAGGCCGGTGCTTCCTGGATTGCTAATCTTGGCATCAAGGCGAGCGTGGACGAGGTTTTACTTACAGGTGGTGCTCAGGAGGCCTTTCACTTATTGTTAACGAACCTGACGGCCCCTGGTGATTCGATTTTAGTAGAGGAAATCACTCACGCTTTGTTCAAAGAACTAGCGAGTATCTTAAACCTGAAAATGATCGGGATATCGATGGATGATCAGGGTATTGTACCGGATTCTCTATTGGCTGCTTGTAAAAAATCACAAGCGCATGTTTTATTTATCACACCAACGTATCATAGCCCTACTACAGCGATCATGAGCCAGAAGCGTCGGGAACAGATAGTTGACATTGCTCAGAGGAATAATTTCTTCATCATTGAAAATGGGATTTTTTCAAGTTTTGCTTTGAATGCTCCGCCTCCAATCGCGACTATGTGTCCGGAACGAGCTGCTTATGTGACCTCTCTCTCTTTTTGTGCTTCTCCGGAAATTCGCGTTGGGTATTTGAAAACCCAGAAAAAAAATATCCCCAAACTGCAAGCAATCAAACGAGCACTTACCGTTTCCGCCTCCATGATACCTGCCGAAATTGCTACCCATTGGATCAGTTCGGGTATTTTGGATAAACTCGTAAAATGGCAGATTCACGAAATCAGAGCTCGAGCCGAAATTGCGGGAGGAATTTTGGATGGTCTTGACTATCGATATTCCCCGGATGGAATGTTCATTTGGTTGCTTCTGCCAGAACCATGGCGTGTGACAGATTTTACCAAAGCGGCAAAAGAGAGGAATACCATCGTCATGGAAAGCGAACGATTCGTTA
>Ga0233431_1005585_pt1 | contig 12049 bp, 11 predicted proteins | sample SI_118_April2016_FD_179867 | JGI IMG/M metagenome (GOLD analysis project Ga0233431, IMG submission 179867) | Seawater microbial communities from Saanich Inlet, British Columbia, Canada - SI_118_April2016_200_MG | ecosystem: Environmental > Aquatic > Marine > Inlet | place: Canada: British...
GTTTTCTGTCCCTCGATACGGAACGGATTCAGAGAGTTCACCAGCGTGATCGGATAATCGGCGGTAATTTGTTTCACAAGGTCGAGCGCTTTGTCGAAATTCCCCTCAACCTCGATAACCGTCGCGCCGTATATCATGCCCTGCGCAAGTTTCCCGAGAGCAATTCCTCCGCCCTCGACAAGGACCACGCATTTCATACCCGCACGGGCGGCATATGCTGCGGCGGATGCGGACGTGTTGCCTGTGGAGGCGCACATGATCGTATTGGAGCCTTTTTCCAAGGCTTTTGTGACAGCCATGCACATTCCGCGGTCCTTAAAAGATCCGGTGGGATTCAACCCTTCGTATTTGAAATAGATGTCAATGTCAAGACCGAGAATACCCGGAATGTTCTTTGCGCGGATGAGGGGCGTGTTGCCCTCAAGCATTGTAATTACCGGTGTTTTCTCGGTCACCGGTAAATACTCCCTATACGTGTTTATTACTCCCTTATATCCCATACCTACTCCATTATTAGATATCTTCAACTCTGATTAACTGTACAGTATCGCTCACCATATCAAGCGCTTCAAATTGTTTCATAGCCTTCTGCATATCGCCTTCCAGCGCCTCGTGGGTCATAATAACAAGAGGCACGTGATCAACATCCGAATTGCCAACCTGAATAACCGATTCAATGGATATCTGCCGGTCCGCGAGAATATTCGAGATATTTGCGAGAACTCCCGGCTGGTCTTTTACCATGAAGCGGAGATAATAGGGGAGTTTCAATTCGGAGATATCGATGAGTTCCGTTTCGTGTGAGTCCGCGATGATACGGCTGACATTTGTCGGCGCATCGGTAACAATGCCCGACGCTATGCTCGCGACGTCCGATACGACCGCCGAACCTGTCGGAAACGTTCCCGCACCCTTGCCGTAGAACACCTGACGGCCCACTGCATCGCCGTAGATCTCGATAGCATTGAATTCATCCTCGACATACGCCATGATCGATTCAGCCTGAACAAGCGTGGGATGCACCCGCACCTCAACTCTGCCGTCATCGTGTTTCTTCGCGATTGCAAGCAGTTTGATCGTGTAGCCGAGCTCCCATGCATATTCAATATCCTTGATACCGATCTTTTCGATGCCCTCGCAGAACACATCGTCAATATTGATGTCCGCGCCGAACGCCAGTTTCGCAAGAATTGCGATCTTATTGAGCGCATCGCCGCCGGAAACGTCGGATGTCGGGTCGGCCTCTGCATACCCGAGCTTCTGAGCTTTCGCCAGCACATCGTTGTAATCGGAGCCGTCGCGGGCCATTCCGGTCAGAATGTAGTTCGTCGTTCCGTTGAGAATACCGTACATGCTCTGTATTTCATTGGCATTCAACCCGTCCACAAGAGCCCTTATAATGGGGATCCCGCCTGCGACTGCCGCCTCGAACAGATACGAGACATTCGCTTTTGACGCCGCCTCGAAAAGTTCTTTGCCGTGTTTCGCGACAAGAGCCTTATTCGCGGTAACGACACTTTTTCCGTTTTCGAACGCTTTGAGCGTAAATGCTTTTGCAGGCTCATATCCGCCGATAAGCTCGATCACGATGTTTACATCGGGATCATTGAGAATTTCATCGGCATTTGTTGTCAGCATACCGTCCGGAAGGGTGATTCCACGGTCGCTTGTAATGTCCAGATCGGCAATTTTTATCAGCTCAAGATCGAAGTTACGGCCTCTTAAATGGGGCTTTTCTTTTGAGGTCATGATTTTTGCAACACCCGACCCGACAGTCCCAAAGCCTATAAGTCCAACTTTTACAATATTTTTCATCCGTTTTACTCCTATAATTAATTTATACTAAAATAACAGATTTATCATGCAGTTGCAAGTATATTTGAATAATGAACATTGACATTTAATAATAGCATGTTTTAATTGAAAAAAGTGTTTGGATAAATATCGGTTCTTATATGAAATTCGTATTATATTTGAATGACATTTCAGACCCTTACGAGTGAATATTAACAGTTGTACTAACGATGTAAAAAAGGATATTTCCATGTTGAGATTTTTATCTGTGTTAGCAGTATTAATTCTTGTACTGGGATGCGGCGCAGCAGAGGACTCTGCAAACGTGACATTTTCCGGCGCTGTGACTCAGGACCCGGCCACGGGCTGGAACATTGTCCGGCTTGTTTCGGAAAATCACGATACTCCCGGAAAAAACATTTCGATCAAAGTAGTGCCGGAGGGCGGAAGCAATCTGTTCTCGATCAATGTCGGCGGAAATGAACTCGTTCGTCCCACAGAGGACCTGAGCCGGTTTAAGAGCGGCATGGGCGGAATTCCGGTGATGTTTCCCACACCGAACAGGGTCAGGAATCAGACCTATGCGTTTATGGGAGAAACGTACACGATGACGTTTCCCGGCGACGAAAGACCGAAACGTCTGCACGGCCTTGTCTGGGATGATTCGGCGTGGAAATTCAGCGAACCGGAGAAAACTCCGGACGGCATCTCATTCAAAACGTGGTATGTGTTCGACGAATCGAATCCACGGTTTCCGGGATATCCGTTCTTAAACACGCTTACAGTGACATACACCCTCACTGCCGACCGTGTCAGGATAGCCTATGAGGTTGAAAATCAGGATACAAAACCGCTTGGGTTCGGTTTCGGGCTCCATCCCTACTGGAACCTCATCGGCACAAAGGACGGCATGCATATTCAGGCCGATATTCCAAACCGTATGCTCGGAGAGAACAAATTGCCGTCCGGCGAACTCGCACCGGTCGCGGGCACGGAATACAGCCTGATCGAGCCTGCGCTGCTCTCCGAACTGAAACTCGACGACGTCTATTTCGGCGCGACACCCGAAAGCAATGTCCGCATCATATATGACACGATCGGACTCGAGATCGTTCAGAAGGCCTCGGCCGATTTCACTCATGTTGTAGTCTACACGCCGAAAGACGCGGTGTGTGTCGAAAATCAGACCTGCTCGACCGATATGCACAATCTGTATGCGGGGGGATTTGAAAAAGAATCGAATCTTCAGATTCTCGAGCCGGGGAAGAAGAAAAGCGGATATATTGAATATATTGCAGCATTGAAAAAGTAAAATATTTTTCACCGCAGAGTACGTAGAGGGAAAGTCCCCCTTCGGGGAATTTAGGGGGCTGGAGGCAAAGCTTCTTTTAAGTCTGAAAAATATTTGCAGTCTGCCCGCATTTCGGTATGTTGCCGGGACCACCGGATTAATAAGTAAGTTGATAATTAAATGATTTAAATACAAAACCGGCCGCTGAAATTTTCAGCGTTCAGACTAAAAACGGAGAAAACTATGAGCCATCCAATGAAACGTCGTGAATTTATCGGCACAATGGGCGCAGGAGCCGCCGCACTCGGCATGTCATGCGCGCAGAGTTCAGTGACCGAAACCGAACCGAAAAAACACCCGAACATCCTCTGGATCACCGCCGAGGATATCAGCCCGGATCTGAGCTGTTACGGCCTCCCGGAGGTCAGTACGCCGAATCTCGACAGGCTGGCGACACAGGGCGCGCTGTATTCGCGGGCGTTCGCGCATGCTGGTGTGTGCGCTCCGGCACGTTCGGGGCTTATCACGAGCATGTATCCGTCATCGATCGGCTCCAACAATATGCGGACTGCGAACGGAAGCGGGAAATTCGATTTTTATCCCGATACGCTGCCGAGATTCGGGTATGAGGTCGTACCGCCGCCCGAGGTAAAATGTTTCACCGAATATCTCCGCGCCGAGGGATATTACTGCACGAACCGTACGAAAACCGATTATCAGTTCCAGCCTCCGATCACGGCGTGGGACAGGATCATCCTGTTCAAAGAGGGCGGCGCGGACTGGCGAGGCAGGGAAGAGGAGCAGCCGTTCTTCTCGGTGATCAATTTCACCAATACCCACGAAAGCCAGATCCGTGTGCCGGCCGGAAAGAAATCCAATCGCGATCTCGACAGTATCACCCTTCCGCCGTATTATCCCGACACGCCGCTTGTGCGGAACGATTACGCGTGCTATCTAGACAATATCGAGGCGATGGACAAAATGGCGCAGGAACTTCTCGACTGGCTCGAGGAGGATGGGCTCGCCGATGATACGGTCGTGTTTTTCTACGGAGATCACGGGCGCGGGCTGCCGAGAGCGAAACGCTGGCTGTATGATTCCGGCACGCTGGTTCCGCTGATCATACGCTGGCCCGGAGAGATCGAGCCCGGCACTGTCAATGAGGAGCTTGTGTCGTTTATCGATTTCGGTGCGACCGTGCTTTCGATCGCCGGTGTGGAAGTGCCGGAGTATATGCATGGACGGCCGTTCCTCGGAGAGCAGAAAGATCCTCCGCGAGAGTACGTTTTTGGGGCACGGGACCGGATGGATACGGCGTATGACAATATCCGTATGGTGCGCGACAAACGGTACAAATACATCCGCAATTACATGCCGGAAAAGACCTATGCGCAGGAGATCGCGTATATGGATATGATGCCGACCATGCGTGAGATGCGCCGTCTGAATGCAGAGGGCAAACTCAAAGGGCCGGAAAAGCTGTTCTTCCGCGAGACAAAACCGCTCGAGGAGCTGTATGACACGGTCGAGGATCCGCATGAGATCAATAATCTTGCCGATTCGGCAGAGCACCGCGAAATTCTCGAACGGATGCGGAAAGTTCACGAGGACTGGATGATTGAAACCGATGATAAGGGCCATATTTCAGAGCCGGATCTTCTCGAGAGCATGTGGCCGGGATTCGTTCAGCCGGTTACCGCCGAACCGACCGTTATAAGCAGTGCCGGACCGAATAACACCATGAACATTAAATTGAAATGCACGACCGAGGGCGCTTCAATTGCATTTACGACGGACGTCGGCAACGGTGCACACTGGAAGCTGTATTCGAAAGAGCTGAATCTGCCCGGGCCCTCTACGCTCCGTGTCCGCGCAATACGGATCGGATTCAAAGAAAGCCCGGAGGTTACATATACGCTTTAATAAGAATTTGCTCAAGTACCATATAAAAAACGCCGGTCATTTTCTGCAAAGTGACCGGCGTTTTTATATTCGATGTTATTCTCTGTTACTTCACAACGACGACTGTGTCATGCACGTCTGCGTCACGTTCGGGAAGTTTGATAATCGTGCCGAGGGATGTTTTTTCGAATTCCACCGCGGTGCCGTCGAGAAGCGTCATAGAGGATATGCGTTTGTCGATATTCGGAATCGAAATAACGTTGTCTGTGCTCGCTAGAACGTGAAGATATACCACGCCGTCTTTCTGGGTCGAGACTCCCCATTCCTGCGGCGGGACAGGGCCGCCTCGGGTTCCGTAGACCGTATCGCCGTAATCGCTGAGCCATTCCCCCATTTCCGCGAGAAGCTCGACAGATTCGGGCTGGATCGTGCCGTCCGGTTTCGGCCCGACATTCAGAAGCAGATTTGAATTGTTTCCCGCAGCTTTGACAAGAAAATGGATCAGATCGCGGGCGCTTTTAAAATCCTTGTCATCTTTGGCGTAACCCCAATGTCCGTTCATGGTTTCGCATGTCTCGAGCGGCAGCGCGGAAATAGTGCCTTCCTTATTGTAGGGATCGTTGCCCGGAAGTCCTCGCTCGAACATCTGGTAATCCTCGCCTGCAAACGGTGTACGGTGGTGGTTGCTGCCGATCATTGCACGCGGCTGAAGCCCGTGGATCAGCCGGTACGTGGTTGCAAGGTGCCAGTCCGATTCCGGCTTGTCCCACATGCCGTCGAACCAGATTCCGCCTATGGATCCGTAATTTGTGCACAACTCTTTTAATTGCCCGTTCATGTAATCGAGATAATGATTCCAGTTGCCGTTATCCGGGCGGCCGCTGTCATATTGTCCGGTCTTTCCGAGCGGGAAATAGTCGGGATGGTGCCAGTCGAGCTGGGAGTGATAGAAGAACAGTTTGAGGCCGTGACGTTCGCAGGCGTCGGCGAGCATTTTTATAATGTCTTTGCCGTAGGGAGTGCTGTCCACAATGTCATAATCGCTGACATCGCTGTCGAACATCGCAAATCCGTCATGGTGCTTGCTTGTGATAGTAATGTATTTCATTCCTGCGCCTTTTGCGATTCTGCACCATTCGTCCGCATCGAAATTAACGGGATTGAACTGACCGGGAAGTTTTTCATATTCGGAGACAGGAATTTTGTCATTGTTCATGACCCATTCCTGTTTTGCGGGAATGCTGTATACTCCCCAATGGACAAACAGGCCGAATTTCGCGTCCTGGAACCAAGCTCGCGACTCCATATTTTCTTTTGTGGGCACATATCCGTGGTCGCCCTGCCATTCGGCGGAGGCTGCGGAGGCGATAACGGCAAACAGCGCCGTAACGGAAGCAATTTTTACACAGGAAATAAACCGGTTCATGAAGCGCTCCTTTCAGATGTGTATAGCCTTGAATTGTATGTAGTCATATTCTAAAACAGTATAATATGAATTTTGAGAAAATGAAACTTTTATTGGGGGTTGCACCCCGGGCTCAAGTCTGATGTATGTGTGCAATCTGCTCGCTTCACGCTGATTTGCCGGGATCAGGGTCTGCAACCCGGGCACAAGTCTGAGTGAATTACTCCGTTTTCTATTTTGCCGGGATCACCGGAAAAAATCTCTATGAGTTCGTTTTTGTATCTATCGGAAAGAGTCGGAAAGTATTCCCCGGAAAAGGTGAACACGGTCTGAAACGTGATTACCTTGACATCGGGCGGTAAATTTGTTATTTTTAATACGATGTATGTTGTTGACTTATATTGAGATATGTGATTATTAATATTGGCGTTAAGCCCCGGCATGTTTTCTTTTCGGTCACGTATGGTGAGATGATGAACAAAATTCTTGAGAGACGCGACAGGATAATCGATGTTGTTGTCTCGGCTTTTCTGGAGACTGGAGAGCCGGTGAGTTCCGGTTATGTTGCCGCCAACTGCGGTATTAAGGTCAGTTCTCCGACGGTGAGAAACTCCATGAAGGAATTGGAGGAGGAGGGGTATTTATCCAAACCGCATCCGTCCGCGGGACGGATCCCGACCGTAAAATGTTACCGGTATTATGTGAAACATCTCATGAAAGATATGAATCTCGCCGAGGATGATTTTCAATATATAAGCCGTCTGGTGAAAAAGGTGATTAGAGAGAATGACGCCGATTTCTTTATGGGGCACATCGCCTCGGTTATATCCGAGGTTACTGATCTGATCGGCGTGACAATGACTCCGCTGTTTGAACGTGCGATTTTCGACAGGCTCGAGATTGTCAATCTCGGCGGCTCGAAATACCTTCTGGTCATATCGCTGAGAAGCGGGCTTGTCAAAACGATCAATCTCACTGTGGACCACATAATAACGAGAGCCAAGAGCGAGGAAACCGCACGGATACTGACAACCAGATTGAGCGGACTGAGTGTTTCGGAGATAAAAAGAACGCTTGGAAACCGCATGAAAGGCATCAGCGGCGGAAACCGCAATTTATTCGATGTGATCATTAACAATCAGGATCAGATTTTTAATTTACACGAAGAAAAGGATATTCATGTCGCGGGAATTTCGCGGTTTTTGTCTCATTCAGAAATGGCCGGATCCGAATATTCTCTCAAGATAGTCGATCTTGCCGAGCAGAAGATAGAGATTGCGGACGCTCTCAAACAAACGGTGCTGTATGACGAGGATGTGAACATCAACATTGGCGGCAACGGAGTATGGGGCACGAATCCGCCGCTTTCGGTGATCTCGGCGATATATCATTCGAGCGACACCCCCGGCGTTGTGGCGGTTATAGGGCCGACGCGCATACAGTATCCTAAACTTCGGGCGATCATGAAATATACTGCATCTATCACGTCGGGATTTTTTTCATCCTGAGGTGTTTATAATAATTGAATAGGGAGAATACGGATTTATGAGTGCAAAAACCAAAGATAAATCGGCAGGTGAAGATTCGGAGATCAAGATAAATATTGAGAAAGCGGGCGCAGGTTCCGAAAATGCAGCGGACGATTCAAAAAGTAAGGATACAAAAGAAAAAGTGAAGGCAAAAAAAGACTCGAAGAAAAAAGATAAATATAAAGAGGAGCTTAAGGCTCAAAAAGAAAAATACATGCGGCTTCTTGCGGAATACGATAATTACCGGAAACGGTCGTCACGCGAGATCCATGATATCTTATGCACGGCAAATGAGAATCTTGTAAAAGAGATCCTGCCGATCTTCGATAACCTTGACCTTGCAACCGAGCACAGGGAAAAGACGACGACGCTCGAGGAGTATGTGAAAGGAATTGCGCTGATCGAGGATCAGTTGAGAGATATTCTTTTGCGCGCGGGCCTGAAACATATCGAGGCTGTCGGTCAGCCGTTTGATCCGAATCTGCACGAAGCTATCCTTCAGATGGAATCAGAAGATCACGATTCGGGCATTGTGATAAACGAAACTCAAAAGGGGTATCTTTTTTCGGAAAAAGTGATTCGTCATTCGAAAGTAATTGTGAGTAAATAACTCGTGAAATTGAAACTTTTATAGTAATGTAAACGGTAGTATTAGATGAAAAATGTGTGATATAATATGGGTAAAGATTATTATAATATTCTCGGAGTGGAAAGAAATGCCTCGCAGGATGAAATAAAAAAAGCATACCGCAAGCTGGCGATGAAACATCATCCGGACAAAACGAAGGGTGATAAGAAATCGGAATCGATATTTAAAGATTCCGCAGAGGCATATGAAGTTTTGTCCGACGATAAAAAGAAAGCGTCGTATGACCGTTACGGCGAGGACGGCCTTAAGGGCGCGTTCTCCGGCAGAAGCGGCGGATTTACGTGGGACGATTTCTCTCATGGGACGGATTTCGACGATCTGTTCGGAAGTATTTTCAGCGACTTTTTCGGCGGCGGACGGCGTACGAGCAGAAGACGGGGCAAGCAGGCCAGAAGCGGCGAGGATTTACGGGTAAATCTCAAACTTACGCTTGAGGAAATTGCCGAGGGAACCTCGAAAACGATCAAGATTAAAAAATTCAAAAAATGCAAAACCTGTTCGGGTACCGGCGGAAAAGACGGCGCCGGAACAAGGGTGTGTCCGACCTGCAGCGGCACCGGCGAGGTTCACGCGCAGTCGCGGAGCCTGTTCGGGACATTTGTGAGCGTTCAGCCCTGCCAGTCATGCGGCGGCGACGGTCAGATCGTGAGCAATCCGTGCACGAAATGCGAAGGTTCGGGACGGAAAAAGGAAAACGAAACCATAACGGTAAATATTCCGGCCGGCGTGTCGAGCGGTAATTATATTCCGCTGAACGGCCAGGGGAATGTGGGGCCGAGACGGGGACCGGCAGGCGATATCATTGTGTATATTGAGGAGCATGAGCATAAATTGTTCGACCGCCACGGCGACGATGTCGTGTATGAGCTGCCCATTTCAATAACGCAGGCTGCTCTCGGAGACAATATAGAGATCCCGACACTGAACGGCCGTGTTAAACTTAAAATTCCCGCAGGCACGCAGTCAGGGAAAATTTTCAGACTGCGCGGCAAGGGAATCACTCATTTACAGAGAAGCAGTTCCGGCGACCAGCTTGTCAGAGTATGGGTATGGACTCCCACCAATCTCGGTAAGGACGACAAAAAAATTCTCGAGAAACTTCAGGGAGCATCGAGCATGAAAACGCCGGAAGGCGGGAAATCTTTTCTCGCATACAAGGAAAAATACTGAGTTTTATTGTTTTTAAGTATTTATTTCTAATGGCATTGTGAAAGTGTGATAAATATCACTTGGCTTTTTGAAATTATGTATTATATATATACTAAGCGTTTAAACCGATTTCATGTATTTGAGGTGTTTCATGGCTGTAAATAATATAAATCCCAGTGATTCCGGCGGTCCGATAAAAAGAGATCAGAAGCCTGAAAAGATCAAAACCGATATTGCCGCGAAATCTCCCGATATCGAAGAAACTTCTGCAAAAGCACCCGAGGCGGTTCGATCGGAACAGATTCAGGCAGATACGCTGCATTTGTCCGATGATCGCAAATATATCGAAGAAATGGTAAATGCCGTTGAGAAAATGGATGATGCTCCCCGTGAGGATCTTGTTGCACGGGCTTCGGAACGTGTTCGTAACGGCGATTACAACTCCGGTAAATTTATTGAGAATCTTGCGCTTAAACTTATTAGTACGGAAGCATAGATTTTTTGGCGCGTTCTGATAATCATACCGTTTCTTTCGGCTGCGACAACTGGTGCTCGGTGAGCATTGAATGTGAACCCGGATTTGAAGATATTCTCAGCACGAGTATTTTCGACTCCGGGTTTTCCGGTTTAGAAGAGTCGAAAATTTCTTCCCACGCCTCCCACACCGTTTTTACCGCGTATTTTCCCGAAACATCCGATAAAAATACACCGCTCGCAGCATTTGAACGCGAGCTGAATGATATGTCCGCACGGCTCGGTAAAATGCCCGGGCGCATCCTTTCTATCGGATCCGTACCGTTCGAGGATTGGGAATCGACATGGCGCGAAGGTCTTGTCGCGATTGAGATCGGATCGGCGCTCGTGGTACGGCCCTCATGGGTGGATTATCCGAATCCCGATTCCCGCGTTGAGGTCATCATCGATCCCAAAATGGCGTTCGGCACGGGGAGCCATGAGACGACATATTTGTGCCTCGAAGCGCTCATGGAGTATCATTTTGCGGAAAAATTGGACGGAGTAACCGTTCTGGATGCCGGATGCGGATCGGGAGTGCTGTCTATCGCCGCGGCCAAGTTCGGGGCACGGTCCGTGCACGGATTCGATTTTGACGGTTTCTCAGTCGATAACGCCATCGAAAACATCGGGATCAACAATGTCAGCGATCGGGTGACGATCGAGAACGCGGAGTTGACCGCATTTAAAACCGCCCCCCGCGACATCGTGTTCGCAAATATGATCTCAGGCGTGCTCGTTCCCAATCTCGCGGTGTTTCACGGATTTCTCAAGCCGGACGGTGAGATCGTGTTCTCCGGGATTCTTGCCGAGGAGGAGGACTATTTCACCGAAGCGCTCACACAGGAGGGATTTGTGCCGCTGAAAATCACACGCCGCAACGATTGGATCGCCGTGCATGCGCGGGAGAAATGTGATTGAGATTCGGCAGGAAACTTCTGAGAATTCTCCGCCGTTTTTGAGATAGTATCAAAAATTTTCATATTACATTGCCCCCTTTTCATTTTTTTAAGGCGGATCAATTTAATTTACATATAAATCTTTAGATGGGAAAACCGGATCACTCGTAAGGTTCACACCAAGTTTTCTTAAACCTGCCGCATCTCCGGGAGTTGGCAAATGTGTTAAATGAACTTCACAGCCATTTAAATCCTTTAGTTTTTGAATGGCTGTCTGTGCGGAAGGATTTATAGGTGCGCTGATAACAAGAGCAATCAGGGTTTCTTCAAGGTCAAGGCTTACTATTTTCCCTTTTAATATATCTTTTTTGAAGTAACTCAATGATTCTAATGTACTCATAGGCAATAAATCAATATCTTTCGGGACTCCTGCCAATTTTTTTATTGTATTTAGAATGAGACTTGAAGTTGCATGCATCAGTGAAGAATTATTGCCCGTGACAATACTTCCGTCTTTTAATTCTATTGCCGCACCGCAAAAAATTCCTTCACTTCCCTTATGTTTTTTTTGCGCGTCTATAGCTGCCTGACGAGCAGGAAGAACGACTATTCGATCTTCGATTTTGAGATCAAGATTTTCCATAATTAGTTCAACTAATTGTACTGTATCTTTCTCGGCAAATCCCAAAACGTATTCACAAGCAGTCCTGAAATATCTTCTGATTATTTCCTGTGAAGATGCCTCCCTTACAATTTCATCATTTGTTATACAGAAACCTGCTCGGTTTACACCCATATCAGTAGGAGATTTATAAGTTAATGGCGTTTCTGTAATTTTTTCCAGGATTCTTTTTAGCAGTGTATAATGTACCCCATAAACTGGACAGAGAAATAAGGTGTGAAATCTCCTTTAGAAAG
>Ga0233431_1005588_pt1 | contig 12036 bp, 9 predicted proteins | sample SI_118_April2016_FD_179867 | JGI IMG/M metagenome (GOLD analysis project Ga0233431, IMG submission 179867) | Seawater microbial communities from Saanich Inlet, British Columbia, Canada - SI_118_April2016_200_MG | ecosystem: Environmental > Aquatic > Marine > Inlet | place: Canada: British...
TCGCCCGGTCCATGGGCGCGTTGGGGGAACGGGTGTCGGATACGGCCGGACTCAGAACCGCCATCAAGCGGGCCATCGGCTCGGGAAAATGTTCCGTCATCCATGTGGACGTGGACCCGGCCAAACAAGAAGCCATTATGGCGTTATAACAAAGATAAGATGAAAGAAAAGGGCATGAACTGACCCACCCAAAAACCCATGAATTCATTCTTTAGCTACGACGCTTTTCTAGTACATTGGCTGGCGTTCAAAAACTGGATTCTGACCAATATCTTCATGTGGGAAAACCTCGTCCAGATCCTGGAGCAGGTTTTCTTCCTGTTGGTGGCATGGATCGTTGGAACCATTATGGGAAGATGGATCCGACGCATCATTTTATCCAGACGAAAAGAAGACGTTGTCAAGAGCAGATTCATTACGGGAGTTCTGGGCCGGTTCCTGGATTTGCTCCCCCTTATTTTCAGCATATTTGTACTCTGGCTGGGCATTCAGACCATCGGCTGGATCGGACACCGAATATTCCTGTTGAACCTGGCCCTCAACCTGTCCATGGCCTGGGTTGTAATACAATTGGCCACTTCCGTCATTCTGGACCGGGTCTGGTCCAGGCTCATTGCCATGGTGTGCTGGCTCCTTGCGGCCCTCAATATTCTGGGTGTCCTGGACAAAACCGTTTCACTGCTGGAAAGCATCGGGTTCACAGTCGGGGATGTGAAACTCACCCTGCTTTCCCTCATCAAGGCCATCATTGCACTGATCCTGCTTCTTCGAGGCGTGAACTGGGTCAGCGGGCTCTTGGAAAAGAAACTGGCCACTGTTTCAGAGCTGACCCCTTCCACCCGTTTGATGCTCACCAAGAGTATCAATATTACCATGATCGTAATGGTAACGCTGGTTGCGCTCAACAGCGTGGGGATTGATCTGTCGGCCTTGGCGCTTTTAAGCGGCGCCATCGGCGTGGGCATCGGTTTCGGGTTGCAGAAGATCGTCGGGAATTTCATCAGCGGCCTCATTTTACTCTCTGACAAATCCGTTAAACCGGGCGACGTGGTGCAGCTGCAGAACGTATATGGTTATGTGAAACACATGGGCGGACGGTGCGTATCGGTGGTGACCCGGGATGAAAAGGAATACCTGATCCCCAACGAGGATCTCATCACCCAGCAGGTCATCAACTGGTCCTATTCCACCCGGAAAATCCGAATCAAGGTACCGGTGGGCATATCCTATGATGCGGACCCCCATAAGGCCATGGCATTGATGGAAAAGGCCGCCGAAGGCATCGATAGAGTTTTGAAGAACCCGGCACCGAAATGCCTGTTGGTGGGTTTCGGGGACAACTCCGTTGACCTGCAGTTCCGCTTCTGGATCCGGGATCCTCAGAACGGGGTCGCCAATATCACCAGCAAGGTCATGCTCAGCATCTGGGATATTCTCAAAGCACACGAAATTGAAATACCGTATCCGCAGCGGGATGTACACGTAAACACTGAAGGGCCAATTCAGGTTGTACAGGTTCCGAACCAGGACAGTTGAACCTGCACCATGAAGAACTGTAACCATGAAGAGCTGTAAAAATGATGTGCTCCGAATGTTTTCAGGAGAAGAAACCGTTTGAAAGAGAATTATTTCCTATATTGCGGAGAAGAAAAAAAAGCCTTTACCCTGCCGCCGGAATGGACCGTGCGAGAGCATACCCGGTTTACGGAAAACACGGCTGTAACGCCTGTCAACGACCTGGTCAAAGGTGCTCTGGCTCAACCCACAGGGACTCCAGCGCTTCCTGAGATGGTGAACAAACATATGGACGTGGCCATCCTGGTGGATGATCCGGCCCGGGCAACACCTGTTTCTCAGATGCTCCCCCCCATCTTAAACCAACTTCTTGAAGCCGGGGTCACGCGTGAACGGATCACCATCGTGGTGGCCCTGGGGACGCACCGCTTTTCCTCTCAAAAGGACCTGGAACAAAAGGTGGGAAAGGCCGTTCTTCAAAAATACCGGGTGGTTCAGCACGACTGTCATGCAGAGAACCTGGTTCCCGTCGGAAGGCTCAAAACAGGGAGCCAGGTGGCCATTGACCCTTTTGTGGCCAGTGCTCAAATGAAAATCGGCATCGGAAGCATCTTTCCCCACCCCATGAACGGATTCGGGGGCGGCGCCAAAATCCTCTTTCCGGGCGTCGCCGATTTTGCATCCATCCGTGAACACCACTTCCACTATACGCCGGAGCCGGGATGCGTTCTGGGGAACACGAAAACCAACCCCTTCCACCACGAGGTCTGCCGCATGGCGGAAGCTGCGGGTCTGAACTTTATCGTTAATTGCGTCTTCGACGCCCGGGAACGTGTGGTTGACATGGTGGCCGGGCATTTTGAAGAAGCGCATCTGGCGGGAATTGAAAAAAGCAAACGGAATTATGCTTTTCACATGAAGGAAGCGGCTGATGTCACCCTTGTGTCGGCGGATCCCTACGACGAGGGTCCCCAGATCATGAAACCGGTCATTCCCGCTTCCCTCATGACCACGAAACCCGGGGGCGCGGTCATCGTGCTTGCCCGGTGCCCGGATGGCATGCCCGATGCCATGCTGCAGTCATTTGACAACATTTTTGAAACCCAACCGGAACATACGGGACGTTATGCGGTAAACGCCTTTAAAAACTCTAACGCAATGGCGGAAGGGGCCATCGATTTCAATTGTGCCATTTTTTTCGCCCTGGTGTGCGCTTCCCGAACCCGCATCACCCTTGTATCGGAGGATGTGGATCAAACCACCGCCGGCAGACTGGGTTTTCACCATGCGCTCACTCTGGATGCGGCCATCAAGGAAGAACAGGAAAAGCAACCCGAAGCCACGGCAAACATATTTCCCCTGGGGGGACTGCTGCTGCCCCTCATGCCGTCCTTAACCCATTTATACGAATTCTGATGAACCCAAAAAGTGAGGAGTCAATATGAAACAGGAGATTTTTTTAGGTAACGGTGCCATTGCCCTGGGGCTGATGGAAGCCGGGTGCCAGGTGATGACCTCCTATCCGGGAACCCCCAGTTCCGAGATACTGCCCGAAGTCATCCGTCTGGTGAAATCTGAAGGGCTCAATACTTATGTGGAGTGGTCCACCAACGAAAAAGTGGCTCTGGACAATGCCTTTGCCGCCGCCATTTCCGGAAAAAGGGCCGCCTGCTGTATGAAACAGGTGGGGCTGAACGTTGCAGCGGACACACTCATGAGCGCAGTCTATATGGGAACCATCGGCGGCCTGGTCATCGTTTCCTGTGATGACCCGGGGCCCCACTCTTCCCAGACCGAACAGGATACACGGTTCATGGCCAGGCTTGCCAAAATTCCCATCCTAGATCCGGCAACCCCCGAGGAAGCCAGGCTCATGGCGAGCATTGCCATGGACCTGTCGGAGGAATTCCGGATTCCCTTCATCCTGAGGCCCGCCATTCGGGTCTGCCACGCCCGCCAGAACCTTTCGTGGGATACCCTTGAAGCCAAACATATTAAATATGGGGCCCGAGAAGCCTCATTTGAAAAAGACCCGGGCAGATGGGCGGCCACCCCCCGGTTTCGGTTCATACTCCATGGAGAGCTGAACAAGAAGCTTGCTGCCATCGGAGAACGGTTCAGCAATCTTTCACAAATCAATCATCACAACCTGGAAGCGGGAAAAAAATATCCACTGGGCATCATTGCCGGCGGTGTACCCTTTGCGGCCATCCAGGACATCCTGGAAGATGAAAAAAGAAGCGATATCCCCCTGCTCAAACTGGGAGCCCCCTACCCCCTTCCCAAACGCCTGACCGACGAATTCATGGGGGCCTGCGAAAAGGTACTGGTGCTGGAGGAAACCGATACCCTCATCGAATATTTGCTGGGTGACAACCGGAAAGTCCTGGGCCGCCTCTCGGAGCATGTCCCCTCCCAGGGTGAACTGCTGCCCCAGGTGATTTTTAATTGTCTGAAAGGGATCCTTAAAGAACTGAACATTGAGCCCTTCCCAGGAAAGGAGGATTCCGGGGTAGGCCAACTGGTCCAGAGCCTGGAACTCCCCATCCGAAAACCGACCCTCTGTGCGGGGTGTCCCCACCGGGCTAGTTTTTTCACCATACGAAAAACCCGGCCCAAAGCCATCTTCACATCCGATATCGGCTGCTATACCCTGGGCCTCAACCTGGGGGCCGTGGACACGGTGCTGGACATGGGTGCTGCCATCACCATGGCATCAGGCTTTTATCACGCCTACAAACAGGATGGGGTAGATCAACCAATTGTGGCCACCATCGGGGACTCCACCTTTTACCACTCGGGCACGGCGGGTCTTTTAAACGCCGTTTACAACGACGCCCGATTTATCCTGATCATCCTGGACAACCTAATCACGGCCATGACCGGCATGCAGCCCACCCCCGGTATCGGAATCCGGGCCGACGGCAGCAAAGGGAAGGCCATCCCCCTGGAACGGGTGGTCAAAGGGTGCGGCATCGATTTCATCGAGGAAGTGGACCCTTACGATACCAAAGCCATGGGCGCGCTCATGAAAAAAGCGACCCAGCATGTGGAATCCCCCGATGGCGGCATTGCGGTCATTATCGCCCGGCACCCTTGTGTCATCGCATACCGGGCGGAAGCGGTTCCCGAACGCATACCGGTGGAAGTTACCGATGACTGCACCGAATGCAACTTCTGCCACGACCGGTTTGAATGCCCCGCCCTGTACAAAGATGAAGTTTTAGGCCGGACCAGCATCAACCAGGCCCTGTGCGTCCAGTGTGGCGTCTGCCTGCAGGTCTGCCCCACGGGCGCCATCGTGAAAAGTGCGGAATGATGATTGCGGATTGCGGAATGTATCAAAAAACATCAATAGACGAGGAGTAAAATGGAAAACGTAAATATGATATTCTGTGGTCTGGGTGGGCAGGGGATCCTTTTCATGACCAAAATTTTTGCCCGCACGGCCCTGGATAAGGGGCTGCAAACCCTGGGGGCCGAAACCCACGGCATGGCCCAGAGAGGCGGGTCGGTGGTGTCCCATCTCAAACTGGGAACAGCGGCCAGCAGCCTGGTACGTGAGCAGACAGCCGGTTTTCTGCTCGCCCTCGAAGAAAATGAAGCCTATCGCAATCTCCCTTTTCTGGCACCCGGCGGCAGCATATACGTCAACGCGGAAGCGGATGAGTTTCCCAGGAAGGATGTCATCCCGTATATTAAGAAACAGAGCATCACCTACCACGCCTTCCCTGCACAGAAAACCGCCATGGCGCTTGGGAACCCCATGAGCACCAATCTGGCGCTCATGGGATTTTTCGCCTCATTAGAAGACAAACCCTTTACCCCCGATGAATTGCGGCAGACCATCATCAGCGTGAGCCCTGATCGTCTCAGGGACAATAACCTCAAGGTCTTTGATGCGGGATTTGGTTCTTAGGGGTTTTTGCCTCTTTTAGAGGCTTTGGGAAAACGCGAGTTTGTTCCGGACTGTTTTTTCCCCGCCTTAGGGTTTCTCCTGCCGGATCGGGATTTTGATCCCGGTCCCGAACTTTTTCCGGAACCTTTTGCTTTTGCCTTACGGGCCTGAGATAACTGTTTTGAGGCATTTCTTTTGATGACCAGCTCTTTTATGGCCTTGTCCGCCTTTTTTTCACTCGCCGGGTTGTTGGGTCGCAACAGGACAAAATCCGGAACGTCATTATCCACCGTATAGCCCTCAACCTTTCCCACCGGAATCTTGCGCTTCAGCAGTTTTTCAATGGTCTGAAGCGCCGGCATTTCATCGGTAGTCACAAAGGAGACGGCCATGCCGCTTTCACCTGCACGGCCCGTACGACCGATGCGATGAACATAATCCTCCGGGGTACCCGGCATGTCGTAATTGACCACATAGGGGAGATTGCTGATGTTCAGGCCTCTTGCAGCCACATCCGTTGCCACAAGAATGCGGATCTCACCGTTTTTAAATTCTCTCAAAGTGCGTGTTCTAAAAGACTGGCTCTTGTTGCCATGTAGGGCAACGGCATTGAGTCTCTTTGATACCAGTTTCTCCGTGAGTTTGTTCGCACCGTGTTTTGTGCGGGTAAAGACCAGTACCCGATCCCAGCGTCCCCTGATGATCAGGTGGATTAAAAGAGCGCGTTTATTCGATGGATCCACCATGTGAACCTTCTGAAGAACTGATTCTGCCGCCGTAGCCCTGGGCATCACCTCGATAAACTCCGGATCATGCAGCATTCTCCCGGCGAGATCCCGGATTTGACGGGTGTAGGTGGCGGAAAAGAGCATGGTCCTTCGTTCGGTTGGAATGAGATGAAGGATTTCGGAGATCTCCTCGCTGAACCCCAGGTCCAGCATTCTGTCCGCCTCATCGAAAACCAAAAACGCTATGCGGGAAAGATCCAGCGCCTCCCGGTCGACAAGGTCCAGCAAACGGCCCGGTGTGGCCACAAGGATATGGATGCCGCGCCGCAGTCGATCCATCTGCGGGTTAATGCGCACCCCGCCGTGAACTACGGTACATCTCATGGAGACCCGCCTCGCATACGCTTTGATGCTCTCCCCCACCTGAAGCGCCAACTCCCGGGTCGGGGTCAGAACCAATGCGCGAGGGTGTCGGTCCTTACCTTTCCGGCGACTCAGAATTTCAACCAGAGGGAGCGCAAAAGCGTCTGTCTTTCCCGTTCCGGTCTGAGCACGGGCAAGTATATCCCTTCCCTTCAAAATAAGGGGGATGGCCTTGATCTGAATGGGGGTGGGGGTGGTGTAACCCTTGCCCTTTACCGCTTTAAGCAGGTCGACGCAAAGACCCAGTTGATCAAATGACATATCATAACCCCCAATGTTTTCCCGTTATGGGCAATCTGTAACACATTGTAGTGTGCCTGAAAACATAAAGATACGAAGGACATCCCAACCCTTCATTGAAACAGGCTTTCAAATGTAGTAAGAAGCATGGAAACATTCATCAGGAACAAAAGAATAACCCGAATCAATCAAAGGAGTGCGTAATGGGCGGATTTCAGAAATATGATCAATATGACGGCCTCGGACTTGCCGAGCTTATTCGGGAAAAGCAGGTTCCTGTCTCAGAGGTGTGTCAGGCGGCAATAGAGCGGATCGACCGATTGAATCCACAGCTCAATGCCGTAATTACCAACATGGTCCCCCTGGCCGAAAAAGCGATTCAGGCTCTCCCCTCATCAGGACCCTTCAGAGGGGTTCCCTTTCTGCTGAAAGACCTGCTGGCCGCCTATGCCGGGGTGCCACTCACCAGCGGTTGCAGGGCCCTCAGGGATTATATCCCCGAACACGACAGCGAACTGGTGCTTCGATACAAGCAAGCCGGTGCCATTATACTGGGGAAAACCAACACACCCGAATTTGGTCTTCTCGGCTACACCGAACCGGAACTTTTCGGCCCCACCCGAAACCCCTGGAACCTCAACCACACCCCTGGTGGATCCAGTGGCGGTACCGCCGCTGCTGTGGCATCGGGAATGGTTCCCCTGGCATCAGGAGGGGACGGGGGTGGATCCATCCGCATCCCCGCTTCCTGTTGCGGGCTGTTCGGTTTTAAACCCTCCAGGGGCAGGACACCCACCGGTCCGGATTACGGGGAGCTCTGGCAGGGAGCGGCCGTGCAACATGTCATCACCCGATCCGTCAGAGACAGTGCCGCCATGCTGGATGCCACCTGTGCTCCGGACGTGGGGGCACCCTATATCATCGCACCGCCCGAAAAACCGTATCTGGAGGAAATCAAGCGCAACCCCGGCGCCTTGAAAATCGCCTTTAGCACACGCTCACCCCTGGGTACGCCGGTTAACCGGGAGATTGTGGAGAATACATTAAAAACCGCGCGTCTGTTGGAAAAAATGGGACATTCCGTAGAAGAAAAGACACCGGATATAGACGGTTTAACCCTGGCACTAAGCTATTTTTCCATGTATTACGGCGAAGTGGCCCACAACATCGATCAACTGAAGTATTTCCTTGGAAGAAGCGCCCGCCCTTCGGACGTGGAGACGGGAACCTGGGCACTGGGTCTGATGGGTCGCGCTACCTCGGCACGCTCCTTTGTAAAGGCCAAAGCCATGTGGGACGTTGCATCACGTGAGATGGCGCGGTTTCACCAAAAATACGACCTGTACCTGACCCCCACACTGGCTCATCCGCCCGTGAAAATCGGAGCCCTTAAACCCAAACCATGGGAAGAATCCGTTCTGAAAGTGATCAATGGGCTCAGACTCGGATGCTTACTCAAACTCTCCGGGGCCGTGGAAAAACTGGCACTTGAAAACCTTTCCAAGACACCCTTTACACAGCTGGCCAATTTCACAGGTCAGCCGGCCATGTCCATACCATTATCACAGACTTCGGACGGTCTTCCCTGTGGCATGCATTTCATGGCGCCCTTCGGCGACGAAGCGACCCTGTTTCGGTTGGCCTCCCAGCTTGAAAAGGAGAAACCCTGGTTTGATAGAATCCCTCCGGTCCATGCCGCCAGAGGATGATGATTTCAAAATATCTTCCGGTCCAAAATCCCTGGAATTCCAATGTACTCGAATAGGTTAATGGCCTATGAAAAAATCAGGGCTTGATGTAAGCATATCCATCGGCCTGGAGTGCGATCAGTTCCACAATACCCGCCTTGATCACCTCACAACCACCCAGCAACTCTCCGGGGTCGATATTCATGTTCGTGAGTGAATTGTTGCACATGAGAAAACGGACACCTTTCGCCGACAGGTCTTCCACACGCGAACCATAGGCAATGGCATGCTCCCGGTGAAAAAGTTTGACCGCAGATCCATTGGCAACCAGGCAGATGGCGGTTTCCGATGGGGGAAACTCCTTCAACAGGTTCGTGATGTTGTTGAGCGCCATGACCAGATTTTTCTCTTCATCCCAGTCCAGATGAAATACCACTTGGGTCCTTTTCCGCTCCGCGCTTTCTGTTGCCATTTTTTGTTCCCCCTTCCTGCAGTCATGAGAATCCTCCGAAGACCCGTGGAGGACCGCCAGTTTCGCGTCAATTAATTTTTCGTTGGAAAGCCGCAGAAGCGTCGCCACCTTGTGCATGAGATAGTTTTCGTACCGGTCCATTTTCCCATCCACGAAAACGATTTCCCAGAGGATCTTGATCACCTCCATCTTCTCTTCCATGGCGTAGTTTTCGTTGATCAGCTTGGCAAACTGCCAGAGATCGATACTCTCCTTCAACTCCCTCTCCGCCTCCTCGAGCAGGTGGTCCGCATGCTCGTCTGACAACTGGTATTTTTCTTTGAGAATCGAAAGGATGATTTCCGTCTCTTCCTTCGTAAAGGTATCGTCAATATGGGCCATCTCCAGGAAAAGAGCGCAGGTGGCCACACGGACGTCCTGTACATCCCGGTTGCCTGAAGTGTTTCCCTCGGAAACCCCGGCGAAAAATCGCTTGATTATATCCCGCATATCATACTCTCCTGTTTATGGTTTTTAGGGTCTCCTTTGGATGCGTGCTCACCAGTGGGATCCCAACCTCGCTTCACACGTATTGGGCGGAAAGCTGCTTCAACCCATCGCGTATCGCTTTTTCAGACACCGTTTTTATAACAGGACCGAAAAAAAGAAAAGACAATTCCGGTTCAAAATCATTTGAAGATCTTGACAAAGCGCTTTTAAATGATCTATTAAGTGGTCATACTAACATCTTACTTTCTGGAGACTTCAAAATGTTAGAATCTATCCATGCGGGCAAGACAGCCAGCATCACTGAGTTTAAGAAAAATCCCCAGGCTTTCATCGATGCCGCCCATGGGGAAGCCATTGCACTGCTGAATCGCAACAAAACGGCCGCCTACATCGTACCGCCGGAAGTCTACAAACGACTATTGGAAATGGCCGAAGACATTGAATTGGGCAGAATCTATGAAGAACGCAAGCATGAAAAAGCGAACGCTATAGCGGTTAGCATCGATGCGTTATAAACTCAATTTTTTTGAGAGTGCCTACAAGGAGTGGCAGAAGCTCGATCCACACGTACAAAAACAATTTAAAACACATCTAAAAAAACAGCTTGAAAATCCCCACGTGGCATCAGCAAGGCTCAAAGGGTATCCCAACCTGTACAAAATCAAGCTGAGGTCAATGGGTTATAGATTGGCCTATCTTGTGGAGGGCAATGAGATCAGTGTATATGTCATTTGCATCGGCCGCCGGGATAAACTTTACAAAATCTTACCCCAAAGATTGTCAAGTGAGATTGGCTGAGATAAAGGCTAACTCAAAAAATATTTAATATTTTGTCTCAGGCTCTGAACCAATCTCTGGCAATCGCCAGATAAAATTCAACAGCCCGGCCGATCTTATCCACCACACAGTATTCATTGGTCTGGTGGGCCTGTGACGGTTCTCCCGGACCGAGGATCAGGGTGGGAGGGATATTCATGGCGTATGTCAACACGGATGCATCGGTGAAAAAATTGACATATCCCGGTTCCGGCCTGGTCCCCTGGATACGTGCCATGGTATCCAGCACCTGTATGACCCAGGGGTCATCTGCCGGAGTCGAAATACCGGGCAGATCAATGAGACGCTCAATGGCGATATCCGGACCCAGGTACGCCTGGATATCTTCAAACAGGCGGCCGTGTTCCACACCCGGTACGCTGCGCAGATCCACCCGAAAGCGGGCGGAATCCGGCACCATGTTGATCTTTGAACCACCTGCGAACGTTCCCACATTCACGGTGGGTTTTCCCAGTTGCGGGTGGGCCTCCGCCGAAGAAAAGAAATTCTCAAGACTGGCTGCGGCACGCGCCGCCTTGTAGATGGCATTTTCACCCAGATCCGGCATGGAACCGTGCGCCGATTTTCCTTTGGCCGAACACTCCAGCCAGAAGGCCCCCTTATGGCCCAAAAGCGGGTTGTTCCCCGTGGGCTCTGCCACCACAATAGCGCCGGCTTCATCAGGCAGGACCCCGCTTTCCTTCATCTGGCAGGCACCCTCGGAGCCCGTCTCTTCACCGGCGGTGAATACAAACACCACACCCCCCTCCCCTGCCGGTTCTTCGGCCAGGTGGAGCGCGGTAACGGCCATGGCCGCGACACCGCTCTTCATATCGCTTGAACCACGTCCCATAAGACGTCCGTTTTTAATTTCGGCCCCATGGGGAGGGGAGTCCCAGGGAGCGTCTCCCACGGGAACCGTGTCCAGATGACCGGTGAACACCAGCGGCAATTTCGAAGATTCTCCGGGCACAACGGCGATGAGCCCCGTGCTGTTTTCGCCCAACCGGGGGTAGCTGACTTCAAGTCCGGCCCCTGCCAGACGCTCGCCTATGTATCGGGCCGCAGGCTCTTCATTCCCAGGAGGGTTGATGGTATCCATCCGGATAAGGGTTTGGGTCAGTTCAACGGGATCGGGGATGCTTGTCATTTTTTCACCTCTTGGGATTTCCTATCCGAAATAGGCCGCCTGGACCTCTTTATTGTCGCGCAGAAATTGGGCATCCCCTTCGGCCACCACTCCGCCTTTGGAGAGCACATACCCGTAATCTGAAATGGCAAGGGTCTGCCGCACGTTCTGTTCCACCAGAAAAACCGTAACGTTCTGTTGCCGGATGTCCTGAATGATACGGAAGTTTTCCTTCACCAACAGGGGGGAGAGTCCCAGGGAAGGCTCATCAATAATCAATAATTTCGGCGCCCCCATCAAACCGCGACCGATGGACACCATGGCCTGTTCACCGCCGCTCATGGTTCCGGCCAGCTGAGAGGAGCGCTTTTCGAGAAGGGGAAAGATCTGGTAGACTTTTCTCATGCGCCCAAGCAGAACCTGTTTATCATCTTCCTGATAGCCCCCCAGCAGAAGATTTTCTTCCACCGTGAGACCGGGAAAGACCTTACGTCCTTCCGGAATGGATGCGAGCCCCCGACGGATAATCTTGTGGGTGGGAAGATGTGTAATATCGGCACCCTCGAAAACAATGCGCCCGGTTCTGGGAGGGGTCAACCCCAGGATGGAACGGATGACGGTGGTCTTTCCAGAGCCAT
>Ga0233431_1005589_pt1 | contig 12034 bp, 14 predicted proteins | sample SI_118_April2016_FD_179867 | JGI IMG/M metagenome (GOLD analysis project Ga0233431, IMG submission 179867) | Seawater microbial communities from Saanich Inlet, British Columbia, Canada - SI_118_April2016_200_MG | ecosystem: Environmental > Aquatic > Marine > Inlet | place: Canada: British...
CTCAGGCAAATTCGGCTCCGAACGGCTGAGTCTGCGCGAACCGCTCGGCCTGGACACGGGCGCGGACGGCTCGATCTATATAGCCGACAGAGGAAATGCAGCGGTGGGGATCCTTCCCCATTTCGGCGGCGCGCTCTCGTTTATCGGGGGCGGCATGCTTGAGGCTCCGGTCGATGTGGCAGTGCTTTCCAACGACCGTATCATCGCCGCGGACAAGCGGGGAGTGGTGATATTCGACCGCACAGGAACGCCGCTCGCTATCGCGGGATACGGCACGGACAGGGAAATGTCGCCGCGGTCGGTAGCATTTTTCGGCGGGAAGATATACATAAGCGATGCGGCTTCTTCGCGAGTGCTGGAATATTCGATAAGAGAAAAATCAGCACCCTAAATTCTCATAAGGGGGGCTTTTTCATCATTGCCTCTGCGATCTCTGCGACCTCTGCGGTGAAAAAGTTTTCAAACCACAAACGGCAACTCCCTATCCAAAACGATCCTCTCGGGTGTAATCTTCGCACGCCACGCTATGACTTCGACACCTGCATTCATTGCTTCCACAATCTTTTCGGCATAGAACGGATCGATATGAGCCGCCACGCCCGCGCTTTCGGCCTCCATGCGCTGAACACAGAAAAACATGACGGCACGGTGCCCCTCGGCGACCATACCTGCGAGCTCGTCGAGATGTTTGGCACCCCGCGAGGTGACCGCGTCGGGAAAGATCGCGCGGCCGTTCTCGACCAGCGTGACATTCTTTGCCTCGGCATACATCTTGCCCTCAGGTCCGGTCAGAACTGCGTCGGCGCGGGAATTAGTGCCGTACTTAACTTCCATTTTGATCGAGTCGTACTCTGCGAACTGCGGGATGACACCGCTTTCGAATCCCTCGCGGAGCAAGATATTCGGCACGGAGGTGTTAATCCCGGCCCAGAGACCGTTGACACGGATCATCTGCCAGTCGAAACGAGTTTTGCGGGCAGGATTTTCGGCCTCGGAGAGCATGATATCGCTCCCCGGCTCGGAAACCTGTGACATTGATCCCGTGTTTGCGCAATGGGAGGTCACAACGGTGCCGTCTTCAAGCTCAACATCGGCGAGAAACCGCTTGTAGCGTTTTATGAGTGTGCCTGTGATGAGAGATTTTTTGAAATTCATGAGCGCTCGGACATTAATGAGGGATATTTATAAAAAAACCGGCCCTGAAAATTGTTCAGGACCGGTCTTATAGTGAGTCTATGTGCGATTATACAGTCATAACATCTTCTTCTTTCGCCTCAATGATCACATCGACTTCGGCGATAAATTTGTCGGTATATTCCTGCGCCTCTTTTTCGGCTCTGTGGAGATCGTCCTCGGTGATATCGCTTTCTTTTTCGAGGTGCCGGAGTTTTTCGATCGCCTCACGTCTGATATTGCGGATGGCGATCTTTGTGTCCTCGCCGAACTTTTTCACCAGCTTCATAATATCTTTACGGCGGTCTTCGGTCAGCTGGGGAATTACCAGGCGGATAATAATGCCGTCGCTTTGAGGGGTTAAACCAAGATCGCTCGACATGAGGGCTTTTTCGATCTCTTGGAGCATATTCGGCTGAAACGGCTGAATGGAAATCGTTTTGGCGTCCGGAACAGAAACGTTCGCAACATGTTTGACCGGAGTCGGCGTCCCGAAATAATCTACTTTGAGTGTGTCGAGCAGGGTCGTGGACGCTCTACCCGTACGGATCGTCGAAAGTTCGTGATGCAGGTGTTCGAGTGTTTTTTTCATGTGATCGAGAGCAATATGCTTTATTTCTTTATCCATTATCATCCTCCTTGACAACCGTTCCCTCCAGTTCGCCGTTCGCGATCCGCAAAAGAGCATCTTCTTTTGAGAGATTGAAAACAGTGATCGGAATACCGTTGTCCTTACACATCGCAATAGCCGTGGTATCCATAACCATAAGGCCGCGATTGATTACTTCAGTGAAAGATATGACATCGAATTTTTTTGCAGTTGAATTGGTTACAGGATCGGAGTCGTACACGCCGTCGACCTTGGTACCTTTGAATATCGCATCGGCGCCGATCTGTGCCGCGCGAAGAGATGCCGCGGTATCGGTCGAGAAGAACGGATTACCGGTTCCGCCCGCAAATATCACGATTTGATTTTTCTCGAGATATCGCATCGCTTTTCTGCGGATGAACGGTTCCGACAGCTCCACGATCGGAATAGATGACATGAGCCGTGCCGGGATCCCCATTTTTTCAAGGGTATCCTGTAAGGCGAGGCTGTTAATGACCGTGCCCAGCATTCCCATGTAGTCTGCGGTTACCCGGTCCATACCCTGTTCAGAGGATTTGATCCCCCGGAAGATATTGCCGCCGCCGATCACAATAGCTATCTGGACGCCTGTTGCGTGCAGTTTTTTTACTTCCCGACAGATGGGTTGTATTGCCTCGGGAACGATCCCGAATTTCTGAACGCCTGCGAGAGCTTCGCCGGAAAGTTTCAATAATACTCTTTTATATAATGCCATTGCAGTTCCCGGATGTGTTAGTAGATATGTTACATTGACTGGCTTAATATATCAAATAAAAAGGGCGGGAAAAAGTATTATTTTTCACCACCCTTAATATAGTACCGATTACTGAAGTTAAATGATATGATTACGATCCGATTTCATAGCGGATAAACCGGTTGATAACCACATTTTCGCCGATCTTTGCAATCAGCTCGTTCAGCAGATCTTTAACAGTTGCTTTTCCTGCTTCGTCTCTGACATAGATTTGATTCAGAAGGCAGGATTCCGCATAAAACTTTTTCAAACGCCCCTCAACGATCCTGTCGACAAATTCAGGTTTTTTGCCTTCGTTGAGCGCCTGATTCTTATAGATTTCCTTTTCTTTCTCAATAACCTCAGGGTCAATATCTTCCTCGGAAATCGAAACAGGATTGGTCGCGGTTATGTGCATCGCAATGTCAGACGCGAATTTCTGGAAATCTTCGTTGCGTGCAACAAAGTCCGTTTCACAGTTAACCTCAACCATTGTAGCAAGTTTTGCGCCGGAATGGATATATGTTGCAATATATCCGTTATCAGTCGATCTTCCCGAACGTTTTTGGGCAGTGGCTATGCCTTTTTCACGGAGAAAGTTTGCAGCTTTTTCGAGATCTCCGTTCGTTTCAGCCAGCGCCTTTTTGCAGTCCATCATGCCGACTCCGGTTTTTTTACGCAGAGCCATGACGTCGCTTGCAGATATTTCCATTTTTATCCTCTCACTATTTTTCTGTGTTATCGGTTTTCTTGCTGCTTTTTTTCGGAGCAGCTTTTTCTTTCGTATCTTTATCGGCTTTGGCAGCGGGTTTCTTCTTCTTATCGTCTGCCGGAGCTTTCGCATCATCTGTTTTTTTCGGTGCCGGTTTTTCTGTTACCGGTTTTTCGGCTTCTTTGGCTTTGGTGTCAACTTTCGCAGCCGGTTTTTTTGTCTCGGCTTTTGCGTCTTTATCCGCAGAATCCTTTTTTGTCTCCTCAGCTTTTTCTTCCGCCGGTTTTTCTTCCGCTTTCGGAGCAGCCGGTTTCGCAGCAGCAGGTTTTTCCTCCGCTTTTGGAGCAGCCGGTCTCGCAGCAGCAGGTTTATCTTCCGCTTTTGGAGCAGCCGGTCTCGCAGCAGCAGGTCTCGCAGCAGCAGGTTTCACAGCAGCAGGTTTCACATGTGCTTTTTTCGCGTGAGCAGGAGGCTCCGGTGCAGCTTCTTCTTCTTTGTCGGCACGGAGCTGAAGGCCCTCAAGAATAGAATCGGTGATTCTCGAAAGAATAACCTTGATCGAACGGATCGCATCGTCATTTCCCGGAATAGGGAAATCAATGGGGTCCGGATCACAGTTGGTATCAATGATTGCGCAGACAGGGATACCAAGCCTGTTGGCTTCCCGAACCGCAATATTTTCCTTTTTGGTGTCCACAACAACTAAAATGCCGGGGATTCTGTTCATATCGCGAATACCGCCAAGCAGCCCGAGAAGTTTGTCTTTATTCTTCTCGTTGGTCAATACTTCTTTTTTCGTCAAAAGTTCATAAGTACCGTCGGTTGACATTTTTTCGTAATGCTCAAGCTTTTTCACACTTTGCCTGATTGTACGGTAGTTGGTAAGCATACCGCCGAGCCAACGGTTAATGACGTAGTACTGGCCGCTTCTTTCGGCTTCATCTTTAACGATTTTCGCCGCCTGGGTTTTCGTTCCGACAAAAAGGACCGAATCGCCTTTTGCAACGGTTTCTCTCACTATATTGCATGCGTCATTGATAAGGCCCAACGTTTTCTTGAGATCTATAATGTATATGTCGTTACGTTCGGTAAAAATGAATTTCTTCATTTTGGGATTCCAGCGCCGTGTCTGGTGTCCGAAATGAACGCCTGCTTCCAGGAGGTCCCTGATAGTTAGATTTTCCACTGTGATTGCTTCTCCTTGAGATAATTGTTTTTTAGCTTCCGTCACGGTCATCCGCCGGCAAACCTTTTATGAAAAAAAGGCAACAAGCCCGATACGTCGCGTGACGTGCGGAATGTGAAAATAAATTTTACCGTTTTGAGAACTGATAAGCTCTTCGAGCGCCTGCAAGACCATACTTTTTACGCTCTTTAACCCTTGAGTCACGAGTAACAAGCCCTGATTTTTTCAAAATAGGCTTAAGATCGGGATTCATTTCGATCAATGCGCGTGTTATGCCGTGCTGAAGAGCGCCGGCCTGACCGGAAAGTCCGCCGCCGCAAATATTGGCAATAACGTCGAATTGTTCGGCTGTCTCAGTTAATTCAAACGGCTGTGCAATAAGTCGGATTGATGTCGGCCTGCAAAAATACGTAGGCGCATCTTTTCCATTTACTGTAACTTTGCCTGTGCCGGGCATGATCCGCACACGAGCAATCGCAGATTTACGCTTGCCGGTGGCTGCATATACAGTTTCTGGCAATGTATACCTCCCTTTAAGAATATTGTTTTATAACAAAACTAAATTTCGATTGTTTCCGGTTTTTGTGCCTTGTGTTTATGGTCCGGACCGGAATAAACAAAAAGCTTTTTACTCATCTTACGTCCAAGCGGATTATGAGGAAGCATACCCTTGATCGCCTTTTGAACGATACGTTCGGGATGTTTCTCCTTAAGATCCTTGTAAGATACTTCTTTAGAGTTGCCAACGTATTGACTGGCCGTGAAATAATTCTTTTTGTTCTCTTTCATGCCTGAAAGAATAATCTTTTCCGCATTGATAATGACAACATAATCGCCTGTGTCAATGTTCGGTTGATAAATGGGCTTGCCTTTGCCGCGAAGCAGATGTGCAACATCCGCAGCCAGCCTTCCAAGCACCTTATTTTCCGCATCGATCAAGTACCATTTGTGATCAATATCAGCAGGTGTCGTAACAAATGTTTTCATAAGGTGATGCTCCTTTTGTGTTCAAATTTAATATAGTTTGCTAATATAATATTTGCCTGCGCTTTCGTCAAGTATTTTTATGTCGAACAAGTGACTTTACTCCCGAAATTATATTTTGCACATCGGGAACCACTTCTTTTGCCAGATTTTTGCTATACGGAACGGGCGTTACCGCTCCGGAAATTCTCATTACCGGCGCTTTCAAATACTCAAATGCATTCTCTGACACCCATGCTGAAATGTCGGACGCAACCGATCCCCGTTTTACAGCTTCATTGACAATAACGAGCCGTCCGGTCTTTTTGACAGATTCCAAGATCATGCCGCGGTCCATGGGAACAAGCGTCCGGAGATCTATCACATCGCATTCGATCCCTTTATCGGCAAGAATATCTGCGGCCTCGGCACACTTGTTGGCCATGAGCGAATATCCGACCACCGTACAGTCGGAACCCGCGCGTCTCAGAGCTGCCTCGCCAAACGGGATCGCGTATTCTTTATTGGGCACGTCCCCTCTTGTATTGTAGAGCAGTTTGTGCTCGATAAACAGAACAGGATGATCGTCCCTGACTGCTGTTGCGAGAAGCCCTTTTGCGTCATAGGGTGTTGCCGGCATTGCAATTTTCAGGCCCGGGATGTGATAGAAAAGAGCCTCGAGCGATTGAGTGTGATGTATGCCGTAGCCGGATGCTGCGCCGCCCTGTGTACGGATCACCATCGGAAGTCCCTGTGTGCCGCCGGTTACGAAATTGTATTTAGCCGCCTGATTTACGATCATGTCCATGCCGAGCATGGTGAAATCGATATACGTCAGCTCGATAATGGGCCGTTTGCCCTGCATCGCAGCGCCGACCGCCATGCCGGTGGTCGATGCCTCGGCGATGGGAGTGTCGATAACACGGCCTGCGCCGAATTTCTTTTTCAGACCTTTTGTCACTTTATATGAACCGCCGCGTTCGGCAATGCCCTGGCCCATGATAAAGACCGTGTCGTCACGGCTCATTTCCAGCGCTAATGCTTCGTTTATCGCTTCACGGTATAACAATTCTCTCGGCAAATAGAACTCCCGTTATCAGATATCGTATGCTTCAATATCTTTTAAAAACGTTTTTGTATCGGGTTCAGGCGAATTTTCGGCAAATTTTATCGACTGTTTGACCTTTTTTTCTATCCCGGCATTAATTTCGGCGATAGTTTTTTTTGAGACGTTGTAATCTTTCAGATATTGAAGCGTAATGCTGAGCGGGTCAAGGTCGTTCCACTTTTCCAGCTCTTCTTTCGGCATGTAATCGCCCGGATCGTTCACATGGTGTCCAAAGTGACGGTATGTTTTCGCTTCGATAATGGAGGGGCCTTTCCCGTTTCGGATCTTTTTTACCGCGGCCCGTGCCGCAGTCAGGACCTCGACAGGATCGTTCCCGAATACGTTTTTCCCCGCTACGCCGTATCCTTTCCCGCGGTCGCAGAGATTTTCGCATAACGATGTTTCGCTCACCTGTGTCGTTGCGGCGAATCCGTTGTTTTCAATGACAAATATCACCGGAAGGCTGTATATCGCGGCAAGGTTCAGCGACTCTGCGAATGTCCCGTTGTTCGCGGCGCCGTCACCGAAGAAACATACAACCGCACGGTCGGATTTTTCCTGTTTTATCCCCATCGCGACACCGATCGCGATCGGGATTCCAGCTCCGACGATCCCGTTGCCGCCGATATTACCGGTTGAATTGTCAATAATGTGCATCGAGCCTGCGCGGCCCCCGGAAAAGCCGTCGCTTTTGCCCATGAGTTCCGCCATCATTTTATCCAGATCGATGCCCTTGGCGATATAATGCCCGTGCCCGCGATGGTTTGAGACGACATAATCGTCGTCCCGAAGCGCCTCGCAAACACCTGCGGCAATAGCTTCCTCGCCGATATACGAATGGAAGTAGCCGTAAATATGCCCTTTGCGGTACATATCTATTCCTGCCTCGCCGAAATGCCGGATTGTATATATTTTCCGGTATATCGACAGCAGCGTCTCGGTATCGACATTATTTATTTTCCGTCCGTTATCGACAGACATTGTTCTCTCCGGTAAAAGTAATTTTTTACAAAGTCTTACAAAGTTTTTCAAAGTTCTGCAAAGATCTACAATATAAAGATATTCGTCATGACATCGAAGTCATTTTTTCGGCGCTAAATCCGCTCGAAAAAATTTCCGGGCTTCCGTTTAACGAAATTATCCATTTCGAGATTCATTATTTCAACGTTTATCTCGTGAATAGGGCTGTCTAGCTTATTATTGATCTCTTCAAGCTGTAGCTGCCCGTCTTTCAAAACCTTAAGAATCTCACCGCCCAGGCCCTTTGGCAGCGGTCGGGTATCCCTAATCACCGTTTCAGTTTTTCCGTGTGCGGTTCGCACCCGTTTCCCAAGCGCTTTCAGTATATCCGCTGATTTAAGAACCGGAAGAGCTCCTTTTGCAATCAGGTCGTTCGAGCCCTCGCTTTTTTTAGAATCTGCGTTTGCGGGAACAATGAATAATTTCCGTCCTGCTTTGAGTGTGAGCTCGGCGGTAATCAGGGCGCCGCTGGATATTGGGGCCTCGATAACGACCGTCCCTGCAGAAAGCCCGGTTATAACAGCGTTGCGTGCCGGGAAATTTCCGGGAAGACTCTCCATCCCCATAGGGAAATGGCTCACAAGGCATCCGGATTTCATAATATCTTCAGATAACTTTCGATTTGAAGGCGGATAAATTATATCGACTCCGCATCCGAAAACCGCAACTGTTTTTCCGCCGCTGTCGAGCGCCGCTCTATGGGAAGCCGCATCGATCCCCGCAGCCATTCCGCTTACGATACACATTGCGGATTCGACACACCCCGCAACCATTTTACGGGTAATTCTCACTCCATAATCGGTCGGTTTCCGGGTACCTACAAATGCGACCGAATCCAATAAAAGGGCCTGCTCGTCACCGCGTATGAAAAGAACAGGTGGCGCCGATTTGAACATGTTCAGTATGTCCGGATAGCATTCGCTCGAACGGATCAGCATCGTAACGCCGAACTCGTCCATTCGCTTAATCTGATCCTCCACAAAGGACGATCTGTCGAATTCCACGATGTTAGCGGCGGTTTTTGCGCCGATACCGTCCATGAGCATAAGCTCTTTTTTCGTGGCCCGGAACACTCCTGCGGGCGATCCGAACTGCGAGATGAGCCGGGCATGCGTTTGAGTCCCGACACCCGGAACACCGTATAAAGCCAGAATGTTTTTCTGCTCTTCTGTTATCATCAGCACTGATACTTTTTTAATATATTATTGATTCAATTGTTCAACAATAGTACCCAGACGATACACCAGTTCTTTTAATCCGTCACGGCTTACCGCAGAGATGGCGAATGTATCTATGCCGTCGCCGAAATCAGGGATTTCGATCTTTTCGTCAGGCGGGAAAATGTCAGTCTTTGTCAGTGCAACAAGTTTCGGTTTCTTAACCATTTTTTCACTGAACAGCCGAAGCTCCTCGGCAAGTTTTTCGTATTCTTTAACAGGGTCTTCGCATGTGCTGTCAATAAGGAACAACAGCACTTTTGTCCGCTCAATATGACGCAGAAATTGAAAACCCAATCCTTTGCCGTCATGCGCTCCCTCAATAATTCCCGGGATGTCGGCCATGACAAAATCGGTAAGATCGCCGTAGTTCACAATGCCCAGGTTCGGCTGAAGGGTTGTGAACGGATAATTGGCGATTTTCGGATGTGCCGATGAAACGCATGAAAGCAGTGTTGATTTTCCCGCATTGGGAAATCCCACAAGTCCCACATCGGCAAGCAGTTTCAGCTCCAAAAGGAGTGGAAATTCCTCGCCGGGCTTGCCGTCTTCCTTTTTCCGCGGTGTCTGATTTATCGAGGACGCATAATGCGTGTTCCCTTTGCCGCCTTTTCCTCCGCGGGCAATGACAACACGGTCGTCCGGTCCTGAAAGATCGGCGATAATCTCACCGGTCAATTCGTTTTTCGCGATCGTACCGAGCGGAACGGATATGACAACATCCGCGCCGTTATGGCCGCTCTTTCTGTTGCCCTGCCCGGCTTTTCCAGCATCGGCTTTGTAATGGACGCTGTAGCGGAGTTTCACAAGCGTGTTCACGTTCTTATCCACCGCAAATATAACATCGCCGCCTTTGCCGCCGTCGCCGCCGTCCGGTCCGCCTTTCGGGGCAAATTTCTCGCGCCGGAACGAAATTACTCCGTTGCCGCCTTTGCCTGCGGTTACCGTTATTTTCGCCTCATCGACAAACACTTAGGAATCCATCCCGTCTATGACAGCGTCCGCAAAATCGCTCGAAGACAGTTTTTCCGCGCCGTCCATGAGACGTTCGAGATCATAGGTTACTTTCTTCTGAGCGATGGCCTTTTCGATTCCCGCGTAGATTTTGTCGGCAGCCTCGCTCCATCCAAGATAATCGAACATCATGCATCCCGAAAGAATGAGTGATGACGGATTCGCGACATTTTTGCCGGTGTATTTCGGAGCTGTGCCGTGGGTCGCCTCGAAAACGCCGATGAAATCGCCGATATTCGCACCGGGCGCCATGCCGATCCCGCCGACCTGCGCCGCGCATGCATCGGAAAAATAATCGCCGTTTAAGTTCGTGGTCGCGATCACATCATAATCTTTGGTCCGTGTGAGGATCTGCTGAAAAATGGAATCGGCGATGCGGTCCTTGATGACGATCTTACCCTCGGGCACTTTACCGTCGTATTTTTCCCAGACCTCGTCCTCGGAGATGGTTTCGTTCGGGAATTCATCGCGGGCAAGCTCATATCCCCAGTCGCGGAACGCTCCCTCGGTGAATTTCATGATATTGCCTTTGTGCATGAGCGTGACCGATGAGCGGTTGTTTTCGATCGCATATTTGACCGCTTTTCTTACGAGTCGTTTCGAGCCGGTTTCGCTTATGGGTTTTACTCCGATTCCGGAATCCTCGCGGACACTGACGCCGAGTTCGTCTTTCAAAAAGCCGATAACCTTTTTCACCTCGTCCGATCCTTTTGACCATTCGATTCCTGCATACACATCCTCGGTGTTCTCGCGGAAAATGACAACATCGACATTTTCGGGTGCTTTTACCGGCGAGGGTGTTCCCTCGAAATACCGTACGGGACGGACACAGGCGTAAAGGTCGAGTTTCTGACGGATCGTGACATTCAGGCTGCGAATTCCGCCGCCGACCGGAGTGGTGAGCGGACCCTTGATCGCCACATAAAATTCTTTGATTGTATCGAGAGAATCCTGAGGGAGCCATTCTTTTACTGCTTCAAACGCTTTTTCTCCGGCAAGGATCTCTGTCCATGCGATTTTCTTTTTGCCGCCGTATGTTTTTTGGGCCGCCGCATCAAGTACTTTTTTCGCCGCCGCCCAGATGTCCGCGCCGATGCCGTCACCCTCGATGAACGGAATGACCGGCTGATCCGGAACGATTAGTTTGCCGTCTTTTACGGTTATACGCTCACCGCCGGTTTCCTGCACTATTTTCTCGAAATCCACTGTAGCTCCTTGCTGAATAAATGTATGTGTTATGAATAGTTATCTATTTTTTCTAAGAGAACCTTAAATATACTAAATTTTCCCCGAAAAAGACAGTTGTTTCTTGACAATAAATATTAATATGAGTATATAGGACAATAACTGTATATTATAGACGCATTCAAAAGAAGGAATTATATAATATGAAATTTAAAGCAGGTTTTTATTACTTGTCCGAAGATATTTCTGGAGAAACAAAAGATTATTATGATAATCCAGAGTTAGCATGGAAAGAATTAATGAGTATTGTTGAAAGTATTGGAATAGAATCTTCATTATTGGGAGATATTCCAGGTACAGTTAATGCTGATAACGATGTTAAAGGTCCACAGGATAATGATCCCAATATAACAAGAGAATGTACAGGTGTAAGAAATAAAGAAAAGATGTTTGTTTATATGCGTGAATATTCTGATTAATAATTTTTTTCTTCTCAGTAAAATGGATAAACATAGGCGGCTAAACCAAAAAATGGGGGCCTTATGGGTTTTTTAGATAGTCTGTTCGGAAACAAAAAGAAAATATATCAAGAGGCTTTGAATAGTGTCGATAAGGTAAAAGTTGGATTGAGTAATAGTTTAATACACGTATGCGAGTACAAATTTGGAAAAGAATACGCCTCTTCTTTAATAAGTGCTATTGTCAATACAATCTTCTCTGAATCACCATCAAGCGAAACAGGAAGACTTTTTCTTCAAAATGAAGATAATATTAATAATGTTATGTTGATAATAGAAAAGTATATCAAACCTCAAGAAAATTTAATGGAGGGTATTACAGAAGCAGTAAGAGTCAAGTGTGCTTTGTCACATTCGATGAATAATAATCTCTCAGAACCGGATTTTATTCGCCTTTGTCGAGAACCTATAGACAAGTTGAAAAGGCTTGGACTTTTGGTTTCTGGCGGTGATATGCCAGATCTACCTAAATTTAATCAAACCGCAAAGGTTTTCTTCATTGTATATGGTGAATCAATTTTTCCAGAAATCATTTTTGATCAATTATCTGCTCAACCAATAGAAGAGAGATCTGTAG